>OMGO01000704.1_pt1 | contig 13298 bp, 11 predicted proteins | sample 1645901 | NCBI WGS metagenome assembly OMGO01 (sample SAMN05578592, study PRJEB25193) | human gut metagenome | biome: Human Microbiome; feature: human-associated habitat; material: feces | host: Homo sapiens | place: USA:Birmingham
GGGCAATACCGGTGAGCGGCAGATCGATCCCCTGACGGGCCAGCAGCTGGAGCGAGCGCAGCTTGTCGCGGGCGCGGAGGTCTACAAGGGCTGCGCGATCGCCTGCTAGAACTGGGAGTTTCCGAATATCCGCATCGCGGCGGCGCAGGCAGCCGACGAGCTGCTCTCGATCCAGAACGTCCGCGCGTCGTTTGTGATTTTCCGCGCGGGCAATGAGACGAATATCTCGGCCCGCAGCCTCGGCGCGGTGAATGTGCAGGTCATCATGGAGTCTCTGGGCGGCGGCGGTCATCAGACCATGGCAGCGGCCCAGCTCAAGCATATCACCCCGGAGGCGGTCCGCAGCCGCATCCAGACGGCCATCGACCAGTACCGGGAGGCCCAGAAAAAGAGCGGCCTCGAGTCGGAATCCGAACAGAAGAAAAAGGATAAACAGTGATGAAACAGTACGATTATCTTATCGTTGGCGCCGGCCTGTACGGCGCGGTATTTGCCCATGAGGCCAAGAAGGCCGGCAAGCGCTGCCTCGTCATCGACAAGCGCGCTCATATCGCAGGCAACATCTACACCGAAGAGGTGGAGGGCATCAACGTCCACCGCTACGGCGCCCACATCTTCCACACCAACAACAAGGCTGTGTGGCGGTACGTCAACCAGTTCGCGGAGTTCAACCGCTACACCAACAGCCCTGTCGCTAACTATCACGGCGAGATCTACAACCTGCCCTTCAATATGAACACCTTCAACAGGATGTGGGGCGTCGTGACCCCCGCCGAGGCGAAGGCGAAGATCGAGCAGCAGCGCGCCGAGGCCGGCATCACGGAGCCGAAGAACCTCGAGGAGCAGGCCATCAGCCTGGTCGGCACCGACATTTACGAAAAGCTCATCAAGGGCTATACCGGCAAGCAGTGGGGCCGCCCCTGCACCGAGCTGCCCGCGTTCATCATCAAGCGCTTGCCCGTCCGTTTTACCTACGACGACAACTACTTCAACGCCCTGTATCAGGGCATCCCCAGCGGCGGCTATACCGCCATGGTGGAGAAGATGCTGGACGGCGTGGAAGTGCGCCTGGGCGTGGACTATCTGGCCGGGAAGGCAGAACTGGACAAGCTGGCCGACAGGGTCGTCTACACCGGCCCGGTGGACGCCTACTTCGGCTACAAGCTGGGCGCATTGCAGTACCGCAGCGTCCGCTTTGAGACGGAGACGCTGGACACCGACAACTATCAGGGCAACGCCGTCGTCAACTACACCGACGCCGAGACGCCCTACACCCGCATCATCGAGCACAAGCACTTTGAGTTCGGCACCCAGCCCAAGACCGTCATCAGCCGCGAGTACAGCGCCGAGTGGAAGCCCGGCGATGAGCCCTACTACCCGGTGAACGACGAGAAGAACGGCGCACTCTACGCCGAGTACAGGAAGCTGGCCGACGCCGAGCCGGGGGTCATCTTCGGCGGACGTCTGGGCGAGTACAAGTACTACGATATGGATAAGGTCATCGAGGCGGCGCTGGACGTCGTGAGCAGGGAGCTGGCGTAATAGCTTCTTCACAGAGCGCTCGCTCGGAAGGACCTCTCAGTCGCTGACGCGACAGCTCCCCTTAAAAGGGGAGCCATTGGCAGGCCGGGCCACTTTGCGCTGGACGCCTGAGGTCCGACATGGCGCAAAAGGGCGGGCCTTGCTACAGAGGTCAGGCGCTTCTGGACAAGCGCACCTTGTAAAGCTGTCGCTGGTCTAGACAGCGGAGCACTACTGTTTCCGAGACATCGTGCTTTGCTCGTCCAGTGGAAGTCTGACCGACACGCCAGTGGCTCCCCCTTTGGGGGAGCTGGCGAGCGAAGCGAGACTGAGAGGGCAAGGACGCTGACAGAGGAGCTCAGGCGTTGACGTAACAGCCCGATTGCTGTATACTAACCATAGAAATCCACCGGTTTTCCGGTGAGAAGTGAGGGATACTATCATGAAAGTGATTCTGAAGCAGGACGTCAAGGGCATCGGCAAGAAGGACGAGATCCACGAGGTCTCCGACGGCTACGCCCGCAACTTTCTGTTCCCGCGCAAGCTGGCCGCTGTGGCCGACGCCAGCGCGGTGAATATCGCTCGGGGCAAGGAGGCCGCTGCCGACTTCCACGAGGCTGAGAACGTGGCCGCCGCTCAGGCTGTGGCCGCGAAGCTCGAGGGCAAGACCGTGGTCATCAAGGCCAAGGGCGGTGCCTCCGGCCGTCTGCACGGCAAGGTCACCGGCAAGGAAGTCGCTGAGGCTCTGGCCCAGCTGGCCGGCTCTCCCATCGACAAGAAGAAGATCGAGCTGGAGACCAAGGACATCAAGGACGCGGGCGTCTTCAACGGCAAAGTCCGCCTCCATGTCGGTGTCGTGGCTTCCTTCAAGGTCCAGGTAGAAGTGGAGCAGGCCTGATTTGACCGCTATCTGCGCCCCCTCTCGGCAGGGGGCGCTTTTTGGCTTTACGGCATTTATATAAATAAAGCAGAAGGATAACGACCATGCCGAACGAACGACATTATAACGAACTCAACCTCGAGAGCGTGGGCATCAACCTGCCCTACAATATGCAGGCAGAGCAGAGCGTGCTGGGCGCGGTGCTGCTGAAACCCGAGACCCTGACCGACCTCGTCGAGATCATCCGGCCCGAGATGTTCTACACCCGGCAGAACGCTCAGATCTACTCCGAGATGCTCCGCCTCTTTACCAGCGATCAGACCATCGACTTCGTCACCCTGCTGGACGCCGTCATCTCGGACGGCGTGTTCCCCAGCGCCGACGAGGCGAAAGTCTACCTGACCGGCCTCGCCGAGACGGTCCCCAGCATCTCCAACGTCAAGGCGTATGCGCAGATCGTGCAGGAAAAGTATCTGGTGCGCCAGCTGATGGGTGTCGCAAAGGACATTTTGCAGGACGCGGGCGACGAGCCCGACGCCGACCTGCTGCTGGAAAACGCCGAGCAGCGCATCTATGAGATCCGCTCCGGCCGCGATTCCAGCGCCCTGACGCCCCTTTCTTCCAGCATGGTGGAGACGCTGACAAATCTGCAAAAGATCAGCGGCCCCGACGCCGACAAGTATAAGGGCATCCCCACCGGCTTCCGGCTGCTGGACACCGTCCTCACCGGCCTTGGCCGCGGCGACCTCATCATCCTCGCTGCCCGCCCCGGTATGGGCAAGACCAGTTTCGCGCTGAACATCGCTACCCGCGTGGCCATGCAGCAGAAGGTGCCGGTGGCCATCTTCAGCCTCGAAATGACGAAGGAGCAGCTGACCAACCGCATCCTCTCCGCTGAAGCGGGCATCGACAGTCAGGCGTTCCGCACCGGTGCGCTCCGGGCCGAGGACTGGGAGTATCTGGCCCTCGCCACCGAAAAGCTGCACGACGCACCGATTTATATGGACGACACCTCGGGCATCACCATCACCGAGATGAAGGCGAAGATCCGCCGGGTCAATCAGGACCCCGCCCGCCCCAACGTGGGCCTCATCGTCATCGACTATCTGCAGCTGATGACCAGCGGCCAGCGCAGCGAGAACCGCGTGCAGGAGATCAGCTCCATCACCCGAAACCTCAAGATCATGGCCAAAGAGATGAACGTGCCCATCATCGCTCTGAGCCAGCTGTCCCGTGCGGTGGAAAAGCAGGGCAACAACTCCAGCCACCGCCCCCAGCTGTCTGACCTGCGCGACTCCGGCTCCATCGAGCAGGACGCCGACTGCGTCCTCTTCCTGTACCGCGACTCCTACTACGCCAGCCAGAACCCCGACGGCGCGGAGGTGGACGCCGACACCGCCGAGTGCATCGTGGCAAAGAACCGTCACGGCGAGACCAGCACGGTGCCGTTGGGCTGGGACGGCGCCCACACCCGCTTTATGGATGTGGACTTCAAACGCTGATGAACTACGAAGAGATCTTACAGACGGTGCGCGGCTTCTGCGCCCGGGAAAAGCTGCTGGACGGCAAAAAGCATCTCGCGCTGGCTGTTTCGGGCGGGGCCGACAGCATGGCCCTGCTCTGCCTCATCCGCCCGCTGGCCGGGGAAAGGGGCATCGCCCTCACGGTCTGCCACGTCAACCACGGCCTGCGGGGGGAGACGGCGGACCGGGACGAAGCCTTCGTCCGGGAGGTCTGCGCCCGGCTGGGCCTGCCGCTGCGGGTGTTCCATGCCGCTGAGCTGGAGGCCGAGGCAGGAAAGCCCCGGGCAGGGGAGGACTGGGCGCGCCGCCTGCGGTATGCCTGCTTCGAGCGGGTGCTGGCCGACGGGATAGATGCCGTCGCAACTGCCCATACTGGGAGTGACCAGGCCGAGACGCTGCTGTTCCGGCTGGCCAGAGGCACCGGCCTCCACGGCGCGGCGGGCATCCGGCCCAGCCGCCCGGGCTATCTGCGGCCTCTGCTCTGCCTGACGAGGGCCGACACCGAGGCCGTCTGCCGCGCCTGCGGCGAAGGCTGGGTCACCGACGAGACCAACGACGCCGACGACTACGCCCGCAACCGTCTGCGCCACGGCGCACTGCCCGCCCTCTGTGGGGTCAACAGCGCCGCCGAGCGGAATCTGGCCCGCTTCTGTGAGAAAGCCGCCAAGGCGGACGAATACTTCGCCCGGCAGGCGGATGCGCTGCTGGCTTCGGCCCGGGCAGCGGACGCAGAAAGCCTGCCCGGCGGGGCGGGATACGCCCTGCGCAGCGGCCAGCCCGTGTGGCTGTCAGAGCCTTTGCGGCAGACGGACCCGCTCATCCTCGACATGGCCCTCCACAGCCTTGTGGAGCCGGTGCGGGACGCGGAGGAAAAATATATCCGCCTGCTGGCCGACCTTGTGGAAAAGGGCAGCGGCGCGGTGCAGCTCACCGACGCCGTCCGCTTCTGCGCCCGGGACGGCGTGCTCTGGCGGGAGGAAGCCGATAAAAACACCCGCCGGCAGGGCGAAAAAGCGGACGGTCCGAAATTTGAAGTATCCCTGCCGGAGGGCGGCGATTATCCGCTGCCCGGCGGCAGAACGCTGCATATCCGGGTGGTCTCGGCCTGTTTTGAAGAAAAAACACAGGGTGTTCATAAAAAAGACTTAAAAAATCAGGCAGATTATGCTAAAATAAACTCGATATGTCCTGTTCTGCGGCTGCGCTGCCGTCAGCCCGGCGACCGCTTCCGTCCGGCCGGGCGGGGAGTGGACCGGGCGCTGCGCAAATGGATGAACGAGGCGGGCATCCCGCCCCGGGAACGGGACACGCTGCCGCTGCTGGCGGCAGGCAGACAGGTGCTGTGGGTCTGCGGAGAGGGCTTTGCCGATGGGCTGGCCCCCGGGCCGGACACCGGGCAGCTGCTGCAGGTGGAACTAGAAAATTTTGGAGGAATCGAATCATGAGCATGCATGACGATATTTTGAAGGTCCTCGTTTCGGAAGAGGAGCTGAAAGCGAAGGTGGCTGAGCTGGGCGCTCAGATCAGCAAAGACTATGAGGGCAAAAACCTCGTCCTCGTCTCCATCCTCAAGGGCTCTGTGGTCTTTATGGCCGACCTGATGCGCGCTGTGAGCATCCCGTGCAGCATCGACTTCATGGTGGTGTCCAGCTACGGCGGCGGCAACACCACCAGCACCGGCCTCGTCAAGATCATCAAGGACCTGGACGGCGACCTCTCCGGCAGGGATGTGCTCATCGTGGAGGACATCCTCGACACCGGCATCACCCTGTCGAACCTCGTGCCGATGCTCAAGATGCGCAACCCGAACTCGGTGAAGATCTGCACCATCCTCGACAAGCCCAGCCGCCGCAAGGCCGACATCGCCCCGGACTACGAGGGCTTCGCGGTGCCGGACGAGTTCGTGGTGGGCTACGGCCTCGACTACGACGAGAAGTACCGCAACCTGCCCTACATCGGCGTACTCAAACCCAGCGTCTACGAAAAGTAAGAAATAAAACCAGAACTGGAGTTGATCCTTTTGCAATCGAAGAGACCTCGTATCAATCCGCTCATCCTCGCACTGGCGCTGGCCGCCGTGCTGATGGTCTGGTCGGTGACGGGCAGCGGGTCGGGCAGCACCGGCGGCTCGACCATGAGCTACTCCACCGTCGTCCATTACTTTGAGCACAATCAGGTCACGTCCTTCACGCTGGACCGCAACACCAGCGTCATCACCCTGAACCTGAAGGAAGGCGACCTGCCCCTGCCGGACGTCTCCTCCACCCAGAGCACGGTGCAGTCTACCGGCGGTCTGCTGAGCGGGATGTTCTCCTCCTCGGAGTCCACCGGCGCGGTGCAGGAGGACGACGGCACCGTCACCGTCCGCTATAAGCTGCCCTACGCCTACGTTTTCATCGAGAACGTGGACAAGTATATCCAGTCCTACGACGCGGCGAATCCCGACGCGCCCATGACCTACGACTACACCTCCCTCAAGGAGACCATCCCCTGGATGGAGATCATCTTCTATCTGGGGATGCTGGGCTGCACCGGCTTTTTGCTGTTCTCGATGATGCGGGGCGGCGTCGGCGGTGGCGGCGGCATCATGAATGTCGGCAAAGCCAAGGTCAAGGACGAGCACGAGAACAAGAAGACCGCCACCTTTGCCGATGTGGCCGGTGAAGACGAAGAGAAGGAAGAGCTGAAAGAGGTCGTGGAGTTCCTCAAGAGCCCCGACAAGTTCAACTCTCTGGGCGCACGCATCCCTCACGGCGTGCTGCTCGTCGGCCCTCCGGGTACCGGCAAGACCCTGCTGGCCCGCGCCTGCGCCGGTGAGGCCGGTGTGCCCTTCTACTCCATCTCCGGCTCTGACTTCGTCGAGATGTACGTCGGCGTCGGCGCATCCCGTGTGCGCGACCTCTTCGACAAGGCAAAAAAGACCATGCCCTGCATCATCTTCATTGATGAGATCGATGCTGTGGGCCGTCAGCGCGGTGCCGGTCTCGGCGGCGGTCACGACGAGCGCGAGCAGACCCTGAACCAGCTGCTGGTCGAGATGGACGGCTTCGAGGCCAACGACGGCGTCATCGTCATGGCGGCCACCAACCGTGCCGACATCCTCGATAAGGCCCTGCTCCGCCCGGGCCGCTTCGACCGTCAGGTCTATGTCGGCCTGCCCGACGTCAAGGGCCGCGAGGAGATCCTGAAGGTCCACACCAAGAACAAGCCCCTCGCCCCGGATGTCTCCCTCAAGGTCATCGCACAGCGCACCGCAGGCTTTGCGGGCGCTGACCTCGAGAACCTCGTCAACGAGGCCGCTCTGCTGGCTGCCCGCCGCAGCCGCAAGGCCATTACGATGGAGGACATCGAAGAGGCTTCCATGAAGGTCATGGCCGGCCCGGAGAAGAAGAGCCGGGTCGTCACCCCCGAAGAGAAAAAGCTCACCGCCTACCACGAGGCGGGCCACGCTGTGGCGGGCTTCTACTGCAAGCACCACCCCCGTGTGCATGAGATCACCATCATCCCCCGCGGTCAGGCCGGCGGCTACACCATGTATCTGCCCGAGAAAGACCGCAGCTACGTCACCAAGGGCGAGATGTTCGAGGACATCGTGTCCAGTCTGGGCGGCCGCGTAGCCGAGCAGCTGATCCTGGACGACATCTCCACCGGTGCGTCCAACGACCTGCAGCAGGCGACGAACATCGCCCGCCAGATGATCACCAAGTACGGCTTCTCCGAGCGCCTTGGCCCTGTGGTCTACGGCACCTCTCAGGAGGAGACCTTCCTGGGCCGCGACCTCGGTCAGGGCAAGGGCTACAGCGAGACCACCGCTGCTGAGATCGACAGCGAGATGCGGGACATCATCGACGAGGCCTACGAGACCTGCCGCCGCACCCTGACGGAGCATATCGACCAGCTCCATGCGCTGGCACAGGCCCTGATGGAGCGCGAGAAGCTGAACGAGAAGGAGTTCAACGCCGTGATGGCAGGCGAGACCCTGCCTCAGCGTGAGGACCCCGACGCAAAGCCCGCCGAGGCTCAGCCCGCTGTCCAGCCTGTGGAACAGGCCGAGACCGCAGAGGCTGCGGAGCCTGCCGAACCTGCTGAGGCAGTGGATGCCGCCCCGCAGGAAGCCCCGGCCCCCGAAACGCCGGATGAAGGCGAAGCCAACCAGTAAACCAAGAGAAAGGGGAGAGTGCTGTGGAGGAAAATTTTGAACCGGTCGCGCGGACACGGGCCAACTATTACACCCCGGGCAGCCCGGTGCAGTTCGTCTGCGTGGAGCTGCTCAAGGGCGAAGTCAGCGGCGAACACGCGGTCTGTCTGACCTTTAAGAACATTTCCCGCGTGACCCTGACGGCACTGGAGATCCACTTCAAGTGCAAGGGCGTGGACGGCGTCATCCTCTGTGAGGACGAGTTCGAGTACCGTGACCTTACCGCAAAGCCCGGCGAGAGCTTCGGCATGGACGATGCCGTCTTTGTCACCCAGAAGGCCATCACCAGCGTGGACGTCACCCTGCGCAATGTCTACAGCGGCAGGAAGGTCGTCCACCTCGAGAGCATCAAGCGGGTGCGCCTGCCGGCCCCCCGCCGCCTGAGCGTCGAGATGCAGAAGGCCCTCGAAGCCCGGATGAACCGCACCGGCATGAAGTTCATGCCCCAGGTCTTCGAGAACGGCTGGTACTGCGCCTGCGGTGCCTTCCACCCGAAGGAAGAGGACACCGTCTACTGCTCCGAGTGCGGCAGCGACCGCATCCTTTTGCAGAACGCGCTGAACACCCTGCTGCAGCCGGAAGCCCCGGTGCGCCAGCCCGAGCCGCAGCCTGCGGCCCAGCCGGTACGCCCCGCCGCGCCTGCGGAGGAGCCTACCCGCATCGTGGGTGCGGAGCAGGAAGAAGCCACCCGTATCATCCCGCCCCGGGCGGCGGAGCCTGCGCCCGGCTATGCGCCTGCCGCTGAGATGGACGCGACCCGCATGGTGACCCGCGCCCCGGAGCAGGAGGCGACCCGCGTTCTGTCCCGTCAGCCGGAGCCGGTGCGCCCGGCCAAGTCCTTTGCGCCGGACGAAGAGGTGGAGAAGTACGGCACCCGTGTGGTACCCTCGACTCCCGCCGCCGCGCCGTCCCGCCTGCAGGCAAAGCCGCTGGACGAGGAGGACGACTGCGAAGAGGAAGACCCCCGCGACAGCATCGCTGAGACGCTCATCCGCTGGGTGCCGCCCATCACCGCCATCGTGTGTGCGGGCATCGCCCTGTGCGGCTTCGTGTATTCTCAGTTCATGATGTAAAATAGGATGTACGGCGGAGGAGGCAGAGGCTTCCTCCGCTTTTAATTTAAGGAATAACCTCTCAGTCTGCTTCGCAGACAGCTCCCCTATCGAGGGGAGCCTCTGGCGAAGAGATGAAGCTTTACGGAATGCCAAGGCCTCCCCTCGATAGGGGAGGTGGCACGCCGTAGGCGTGACGGAGAGGTTTAACAAGGAGAGATGATTATGCCTGACGAAGCTTTGCAGGCCGCGTTCGAGATCAAAGCGGCCTGCGACGACATCAGCCGGAAGCTGCTGCGCTGGCACTGGGAGGAAAAGCCCGGCGCTCACAGCGTGGACGCCCTGATGAAGCATCTGGCCCAGCGCCAGAAGGAGAGCCCCGACTACTACGAGCGCCTGCCGGAGCTGAATGGCCGCACCGGCTGGCAGCAGCTGGATACCACCCTCTGTATGCGCATCCTGCTGGACCCGGAAAAGGACGCCGCCCGGCCTCTGGACCTGCTGGGCAGTACGCCCCACCCGGCAGCGGCCCGCCGCGCCTGCAACGCGGTGCGGATGGCCCGCAACGAGGCCGCCCACGCCTCCGACAGGACCGCAGCCGCACAGGCGGCGATCCGGTTCAACGAGGCTGTGGAGGAGCTGGAAGCGGGCTATGAGGGAACGGCCCTGACCACCGGCGACCTCGAGAAGTATTACCGGATGGCGGAGGACTTTCTGTCCCGCTGCGGCGCGTCGGAGACCATCGAGCCTCAGAAGAAGGCTGAGGACGAAGCGCCCCGCCGTCAGAAGTCCCAGAAAAGCGGCAGCACATCCCGCAAGCGCCAGAGCGGCGGGAATCGTGCCGCTTCGGGCCGGGGAACATCCAGCCGCAGCCGGAATACCTCTGGCCGGAACAGCCGCAGTCGCCAAAATATGCAGACCACGGCCCGCCGCAAGAAGCGTCAGCGCACCCAAAGCCGCGCCCTTACCGTGGTGCTGCTGGCCGTCGTCCTGCTGGGCCTGCTGGTCCGGGCCTGGACGATGGGGCTGATGAAGTGATACGCTCTACTGAGGTAGATTATATGATAAAGTGACCAAAAAATAACGTACTATAATGATTAAACGTCACTTTATCAATTTGACAAAGTGACCCTGATTGATAAAGTGACCCACTTTATCAGCAAGCCTCAGTTTATCACCCTGATAAAGTGGGATTTTGGACGATGTGACGATATAAAATCGTCACTTTATCAGATAACGCGCGGGTCTCAGAGAAAGTTCTCCGCAGTCCGACCTCTCCGTCAGCGCGAACGCGGCCAAAACTGCATACAATAGCCCTATAACCGTTTATATGGGAAAGGAAACAGGCAATGGAGCTGAATTTTTATACCCTCTGCGTCCTCTATCTGGTCTACTCGTTCCTCGGCTGGGTAGCCGAGACGGTGGTGGCGACCATCAAGGGCCGCGCCTTCGTCAACCGCGGCGTGGCGTCCGGCCCGTTCTGCTTTGTCTACGGCACGGCGGCTGTGCTGATGGCGGTGGGCTTTGCCGACCTGCGCTCGACGCCGGTGGCCCTCTTCCTCGGCTGTGCGGCCAACGCCACCGTGGTGGAGTGGGTGACGGCCAAGCTGCTCGAGAGGATGCACCGCCGCCGCTGGTGGGACTACTCGGATAAAAAGTTCAATCTGGACGGCTACGTCTGCCTGCAGTACTCGGTGCTCTGGGGCCTGCTGGGTATGGCAAGCGTGCTGTGGGGCAACGTCCTGCTGCTGCGGCTCTGCGCCCTGCTGCCGGGCTGGCTGCTGCATATCGGTGTCTGGGCGGCGATGACGCTGGCCATCCTCGACCAGCTGGGCGCAGCGCTGGCCGTCAACCGGTACGCCGCCAGCCATCCGAGGCTGGAACAGCTCAACCTCGAGCTGGAAAAGCACTCGGACAAGCTGCGTCGGCGGCTCATCGCCCATGTGGAAAAGCGTATCCAGCGGGCTTACCCGACCATCGTCCGGCCCGAGCCGGCTGCTCAGAAAGAAAAGGCTCTGAGCTTCGGCGACCTCGTCTGGCTCTTCGTCATCGGGGCTTTCCTCGGCGACGTGGTGGAGACGTTGTTCTGCCGGGTGACGGCGGGCGTCTGGATGAGCCGCTCGAGCCTCGTATGGGGACCCTTCAGCGTGGTGTGGGGTCTGGCGCTGGTCATGGCGGCGGTCCTGCTGCGGGGCAGCGAGGAGCGGAGCGACCGCTCCATCTTCCTGTTCGGCTTCGTGATGGGCGGCGCGTATGAGTATATCTGCAGCGCCGTGGGTGAGCTGCTGTTCGGCGTCATCTTCTGGGACTACAGCGGCTTCAAGTTCAATCTGGGAGGCCGTGTCAACCTGCTCTACTGCTTCTTCTGGGGCATCGCGGCGGTGGTCTGGATCCGGTACGGCTACCCCCTCGTCGCAAAGCTGATGGCAAACCTGAAAAAGCACATCCTGCCCTGGATGACCGTGGTGCTGACGGTGTTCATGGCCGTGAATATGGGGCTTTCGGCACTGGCGCTGGCCCGGTACGACGCCCGCACCAGCGGCATCGCCCCGGCGAACCGGCTGGACGTCTTCCTCGACGAGCACTTTGATAACGCCCGGATGGAGCGGGTGTACCCCAACGCCAAAAAAACCGGCTGACCCGGCAGCCATAAACGCAAAAAAAGCACTGCACCCGCCCGCTTTTGGGGAGTGCAGTGCTTTTGGTTTGTTCAGCCCTTACTGAGCGGCAAAGACCTTTACCTCGTCCTTGTCCATGAAGGCGGCACCGGCAAAGCCTGCTGCTTCCAGCTGGCCCAGCTGCTTGCCGAGCTTCTTGCCCTGAGGCAGGACGGTGACGTTGTAGGTATCGCGCAGGGCAGCGGCCCGGCTCAGGACGGCGGTGAAGTCGGCGTCCTTGCCGTAGAGCAGTGCGATCTTCTGCTTTGCGCCGGGGATCTGATAGCCCTGCTCGAGCAGGATGCCGCAGACGCGCTCGAAGCCGATGGAGAAGCCGACTGCCGGCACCTGCGTGCCGAGGAACTTGCCCACCATGTTGTCATAGCGGCCGCCGCCGGCGACTGCGCCGCTGAACTGCGGGCAGGTGATCTCAAACACCATGCCGGTGTAGTAGCCCTGACCGCGCACGAGGCTGGGGCAGTAGGCCACCTGATAGCGGCCTGCGGCCATGGCGTTGGCAGTAGCGAGGACGTACTTGAGGTCGTCGGCGATGGCGGGGTCTGCGCAGCGGGCGGCCACGGCGTCCAGCGTCACCTCGCCGGCGGCGATGAAGTCGGCCAGTGCGTTGACCGCGCTCTCGGGCAGCTGCTTCTCGAGAAGCTCGGCCTTCACGCCGTCGGCGCCGATCTTATCCATCTTGTCGAAGGTGATGCAGACGGAATCCAGCGTGTCGGCGGCAAAGCCCATGCTCTCCAGCATCCCGCGGAGGATGCGGCGGTCGTTGATGTTGACGGTGAAGCCGTCGAAGCCGATGCCCAGCAGGGCGCGGGTGGTCACGTCGATGAGCTCGACCTCGGCGTTGGGGCTCTCGTCGCCCAGAATGTCGATGTCGCACTGGACGAACTCGCGCAGACGGCCCTTCTGGGGGCGCTCGGCGCGGAAGACGCGGTCGGTCTGGATGACCTTGAAGGGGTGGGGGAGCTTGTCCTTGTTGGCGGCGTAGAAGCGGCTCAGGGGCAGGGTCAGGTCATAGCGCAGGCCCATGTCGGAGAGCTCTTTCGGGTCGCCGGAGCTCAGGGCGGCGGTGAGCTTGTCGCCGCGCTTGAGCACCTTGAAGATGAGGTTCAGGTTGTCGCCGCCGTCGGACTTGTCGAGGTTCTCCATATCCTCCAGCATGGGGGTGGAGATGCGCTCGAAGCCGGATGCGCGGTAAGTCTCGAGAATTTTGCCCTGAATGTAGTCGCGCAGGGTCTGCTCGTTGGGCAGAAGGTCGCGCATACCTTTTAAGGCCTGAGTTTTCATAATAGAGTCCTCTTTCTGTATAGCCCTCTCAGTCGCGGATGGCAGATACTGAGCCGAACCTCTCAGTCTGCTTCGCAGACAGCTCCCCTACTAGGGGAGCCTCTGGCGAAGAGAGAAAGCTTTCCGAAATGCCAAAGCCTCCCCTCGATAGGGGAGGTGGCACGG
>OMGO01000730.1_pt1 | contig 12949 bp, 8 predicted proteins | sample 1645901 | NCBI WGS metagenome assembly OMGO01 (sample SAMN05578592, study PRJEB25193) | human gut metagenome | biome: Human Microbiome; feature: human-associated habitat; material: feces | host: Homo sapiens | place: USA:Birmingham
ATCATGGTGATGATCTTTGTGTTGGACAGGCCTATTTGGATATGTATGCTAAGTTTAAAAAAGAGAATATGTTGGTCCCGACAAAAGCCCGGGTTGATTGGGTGATGGCTAATCCTCCGGCAGAAAATATCGATGTGACGAAGGGGCATAGTGATCGTTGGTGGTGGTGTGATGCTTTATATATGGCTCCCCCTGTATATGCTCGTTTATACACTCTGACAGGGAACAAAAAATATATGAAGTTTGCACATAAGGAATTTTTGGCAACATATGATCATTTGTATGACAAAGAGGAGCATTTGTTTTATCGGGATGCAAGATATCTAGATACGAAAGATGAAAATGGGACAAAGGTTTTCTGGAGCCGTGGTAATGGTTGGGTAATAGCAGGTTTAGTGGAGGTATTGAAGAATCTGCCGGAAGAGGATAAAAAGTACCGTCCGTTTTATCTGCAATTATATCGGGAGATGTGTGAAAAACTGATCGAACTTCAGGGGGAAGATGGTTATTGGCGTTCTAGTTTGTTGAACAAAGAGACTTTTCCTATGCCGGAAACAAGTGGAACAGGTCTATTTACTTATGCTTTGGCTTATGGCGTTAACCAGGGGCATTTACCTAAGGATAAATATATGCCGGCTGTAGAAAAGGGTTGGAATGCATTGGTAAAAGCTGTAAATACAGAAGGAAAAATTGGCTGGGTTCAAATGGTGGCAGATAAACCGGGAAAGGTTGAAAAGAAATCGGTTAGAGGCTATTCGGTCGGAAGTCTATTGATGACAGCAGCAGAGTTATATGAATTCTTGGAAAAAAAATAGATATTATGAGTTTTGGGGACTATTTAAAATATTCAATTTGTTTTCTAGCATTATTTTCTTGTCAATATTCGGGAAAGAAGGAAAAGCTTTCCCTGTGGACTGACATGTACAATGTCATTTGGGATCAACCATCTTTGAATGCATCGGAATCTATGCCATTTGGAGGAGGAGATATCTGTTGTAATGTGTGGGTCGAGTCTGGTGATATTTTACTTTATATGCAGAAAAGTGGCTGTTTTAGCGAAAACGGAGAATATTTGAAATTAGGGCGTGTCCGATTACGTCTTTCTCCTAACCCATTTATTCAATATACTAAATTTGAACAATGTTTAAAACTGAAAGATGGTTCCATTCTGATATCGGCCAATAAGGATAACGGAGAGTCTGTTTGTATCAAAGTCTGGGTAGATATATTTACCCAGTCTATCCATTTTGACATGCATTCGAATAAAAAAATAGCATTAGAAGCTTTTTACGAGAATTGGAGAACGGAAGATAAGGAACTGACTGATAAAAATAGAGGACGTTTCGGTTGTTTTGGACTGGAAGGTTATCCGGGGAAAGTTATCAAGAAAAAAGATCAGATTGTTTTTTCTGAAAATGGGATTCTGTTTTATCATAGGAATACAGGGAATACCTTATCACCGGATGTAATGATCGAGCAACAGAAGCTTTCCCGTTATAAAGATGAAATATGCAATACTATTAGTAATCTGACATTCGGAGGCTTTATATTTGGAGATAATTTGGTCGCTGGAAGTATAACAGAAGGAAAGTATTGCAACACCGATTTTAAATCCTGGTCTCTGAAAAGTAAAAAGGCCAGTAATGACTATCATTTCCAGATTGCAACTTATAAGGAGCAAACTGCAGATGTTAATCAATGGATCTCCTGTTTAAAAGAAAAGGCTGCTGTGGCAAATAATGAAAAAGGAAATCCGGAGAGAAACACAGAATGGTGGAGAGAATTTTGGAATCAAAGTTGGATAATTACAGATCCTACCAGAAGGGATTCTGCCTGTTTGTGGGAGGTCGGTCGTAACTATCAGTTATTTCGCTATCAGTTAGGTTGTAATTTATATGGAGAATATCCTTCTAAATTTAATGGAGGGAATCTTACTTTTGACCCTGCATATGTCGATTCCAGATTAGAGCATGATCCGGATTGGCGACAATGGGGTGGAGATGTTTTTACGGCGCAAAATCAACGTCTTCTTTTTTGGCCTCTGTTAAAAAGTGGAGATTTTGACGGGATGATAGCCCAGTTTAATTTGTATAAACGTGGATTGAAGGGTGCACAATTGAGGGTTCAGGAATATTTTGGACACAATGGCGCCATGTTCTGCGAATATGCAAATGATGCAGGACTTGATTTTGGAGCTGGATGGGGCTGGAATGATAGTAATATTAGGCAACGGGGAAAAGAACTGCCATTCGGTTCGCCGGAGATAAAAGCTGTCAACACTTATTTTGAGCCGGTGGAACATGGAGTTATGGCTAATGGTTCTATTGCCTATCATTGGGAATCACAGGTCGAACATGCCTATATGATTTTGGAATATCATCGTTTTACCGGCAGGAATATTGACGAATATATGCCTTTTATCAAAAATGCCTTGATCTTTTTCGATGAACATTATCAGAAAAGAGAATTGATGAGGACCGGGAAAGCTTTGGATAATAACGGTAAGCTAGTATTTTTCCCGTCTACTTCCTGTGAATCATATCGTGGAGCGAAGAATCCTGCGGATTTGGTTTCGGGTATTCATTCTTGTTTGGAGGAGTTGCTGAGGTTGAAGAGTGATTCTATTTCAGAAAAGGATAGGACTTACTTCTCTTCTTATTTGCAGCGATTGCCCGGTCTGTATTATGATGTGATGAAAGGGGATACAATAGTGAAACCGGCAGAATCGTTTATTAAATATCAAAATGTGGAGTGTCCGCAATTTTATCCACTTTTTCCGTTTAACCGATATGATATCAATAGTAATAAAATTCAGTTGTTTAAGAACACTTGGAAGCATGGGAGTTTCCCTAAAAATATGGTAATCAGTTGGCACCAGGATGGTATTTTTTATGCACGAATGGGGATGGTAGATGAGGCGTATAGTTATAACATGCAGAAGTTGAAAAGTGCAGAACGACGTTTTCCTACGTTTTGGGGACCTGGTCATGATTGGGTTCCGGATCATAATTGGGGAGGATCAGGTATGATTGGTTTGCAGGAGATGTTGTTGCAGACAGTAGGTGATAAAATACATATATTACCTTGTTGGCCCAAAGAGAAAGATGTGTATTTTAAGTTACATGCACCACAGAACACAACTGTTGAGGTCGAATATAGTGGTGGTAGAATTCAAAAATTGGAAGTTCTTCCAGCCAACCGTATGAAAGACGTAGAGGTGTTTCTGGAGTAAATTCTAAACAATCGATGACTGATATTAAATCCGGGTAATTCATAGGAACATTCGAAGCGTCACCGCTGGTATATCGTGCACCGATAGTGGTACTTCGAGTGTACCTAAAAATACAGCAAGATTGAAAGATGTATGATTTTTATTCTTTTGTTTTTGAATTATGTAAATATATGTGTGGATGGGATGGATTTGTGTGAAAACCAATAAAAACACATTGGTTCAGTAGGGTATGCAAACCTTTGCGTAAATTTTTCTTCTTACAATTGGGACGAATTGGGAAATAATGACGTACTTTTGAAATGGAAAAAAACTTAATGACTTATTAAAGCCTTATGGCAGAAGTATTTGGATATTCGTCAAGGTAGTAATCGATATTTAATAAAACAATAATTAAATTTATGAACTATTTGAAATTAGTACATTTGTTTCTAGCTGTAACCATGATGGGGACGGTGATGATATCTTGTGTAAAAAAAGAAGCACCGGTAAGATTCGCCATTGCATCGGATTTTCATGCACCGGATGTTCCGGGCGGGAAGGAACGTGTTGAAACATTTATTAAAGCGGCCAGTGATGAGAATGTCGATTTTATCATTGAACTAGGGGATTTTTGTCGACTTGACAGTGCGAGCCAAGTGTACAGAGATGTATGGAACAGTTTTAAAGGAGAAAAACATCATGCCATAGGGAATCATGACCTTGACCGTTACAGTGTAGATGAATATGTAGTGGGAATGGGTATGCCGAATCGTTATTATTCATTTGACAAGGGTAATTTTCATTTTGTGGTACTTGATGGTAATAATTATTCCGATGGTGAAGAAATTCATCATTATGACCATGCGAATTATGGGAAGTATCCGTTGAGCAACCATTCGTATATGGACAAGGAGCAAATGGAATGGCTGGAAAAGGATTTGGCATCGACGGACTTGAAGACCGTTTTGCTGTCTCATCAAAGTTTGGATAGTGAACTTAAAAACGGTGTAGAAGTGCGGAACATTCTGGAAAAGGAAAACAAACGTGCGGGATTTAAGAAAGTGCTACTTGCTTTCAGCGGGCATAACCATAGTAATTATACGAAAAATATTAATGGGATCACCTATATGCAGATCAATAGTGCTTCCTATGTGTGGATCGGCAAGGAGACTATGACAGAGAAGCGATTTCCAAAAGAAATCAATGATAAATATGGCCTGATGGCGTATTCTATGATGTATGATAAACCTCTGTATGCTATTGTGACATTGACAGAAGAGGGTGCTGATGTAAAAGGAGTAAAGGCTGATTTTATGCCTCCTGCACCGAAAGAAGTCGGGTTGGGTGATTCTATAGGCGGTTATCCTTTGGTGTCGACCATTGAAGATGTCTATGTGGAATTTACCGACAAGTAAAGAAATATCCGTAAACCTTTGTGTAATTTTTTACATATGTTAGTTTATTGAATTAGAGATTTAAAGCGTATTTTTGGTTTCTCAACATATTTATCATATAAAACACATGAAAAAAATCTATTCATTTTTGTTAGGGACTATGCTTCTTTCTGCCTGTTCTCAAACGCAGGAATCGAGTATGCCTATTCAAAATACGATTAAAATTGAGGAGGGCGACACTAAAGAACTCATTATTGAGAAAGCTGCCCATGTGGTGCCGACTCCTAACCAGTTGGCGGCACTGCAAAATGAGTTTATCGCTTTTATTCATTTCGGGCCGAATACGTTTACCCGGATGGAATGGGGGAACGGTATGGAAGATCCGAAAGTGTTCGATCTGAAGGAACTCGATACCGATCAGTGGTGTGAAGCGATGAAAGCTGCCGGCATGAAAATGGTTATTATTACCGTAAAGCATCATGACGGATTTGTCCTTTGGCAAAGCCGTTATACAAAACATGGCATTATGTCGTCGAATTTCCGGGACGGTAAAGGCGATGTCTTAAAAGACTTGTCCGCTTCTTGTCAGAAATACGGATTGAAGCTGGGTGTTTATCTTTCACCGGCCGATTTGTTCCAGATAGAAAGTCCTGACGGATTATATGGAAATCTCAGTGAATATACAAAACGAACCATCCCGCGCGAAGTGCCGGGCAGACCGTTTGCCAACCAAACGAAATTTGAGTTTGTGGTGGACGATTACAATGAATATTTCCTGAACCAGTTGTTTGAAATACTGACTGAATATGGCCCGATACATGAAGTCTGGTTTGACGGTGCACATCCGAAACGGAAAGGTGGCCAGACTTACAACTATCCGGCATGGAAAGAACTGATCCATAAACTGGCTCCGAATGCTGTGATATTCGGTCGTGAAGATGTTCGCTGGTGTGGTAACGAGGCCGGTGGAACCCGTCCTACGGAATGGAACGTAATCACTTACCAGGCAGATCCGGATACAATGACACAGTTTGCCGATATGACAGACCCCGTGCTGGGCGATCGCGAGAAACTATATCAGGCAAAATACCTGCATTATCAGCAGGCAGAAACTAATACGTCTATCCGTGAAGGCTGGTTCTACCGTGATGATACACATCAGAAAGTGAGAAGTGCCGATGATGTGTTCGATATTTACGAACGGGCTGTTGGAGGTAACTCTACCTTCCTGTTGAACATACCGCCTAACCGTGACGGTAAATTCTCTCCGGCAGACGTTGAGTCGTTGAAAAAGGCCGGTAAACGTATTCGCGAGACATACGGCACGGATTTGTTGGCTGGTGCTAAAGGTCCGAAAGAAGTTTTGGATGGAAAGAATGACACTTATTTGTTGATGAAAGAGAAGGAGTTTACCGTTACAATGCCTTCTCCTGTCACCCTCAACCGTATCATGCTTCAGGAAGCCATTGCCACTCATAGTGAACGTGTGGAGAAACATGCAGTAGACGCCTGGATCGACGGCGCCTGGAAAGAGATTGCTGTATCGACCAATATCGGTTATAAACGTATCCTTCGTTTCCCGGAGGTGACAACTGACAAGCTTCGTTTCCGTTTGTTGGAATCTCGCTTGATTCCGGTTATCAGCCATATCTCAGCCCATTATTACAAATCTCGTACGCCCCAGTTGAGCTTTAGACGAGATATGGATGGCAAAGTGGCTATCAAGCCTAAGTTGCAAGATTTCGGGTGGAATTCTCACGGACAGAATGCGGCTGAAAACCTGAATGTAGGATATAAGATTTATTATACGACAGATGGTACTGAACCGAGCGAAACTTCTACCGAATATAAAGAACCGGTTGTATTGGATCGTTGTGAATTGAAAGCGGTTGCTGTTTTACATGGTGAAAAAGGAGCTGTGGCCAGTGAACGACTGGGATTGATTAAGAAAGACTGGAAGTTGTCAGAGGTGAAAGGTAATCCGTTGTATCTGACTATTGACTTAGGAAAGAGCCAGGAACTGAGCGGATTGGCTTATACGCCACAGGCCGGTAAGAACTTCAAAGGAGGTGTGACCAAAGTTGTTGTCAAAGTCAGTGATGACGGACAGCAGTGGAAAACAGTGGAAAGTGTGGAGTTTGGGAATTTAGTGAACGACCCGACTAAACGTTTCCATTATTTCAAGAATACTGTTGCTGCCCGTTATGTGCGTATAGAACCTACTGTAATGGCACAGGAAGGCAAGCTTACTTTGGGTAATATAGACCTGCTCTGATTGAAATATTGTAAAAAACTTTTGATGTCTCCGGAAAACAACTACTTTTGTTGTCCGGAGACATTTTTTGTAATTAACATCTAATAATCATGAATATACGCGTTTTATTTTCTCTTCTTCTATGTTTTTGTTGTTTCGCGTGTGCGGAAACACAAAAGAAAGAATCGCTTGTCTTGTGGTATAACGAACCTTCGGAAAACTGGAATGAAGCCCTTCCGATCGGTAACGGCCGTGCCGGAGCCATGGTGTTTGGCGGCGTAGACAAGGAACAGTTGCAACTGAACGAAAACACGCTTTATAGCGGGGAACCTTCGACTGTCTTTAAATATATCAAAATCACCCCCGAGATGTTCGATAAGGTGGTAGGACTGATGAAGGCGCAAAAGTATGACGAAGCCTCCGACCTTGTCTGCAAACATTGGTTGGGTCGTCTGCACCAGTATTATCAGCCTTTTGGCGATCTGTTTATCGAGAACAACAAGCCGGGAGAAGTGTCCGGTTATAAACGTGAACTGAATATCTCGGATGCCGTCACCCGTACGGTTTTCGAACAGAACGGTGTGCAGTATGAACGTGAGATATTTGCTTCCCATCCTGACGATGTTATTATCGTCCACCTGAAAAGCAGTACTCCGGACGGCCTTGATCTGTCTCTTAATTTCACCTCTCCGCACCCGACTGCCAAACAGTCGAAAGGAACCGACCGTCTGGTTCTTCACGGACAGGCTCCGGGATATGTGGAACGCCGTACGTTTGAACAGATGGAAGCCTGGGGCGATCAATATAAGCATCCGGAATTATATGATGAAAAAGGGAACCGTAAATTCGATAAACGTGTTCTTTACGGCGACGAGATTGATAACAAGGGTATGTTCTTCGAAGCCCAGTTGAAGCCTGTTCTTCCTAAAGGTGGCGATTATGAAATAACCGATGCGGGCGTACATGTGTATAATACCAATGAAGTTTACTTCGTATTAAGTATGGCCACCAGTTTCAATGGTTTCGATAAAAGTCCGAGCCGTGAAGGCGTAGACCCTTCCGCTAAAGCTGCCGGTATTCTGGATAAAGCCCTTGCTTATGATTATAAGCAATTGAAACAACGCCATATGGCAGATTACCAGAAGCTGTTCGACCGCGTTGACTTGCAACTGCCTTCTTCTCCGGAACAAAAGGCAATGCCTACCGATCAACGTATTGCTCAGTTTGAGACGATGGGGGATCCCGATCTTGCTGCTCTGTTGTTTCAATTCGGTCGTTACCTGATGATCAGTGGTTCGCGTCCCGGAGGACAACCGTTGAACTTACAAGGAATATGGAATAAAGATGTTGTTCCTGCCTGGAACAGTGGATATACAATCAATATCAATACCGAAATGAATTATTGGCCGGCAGAAGTGACCAACCTGTCCGAATGCCACGAACCTCTTTTCCGCCTGATCGACGAACTGGCGGTTTCCGGAGCCGAAACAGCCCGCAACATGTATAACAGGCGCGGTTGGGTAGGGCATCATAATACATCTATCTGGCGTGAATCCGTACCCAATGATAATGTGCCGACTGCCTCTTTCTGGCCAATGGTGCAAGGTTGGTTATGCAGCCATCTTTGGGAACATTATCTTTACACACAGGATCAGGACTTTTTGAAGAACAGGGCTTACCCGTTGATGAAAGGGGCAGCCGAGTTCTTTGCCGACTGGCTGATAGATGATGGTAACGGACGTTTGGTAACTCCTGTCGGCGTTTCTCCTGAAAACCGTTTTATCATGGATAACGGTAAACAGGGAGCTATGACGATGGGGCCGACTATGGATATGGCTATTGTCCGCGAAACTTTCACCCGTACGCTTCAAGCTGCGGAAATGCTGGGTTTGGACGAATCGCTTCAGGCTGAACTGAAGGATAAACTTCCCCGCCTGTTACCTTATCAGATCGGTGCACGGGGCCAATTACAGGAATGGATGTATGATTTTAAGGAATGGGAACCGAAACACCGTCATTTCTCCCATTTGTACGGACTTCATCCCGGTAATCAGATCACTGCGGACGGAACTCCTGATTTGTTCGATGCAGTCAAACAAACCTTGATCTTGCGTGGCGACGAAGCCACCGGCTGGTCGATGGGATGGAAAATCAACTGTTGGGCCCGTTTGCAGGATGGAAACCATGCTTATAAAATTGTTTCAAACTTATTTAACCCGGTCGGTTTTGGTAATGGACGTAAAGGAGGCGGCCTGTTTAAGAATATGCTGGATGCTCATCCTCCTTTCCAGATCGACGGTAACTTCGGATATACAGCCGGTGTAGCCGAAATGTTGATGCAGAGCCATGCCGGATTTATCCAACTGTTGCCTGCCCTGCCCGACGTATGGGGCGAAGGCTCTGTATCCGGTCTGAAAGCACGTGGAAATTTCGAAGTAGCCATGAATTGGAAACAAGGTCATTTGTCAGAAGCGACGATTCTTTCCGGAAGTGGTAACGAGTGCCGGTTAAGGACTTCGGTTCCTGTTACGATTAAAGAGGGTGGTAAAGAGGTGACTACTTCTTCTCCGGTTACTTCCAACGGGAAAGAATATTACGAAACAACCTTTGCCACGGTTGCCGGAAAGAGTTACCGGGTGAATCCGGCTACTCTTTGAGGCAATCTGTAAGATCCTGAGGAATTCTCTTTTTATCGATGCTGGCATCGGTGTGAATAGCTCCCTGGGTAAAAAGTGTTTCTAAGTAATGAAACAACTGTTTCAATAGGGAGAAACAACTGTTTCATTATGATGAAACACTTCCAACAATGCAACTCTGGTAAGAGCCAATCAGAACAATAAAGAATATACAAACTAAGTAAAACTTTTATGAATAAGAAATTAACTTTATTAAGTACGGCCATGCTTTCAGCAACCTGCTTGTTTGCTGCCGATAAGAATCCCAATGTCATCCTGATACTGGCGGATGACATGCGTGGAACGGCAATGGATTTCTTAGGTGTCGAGGACATACACACTCCCAACCTGGATAAACTGGCTGCCGAGAGTACCGTCTTTACGAACGCTCATATCATGGGCGGAACCTCCGGCGCCGTCAGTATGCCGAGCCGTGCCATGCTGATGACCGGTAAATATCTTTACACCCTGGAAAAGCAGGGGGCAACCGTTCCGGAAGACCATAAGCTGATTGGTGAAACATTGCAGCAATCTGGTTATAATTCCTTCCATACCGGCAAATGGCATAACGGCTATCAGGCAATGAACCGTTGCTTTAATGATGGCAAAGGCATCTACTTCGGCGGCATGTGGGACCACTGGAACGTACCACTCTACGACTACAATGCCGACTGCGACTATAGCAATAAACGCCCTGTCGTAAAAGATTGGGCAAAAAGCAATGTCATTACGTATGAAAAAGGCGAATATATGCTCTCCGGCAAACACTCGGTAGATATCTTTACCGAAGATGCCGTCGAATATATCGAAAAACAAAAGGAAGCCGGCAAACCCTTCTTCCTCTCCGTTGCCTATATGTCGCCGCACGACCCGCGTACCATGCCGGACGAATACATGCGCCAATACGACTTCGACAAAATCCAGTTGCCACCGAACTATATGGATAAGCATCCGTTCGACAACGGCGAACTGGTGATCCGTGACGAGGTACTCGCCGCCATTCCCCGTGTGCCGGACGAAATCAAGAAGCATATCATGGAATACTACGCTATGGTTACCCATGTGGACCGCCGTGTGGGCGATATCGTGAAAGCCTTGAAAGAAACGGGTGAATATGAAAATACAATCATCGTCTTTGCCGGCGATAACGGATTGGCAGTCGGACAACACGGTCTGATGGGCAAGCAGAATGTGTATGAACATAGTGTCCGTGTACCTCTGATGATTAAACAGGCAGGCAAAGACGTCAAAGGACAGAAGAGCGATAAGCTGTGTTACCTGATTGACGTTTTCCCGACTTTGTGCGAGATGGTCGGTGCGAATATCCCTTCTTCGGTAGACGGTGTGAGCCTTGTCCCCGCCATCAAAGAAGACAAGCCGGTGCGCGATTATCTCTATTACAGTTATATGGATAACCAGCGTGCCGTATCCAATGGCGAATGGAAGCTGTGCGAATATAATGTAAAAGGTGTACGTACCACCCAACTGTTCAATCTGAAGGCCGACCCTTGGGAGATGAATAACCTGGCAGGAGAAAAGAAACATGCCAAACTGATTAAGAAACTGCGCAACCAAATGACTTTGGAGCAGGAGAAAACGAAAGACAATTCGTCTTTCTGGAACGGATTTGTATTCTAAAATTACTATCTTTGCGGCTGTTTGAATAAAATAAAGAATTTAGAAATGGAAACAGTAGTAAGTGGCATCAGGCCAACAGGTAATTTGCATCTGGGGAATTACTTCGGAGCAGTAAAGAGTTTTCTGCAAATGCAGAATGAGTATAATTGCTTTTTCTTTATTGCAGACTGGCACTCCCTGACTACGCATCCGCGTCCGGAAAATATCCGTAACAGCGCGAAGACAATCCTGGCTGAATATCTGGCCTGCGGCATCGATCCCGAAAAGGCGACTATCTATATACAGAGCGACGTGCGTGAAGTGGCAGAGTTGTATCTCTACCTCAATATGAATGCCGGTATCGGCGAATTGATGCGTACCACATCTTTTAAAGATAAGGCGCGTCAGATGCTTCATATCGACCGTGTAAATACGGCGGAAGGCGACGTGGAAAAAGAAATCTTCAACGAAGGAAACCGTCATAGCGTAAGTGCAGGCTTGCTGACTTACCCGACTTTGATGGCCGGTGATATCATCATCCACAAAGCCGTGAAAGTGCCGGTAGGAAAAGACCAGGAACAGAATATGGAGATGGCCCGCCGTTTTGCCCGCCGCTTCAATTCAACGTTTGAAGTCGATTTCTTCCCCGAACCGGCATCATTCCACCTGACAGAGAAGGCAGTAAAAGTGCCCGGCCTGGACGGTTCCGGTAAGATGGGTAAGAGCGAAGGCAATGCCATCTATCTGATCGACGATGAAAAAGCAATCAAGAAAAAGGTCATGAAGGCAGTCACCGATGCCGGTCCTACGGAACCGAACAGTGTGAAGCCCGAACCGATTGCTAACTTGTTTGCCATGATGGATATCGTTTCAACGAAAGATACATACGATTTCTTCAACGAAAAGTACAACAACTGCGAAATTCGTTACGGCGATTTGAAGAAGCAGCTGGCAGAAGATATCAACAACTTCTGTGCACCGATCCGCGAAAAGATTATCGACATCCGTTCCAACGAGGAATACATGGAGAAAGTAGCCCGCATGGGAGCCGAAAAAGCCCGCGAAAGCGCCGCTAAAACATTAGCGGAAGTCCGTGAAATTATCGGGTTCCGGCCGTATTGATTTCAGGATAGTTTAGAAGAAAAAGAGAGGCACGCAGAGATCTATTCTGTGTGCCTTTATAATATGGTGAAACCTCCTAATAGGTCTTCAACTTGCTCTTTTAGTTTCGGCAGATTTTTGTTAACTACTCCCCAGATAATGACGTTGTCGACTTTATCATAATACTCCTCGATCGATGAGATCGATTGTTGTATATCATATAGATATTTCTGAATACTACGCGCCATAAAGAAGCTGTTTTGTCTGTTCTACATCGGCAATAAAGAATGGGTTTGAGAGTGAACGATGAGTGACAAGATCGATTTTCCTTCGAAACAACTCTGTTAGTTTATTATGTAAAAGAAAATAATTATCGGTATATTCTTCAATAGAAATATCCGGCTCGAACTCTATCAATAGGTCGATATCGCTTTTTTCGGTAAATCGGGGTGTATTTACCGAACCAAAAGCATAAAGGCTTTTTACTTTATACCGCCGACAAAGCTCCTTTAGAGCTTCCAGTTTATTGTGTAAAATGTGGTTCATACTACCTCCTGTCTTTTTTGTTACACAACAAAGATAACAATCTTGCAATAAATCGTGCTGGATTTGATAATAGATTAACTATCCTTTAGCCCATAATTTCTTAAATATGTGATAAAGATGTTGAAATTATATCTGACTATCAAGAAATCTG
>OMGO01000759.1_pt1 | contig 12413 bp, 23 predicted proteins | sample 1645901 | NCBI WGS metagenome assembly OMGO01 (sample SAMN05578592, study PRJEB25193) | human gut metagenome | biome: Human Microbiome; feature: human-associated habitat; material: feces | host: Homo sapiens | place: USA:Birmingham
GGCTCATCGAGGGCGAATGGGGCGGGGCTGGCGATATCTGCCGTGCCGACTATGTCGCGGACATGGTGCTCCCGGTCATTGAAGTACAGCTCCACAAAGCTGGCAAGAGTCATGTCACAGCTCTTGGCTTTTTGCAAATGGAATTCGCGCTCCCACTCTTGCGCTTCACGTTTGGTTTTGAAGCCGCGCTTACGCTTCTGCTTTCGTTTCCCGGTGAAATCAGCGTAGCGAAACTGGCAGTACCATGTGCCTGTTTTTTCGTCCTTATAGCAGGGCATTAGAATATACCTCCTGACGTGTTTAGAAATCCCCGACCATTTTTATAATGGTCGGGGTCTTTTTTTATTGGGGGAGAATAGATTTGAATTGCTCAACATTGTCTGCATTGCTGAGCAAGAAAAGAACATCCAACCCGGTATCGGAACTAATTCGCAACTTTCCAAATTCACAAATAAGACAAGGCATATTGTGTTTATAGCGCCTGTCTGGAGAGCCATCAGAATTTACATTGAGCCATGTGTTGCCGACTACTTTACTATCCGCAGGCAGATGCGCTTCATCGGTGACATAGTTAGTAGAATCAACTTCAAATGACACTTCAGCAATATCGTAGGCACTAATATTTTTGTTGTGAATATAGAATATCTTGTCAGGAAAAATATAGAACGATTCTCGCTGATTTAATGCCACGGAGAATACGGGAACATTTGTCCGAAGATAGTAGGGAAGATTAGGCATTCCGAGTACCTTTTCCTCAGAAATGGTTTTCTCTGCGCCGCCATGCTCTCTTGCGTTACTATTGGTATATGTTTCAGGCACATAGTAAACGGTATCGCAAGCAAATAATTTTCGCCATGCAGTGTACCATTCTTCATAGGCCGTGCGCTGTTCGTCGGTGAAATCATATTCCAACTTTACAGGTGCGACGTAATGAACATAGAAAAATACGGCAAAAGAAAAAATGGTAAGGAAGAGCCGTTGGGGAGTGTGAAGAACAATAAAGGCGAGTAAACCAATGGAGCCAATTATGAGAGAGGCTTTACTGAGAAAACGTGTTCGACGAATCTTCTTCATAAGGGCCTTGAAATCAGAATCTTTATAGTTCTCACGGTCAACAGACTGAATAACTTCGGTATCAATATAAGGGGATTCTTTTGCTGTGTTTCGTCGTGCAGATTTATGCAGGGATTCCTCTGTCGAGTAACTCAATCCGGTTCCGGGGATGGACGCTGTTTGTCTGATTTTTCCGTTGGCCGTTTTGGTGATTCGGTATCCCGGAACGCCCCATGAATACCCAATTCCGCTTCCTGAAATATTGATGCGGAAGCCGCCGCCAAGACGAATACTTTTTCTGTATCTGAATCCCATAACCTCACAACCCTTTCTGTTATTTATTCACGGATTTCGGTAGATGGCTGGAATCTGCTTGTAAGCTGTCTTACTCTTTCCAATGGCGTGCTTGCGCCGGGAAGGAGTGAGAAGATGCCTACATCGGATGAGCGCTCCAGACATGGAAATGTGCTTGATGATGTTCTTCGGGAAGAAATCAAGGATTTAACCCCGGAACAGGTCAAGCGGGTGCTTGAGTACATCGAAACGCTGAAACAGCAGTAACGAGCACCGATGGCGCGGACAGGCCCTCTTTGGGAGCCTGTCCTTTTGTTATTCGCGCAGGAATTTGACGAAGCGGACGTACTCTATTACCTTTCGCATTTCATCATCTGTCAGATCGTGCGTGGAGTCCATGAGCCGCCTCTGCAAAGCGGAAAGATTCGACTCCGGGAAATCCACCTCCCCCCGGAGATAGGCTTCAGACACGCCATAGCGGGCGGCAATAGTGGCGATGTCCGAAGCGGTAGGAACAGATTTTCCCGCTTGCCAGCTCGCAACAAGGGTTCTGCTTTTCCCGCACAGGCGCGACATAAAAGCGCCCGATGAACCGTAATGTTCCATCAAATCGACAATGCGTTGGACAGTAATCGTCATCCTTTTTACCAGCTTTCTTTCTGAAATCTTGTGTAATACGCTGAAATCCAACACTTGTTAGATTTGCGGTCTTGTCGTCTAACAGGCGTTGGATTATTATATAATCACAGTCAAACATTTGTTGGACTGCATGAACAACAACGGAGGTCGAAAAATATGAAAATGGTAACGTACAAAGTGCTCAGCAAAGCAATGCGGGAGCTGACAGGGCAAGTCGCAGAGCTGGATGAAGCCATTGAAATCCGCTTGGTGTTTGGTGAAAAAGTTAAAATCACCATTTCGATGGACTGGGCAACAATGGATGCAGCGCGGGCCGCAGAACTCGCTGGGCATCTGGCAAAGGCAGCGGAGCTCGTGAACAACTTCAAGTACACTGGTTATACGATTGTTAGATAAGGGGAATGGCCATGAAGTATTCAGACATCAACAAGATGTTCACGACAGAGGTGAACAAGTATTTGGCGCAGTGGTATCGCTTCAACACCGCAAGCATGAATGGGAGTCAGGGTGAACTGGCCAAGGTCGATTTGACCAACGGAACTGAAATCATCCGCATTGTGGCCCGCACTTTTTCCAAGGAGTGGGATAAGCAGGGCGTCGAGCTGTTCGTTGGCCGCGTGGCCGAGAAAGAGGGCATTCGGCCGGATGTGGCCTATTGCGTCAACACAATTTGGAACGGACGCTTGGAACAAGTCAGCAGCCAGCGGTTCTACGAGGTGAGCGGCTACGGAGATCCCGACAAGTTCTATGGGACGGAAGCGGACGCCGAAGCGGTCAGCAAAGTCCGTATGAGCCGCTATGCGCAGAGGCCGAGCCGCAAGGCTGAGGACATGACCAACGCTGAAACCATCAAAATTGCGGTGCGGTTCATTCGCCGGAAGCTTGGCATCAAGAACGTGGACAAGAAGCGCATTGAAGTGTTCCGCACGCCTGACCATCGACACATCATCAATTATCGCGGCAAAGCATATCAGCTCAACAACAAGGAGGTTTGACTATGTATTGCAACAAGTTTTTCAGAACCGAAGAGGAGGCCAAGGCTTTCAAGAAGTCTCACGGCGGGGCGCTGTACAAGAACATCAAGGGGAGTCACACTCGGCAATCGTACCGGGTAGAAGCGATGATGGCTGTGCAGGGCGGCTGGCTCCGCAGCGCAGAGGTAGATTCGTACCCGTTCTGTGTTGCATGGAATGGTGAGCCGCTGTCGGCCGGAAAGGAGATTTGAACCATGAAAGCGCTGAAGATTGAGCCGGGAAAGGCCCCGGAACGCATTGATATTCACAACGAGCTTGCAACCCTGCAAGACGCCGTGGGCGGCTACATTCAGGTGGTCTACCCGGACCCGCACCGCCCGGTGGGTTTGGTCTGCAACGAAGAGGGCAAGTACATGGGCCTCAAACCGAACCGGGCCCTGTACAGGGACGGCAAGCCTTACGACATCATTGTTGGCACGTTCTTCGTGGTGGGAGTCGATGAAGAGGACTTCACGGATCTGCGAGAAGAAGATGCAGCATATTTTGAGAAGCTGTTCCATTCGCCGGAGAAGTTTAAGTACTTCGCAGGGCGGCTGGTCATCTCCAAGGTGGTTTCTGGCGGGGCTTAATGGCCCCGCTTTTTTTCGAGAAGCATGCGAAAACAAGCAAAACAACCAAATGCTTGATTTGATAAGCAAAACAAACAAAACAAGCTGTTAATGTAAATGTTAATGTTAATGATTATGTATGAAGACTATCGTCTTCATCACGCGCGGGCGCGCGCGTTATATAGCTGACGACGACGAATCCAACTGATGAAGAACGGGGTCGTCGGTGCGACCAAGCAGGTAGTCAACGGAACAGCCCAGATGCTCCGCGATTGCAACGATGGCCTCCATCCGGGGGAAATAGCCTCCAGACTTCATCGACGACAGCGTGTTCTTGTTCAGCTGGCAGGTTACGAGGATGTCTTTGACGAGAAACCCTTGGTCATGAGCGGTTTTTTTGATACGTTCAGCAACTTGGGAAGAAGTGAACAATGAAATCACCTCCAATCTGTGCAAAAGATAGAATCCAAAGAACTTTTGATTTTTGCGTTGAAATCCAAAGAACTCAGGATTATAATATATCCAACAAATGATTCAAACACCTGTTAGATAAAAAGGACAACGACCAGATTTTGAGCATCCGGCGGGATGGCCGGAACTGAGGGAGGGCCACACGATGAAGTTTGTAGCACCGATGGACACATGGGAGATAGTAGGCGGGAACCTGCCACCCATCCGGGTTCGCGCCCGGTCGTTCGATGAAGCCTTGAAGAAAGCAAGGCTTCGTAACCCCGGCTATTGCGCCGGCTGGGTCGTTGAGGAGGACTGAACCATGGAAATCAAAAACGTGCACTGCGAGAAGCAAGCACTGGAGCTTTTCAGGATGATGCCGAACAACAAGAAGTCATCTCTCCACAATGCGTTGAGCCGAAACCTTGAGTTTACCACTTCTTGGGGACTGGAACTTGGCGAACTCCGTGCTTATCAGAACGGTGTTTACATCACTCTCCAAGGTACGCGCTGCAGTTTTTCCGTGTATGCAGAGTTGGTGAACGGAAAGCCTGTTTTCAAGCGCAAGCCCCCTGAAAGCAAGCTCAGCCTGAAATTCAGAAGCGGTCTGCTGTTCGATGCTGGAGACTTCAACGAATTCTAAACAATATTGGAGGACAAGACAATGTTTAAGATCACCGACGTCGAGAAGCTGAGAGATGCTTACACCCTGCTGGCGTTCATCCGGGACACCACCACCGCCGAACAGAAGTCCGGCATGGCCGCATTTATTGCCAGCATCAAGAAGGAGATCCGGGCCTACAACAACCGCCCGGCACCTGACAGCCGCATTATCGAGGAGCGCGGCATTGATGGCTACATTGAGCTGGTGCAGCTCCCGAACGAACTGGACAAGGCCAACAAGGTCGATGCAGCCGAATGGTTCCGGGAAAATCACTACTACGAGGTTTACCCAACGGCCTATGACTGTTCTGGCCAGCGTTTCACAATCTGGTACAAGCTGCACCGCCGCTGCGGACACTGGTTCGCATACCATTCGGTCGGCTTTGACGTTTAATCAAAAGGGGAGACTAAATCATGAAGTACGTCATTTTTACCTACGACATCCGCATGAAAGGCGAGGAAGACGAGGCCTACATGACCGTCCTGCTGGATGATGACCGAGCAGCGGTCGTTAAGGCTGCATACGATAACCGGCAGGGGAGCAGTGAGATTGAGAACATCCTCTTGCGGTGCAAGGTCGATGACCTGTGCGCCGCTTGCGAAGCACTCCGGGGGCGAAAGTACCTTCGCAACAGCATCAAGTGCGTGGAGATCGAGGAGGCTTGAGCCGTGAACATTGAAATTAAATATCAGGCCGAGGATGGCGAGATTCGGTATTACCACTTTGAGTCGTGGGAACTGGCTGAAGACGATGCCTTTCGGGAAGCGATGCAGGAGTTCCGCAGCACTCGCACAGGAAAGAACAAAATCCTCTCCATCCGGGATGCATCGATTGGTGCAGGCCGCAACTGGAAAGAATAACCCGCCTGATGATGGCCGCTGGTATCGGCCGAAACCATTTTCGTGGCATCACGAAGATGGTCGCGGGAACCAACACCGCGAACCAAGGAAAGGAAGATTCACATGAAGTATGAGATCTACCAGCTGAAAGAGGACACCATGGAGCAGGTAAAACTGCGGTTCATGGCGTCCGATCAGGCCGCAGCGCTGGGCGGCATCCATCGGGAGAACTACCGTCTGGTGTACGAGGGTAATGTGGAAACTCGAAAGGACGCACAGCAGACGCTTGATGGCCTGTTCCGCAGATTCAACATAGACAGGCCCGAAGGCTTCGAGGGCCACAGCTTGAGCGTGTCGGACATCATTTACCTCGCCGATGGGGAATCCTCCGGCTGGTGGTTCTGCGATGCTTACGGTTGGAAGCTGCTGAGCGGGGAAGAATGGGGGCAGACCTGATGCGTCACTACACAAAAGCGGAGTGGCGCAAGATCCCGGAGGCCTACAAGGGCCGCTGGGAGCCGACGCCGCTCAACCTTGAGCGGGTGAAGAGCGGTGAGCTTCCGGCAGAGTACATCGGCAAACGGAACACCATCGTCAATGACGAGCATCACGGCACGGTGCTTATCACCGAGGGCGCGCACTTCGTAATCGACGAATGAGCACAATCGCTCAAAGAGGCGATTTGAGCCGCATTTTGCATCAAACGACAAATTCCTTGCGGAAGAATCAAAAACGCAAAATAGAGCCATCTGAGCAGCTCTGAGAACTATTTCCGCTGACTCAGAATGAACTGAAGATAATCTGTAACCTTTTGGCGTTCATCATCTGTCAGATTCATCCGTTTCACGGCGGGGTCAACAGTGCGCCCCATGAGGAAGTCCATGGAGCAGTCGAGGGCATCGGCAATTCTGGCAAGGCTATCTGCCTTGAGCATTTTTCCGGAGCGAAGATTGTACAGGGTGCCATTGCTTAGGTTGGCGCTGTCCATCACGTCCTTTATCTGAACGTTCCTGCTTTTGCACTGAAGTTTGATTCTGTCTGCAAGAGCAATAGAATCGTACAAATTGGTCTCAGTCATTTTGTGCATCCTCACAAAAACCATCTAGTTATGATTTTTACGATTGAAAATCATAAAGTGATGGTTTATAATACACTTGTACAAAACAAATGTCAGATTGAAAGGGTCAGCGCTTTCCATTCAGCGCGTTCCCCGAAGTCCCTCTGCAAAGGGGCTTCAACGTACCACGCAGTACAAACCATGCAAGTTGATTCCTCCTAATGACAGGCATCGCTGCAAAGCGCAGCGCCGATACTGCAAATCGGCGGTGCGCAGGTAAAGCGATTACTCCCCAAGAGCTTCTGCTTAACAGCTTAAAGGCGGGGGAACGCGTTGAATGGTGGGTACTGGCCCTTTTAGTCTATCAAAAATCAAACAAGTGTTCAATACATTTGTTAGATAAATCTTTGTCGGGAAGGAGAAAAAACATGAAGAAAGTTCCGCTGCCAGAGTGGTGCGTGTCAGTCAAAAAAGCGATGGTTGAGCGCGACGATATGAGCGTCACCGAGCTGGCAAAAGAAATCGGGTATTCCCGCGCACACGTCAGTCAGGTCATCAACGGCACGATGGTGCCGTCCGCGAACATCAAGTCCGCGATTGAGTCCTGCCTGAATCTGCGGGCGTGATTTCTTACATCATAAGTTTACCAGAAAGGAGAGTTGTGCGAAATGGCGGTTGATTGCCAGAATATCTATAAAAACGCGCGGAAATCTGCCGGAATGACGCAGGAAAAAGCTGCACAGCTTTTGAACGTGTCAGTTGATTCTCTGCGGGATTATGAGCAGAGCCAGCGCCCGGTACCCAGCGACGTGGCAAGCGCCATGTGCGATGTGTACCAAGCCCCGTATCTTGCAGTTCAGCATCTGCGCCGGTCCTCAGAGCTGGGCAAGCGGGTGGTTCCGGAGATTCAGTTAAAGGACTTGCCGGAAGCTGTTCTCAGCGTTCTGGCGGCGGTTCAGAGGTTTATCGTAAAGCGCGATGCGATGATAGAGATCGTCGCAGATGGAAAAATCGAAGAGGACGAACAGGCTGAATGGGACGAGATCCTGGATCGAATGAACAACCTGTTCGTGGCGATGGCCAATATGCGTTTTTCGAAAGGAGGGCGTCGGACGTGAAAGAATCGTACTTTATCGGCGCGAGCGAAGTGCAGGAAATTGTCGGATGCAGCAAATCCAGAGCCTATCAGTTTATCCAGCAGATGAACAAAGAGCTGGGAGCAAAGGGTCTGCTTACGTTTCCGGGCAGAGTGCCCCGGCGGTATGTGTTTGAGCGGTTCGGCATTACGGAGGTTCAGGATGATGCGAAAGGCAATAATCCCGCTGGTGGCAACAGCAGCGGCGCAACTACTGGTAATCGGAAGCATCGCCGCGGCGTTCGCTTTCCAACCGGAAGCGGCGCAGCTCCCGACAGCGACGATTCCTGTGCGGGCTGACATTGAGCAGGGCGAGTGCATCCGACAAGACCCGGCTCCCTATGAGTCGATTACATACCATGTGCCGCTGGATGCGGATTTACAGCAGTATACAGCCGAGATGTGCGACTTGTACGAAGTTCCGCTGGAGCTGGCTTACGCCGTCATGCAGGTTGAGAGCGGCTATACGGTGAGCGCTACCAGCTCAACCAGGGATTATGGTCTGATGCAGATCAACAGCATCAATGCCGGATGGCTCAAAGATGAGCTGGGAGTCACGGATCTGTTGGATGCCTGCCAGAACATCAAGGCTGGGTGCTATATGCTCGGAAGCTATCTTGCCCTGTACGATGGAGACATCAACCGAACGATGATGGCGTACAACCTTGGGAAGAGCGGAGCAGAAAAGGCTTGGAATGCAGGAACCCGCAGCACTGCCTACACCGACAAGGTGTGGAGCGCAATGGTTGGCCTTTTGGAGGAAGAAAGGGATGTTTCGTAAGGTGATGCAAATGATTCAGGATTACGCGGAGAAGAAGCTGCTGGATGAAGTCTTTGCTACATACCTCGATGTGCAGGATGCCGCAGCTGAGATGGCGCAGGTGCTCCCGTGTCCCCGGTGCGGGAAGCTGACCATGAAGATGCGCTTGCACAGCAACGCTCTTTCCCGTCAGGTTCCGGGAATCGCAATCTGTGACCGATGCGGAACCGAAGAAGCACTGGAAGATGCTGTTCGCCGGCCGATGGACGTTCACAAGTGGGCGCTGGTCAAAACCTATATGAAAGGAGCAAACCTCAAATGAAGCGCAGGGAAAAGAAGCTGAGCGTGATGGATTGGGTACTCGTAGGACTGCTGGACACGCTGGCCGGGGTCGTAGCCGGAGGGCTGATGGCAATATGGCAGTTGCCGAGCGCCTACCGCTGGCGTGGCTACTGGGCAATCGGCGGCGAATGGCTGCTTGTCATTATTGCAATCATCATGGCGGTGCGGCTGATGCACGCATTCCAGATGTTCATGATTTTCGGAGGAAAGAAGCATGGTAAGATGCGCTCGGTGTCACAGGGTCATTACAGATCCGGCGGCAATCGAAGCGGGGTACGGCGCAAAGTGTTACGCCAAGGAGTTCGGCAAGAAGCTGAAATCGCCCGCAAGACCTCGCAAGGGAAAGACCGCTACACAGCCTAAGAGCACCGCTGAGCGCCAAATCATCGGCCAACTCACGGTATATGACATACTCGCCGCACACGAAAAAAGCGCTGACCAGAACGGCCAGCGCGCTACAAATGGATAGAGACCCGCACATTCCGTTGGCGCTTGATGCAGGAACATCAAGCCGGAAAATACAGGTCTCCACCACACACAACCATATTGTAGCATATTCGGTTGAATTTTTCAACAGGTACGAAGCGGCGAGAAAGGACTATCCTTTCTGCCGTTTTTCTATGCAAAAATTAGGAGGTACAACATGGAAAAAGAACTTACTGCCGCCGTAACCACGCAGGAGCCGATGTTAGCCGACAGGCTGATTGTGGTGCAGCAGCTTCCCGTCATCAAGGAACAGCTGCACAGCATCAAGGCTCAGGCACAGGCGTCTGTGGCGGAAGCGCTGGCGCTGGTTTGCACGGAAGAAACGCTCAAGGTCGTCAAGGAGCAGCGGGCGAAGCTGAATCGCGACCGCAAAGATCTGGATGCCCGGCGCATGGTTGTGAAAAATCAAATCATGCAGCCGTTTGAGGATTTCGACAAGGTTTACAAGGAGTGCGTCACCGATGTCTATGGCCCTGCGGATGAAGCGCTGAAAGGCAAAATCACGGATGTGGAAGCCGGCTTGAAAGCTGACAAGGAGAAGAAAGTGGTTGCTTACTTCGACGAGCTGGTCAAGGCAAACGGGGTCGAGTGGGTCAGCTATGAGGACATCGGTATTGCTGTTACCATGACGGCGAGCCTGAAATCCTTGAAGAGCAAGGTCAAGGAATACGTTGACCGCGTGGTGGCTGATGTGAACTGCATCAATGGCATGGAGAATGCCCCGGAAGTTATGGCCGAGTACAAGCAGTGCCGCAATCTGGCCGTTGCGATTAACAGCGTGAGCCAGCGCAAAGACCGTGTGGCCCGCGAGGAAGCTGAACGGAAACAACGCCTTGAAGCCCAGCTTCGCGCGCAGGAAGCAGAGTCGGCGGTGCTGGATGCGGTGGAAGAAGAACTGGCAGCGCCGCAGGTCATGGGTACCGAGCCTCCGGTTATGGATGAGCAGGAGGCCGAAGAAACCCAGCAGGAGAGCAAGGAACAGGTCATGACGGCCAAATTTGCTTTCATGGGCCGCACGTTCCAGTGCCGCGGTACATTGACCCAGCTCCGGGAGCTGAAGTCTTTCGTAAATGAAAAAATCAACGAGATCCAGAAGCATATGGATTCCGTCGGCATCGAGAATCAGGAGGTAAGCGATAATGGCTAAAGCTATGCAGCCGCAGAAATTGTACTTCTCTCAAGCAATGCAGACCGAGAAATACAAGAAACTCATAAATAATACCCTAGGCGATCCGGTACGCGCGGCACGATTCGCTGCAAATATCACTTCTGCTGTGGCAGTTAATCCTACCTTGCAGGAGTGTGATGCAGGTACTATTTTGGCGGGTGCCCTTTTGGGTGAGAGCCTGCTCTTGCAGCCCTCCCCGCAGTTGGGTCAGTTCTACTTGGTGCCGTTCAAATCCAAAGCAAAACGTGACCGGCAGGGTAATGTGATTGAGCCGGCGTGTCTCAAGGCGCAATTCGTTTTGGGCTACAAGGGATACATCCAGTTGGCTCTGAGAACGGGCCAGTACAAGCGCCTGAATGTTCTGGAAGTCAAATCCGGGGAATTGGGCAGTTGGGATCCCTTTGAAGAGCGTTTCCATGAAATGCACTTCATCGAAGATTTTGAGAAGCGTGCATCGATGCCGACCGTGGGCTATATTGCCCACTTTGAGTACATCAACGGCTTCGAGAAAACCCTGTACTGGACAGCAGACCAGATGATGGCTCATGCCGACAAGTACAGCCCGGCGTTCAGCGCAAAGGCGTACCAGAAGCTGCTGAATGGTGAAATCCCGCAGGAGGATATGTGGAAATATTCCAGCTTTTGGTACCGGGATTTTGACGGTATGGCAAAAAAGACTATGCTGCGCCAGCTAATTTCCAAATGGGGAATCATGACTGTTGAAATGACTACCGCTTATGAACGAGATGGTCGAGTGATGGTTCCCAACAGTGCGGATGACGGACTTCTGCCGGAGACGCCGGATTTCGCAGATGCCGGACAGAATGGACTCAGCGAGCAGGATCCGCCCAAAATCGAGCGGACGGCCAAGACTATGAACCTGCCGGAGCCGGAAGCGGATGCCGTAGAAGAAGCCGTTGACCTGGCTGCACTCTGATGGTCAGGTACAACATCATCAGCACCGGAAGTGATGGCAACGCCACGATTTTGGAAGATTTTGTGCTGATAGACTGCGGCGTGCCGTATAAGGCGCTGGAACCGTATGTGCCGAAGCTGAAACTTGTGCTTCTGACACACATCCACTCAGATCACTTCCAGAAGCGCACCATCAAGCGGCTTGCCAGCCAGCGGCCGACACTCCGCTTCGGGTGCTGCCGCTGGCTGGTGCCGCCGCTCATAGCCGCAGGGGTGCCGGAACGTCAGATTGATGTGCTGACACCGCGAACGATGTACGGCTACGGTTTGTGCAATGTAATTCCGGTGATGCTGACGCACAACGTGCCAAACTGTGGGTACAAGGTACATTTTCCGTCCGGAAAGGTGATTTATGCCACTGACACCAACAACCTGAACGGCATTCAGGCGGTAGGCTATGACCTTTACCTCATAGAAGCGAACTACCGGGACGAGGATATACAGGCCAAAATCCAAGAGAAAAAGGCCGCCGGGCAGTATGCCTATGAACTGCAGGTGCTCAAAAACCACCTGTCAGAAGCGAAATGCAATGACTTTTTGGCGCGGAATATGAAAGCGAACAGTGTTTATATTCCGATGCACGTCCATGTGGACAAGGAGAACACGCATGATTGTAACAGCGAAGATTGAGAAGCTGGAGAACGGAAAACTCGTCTTGAAGCCTGACGTGGATATCAGCCGGTTTCTGGCGCAGAAGCGCCCCCGGCGGGTAGAAGTCCGTCTGGATGATGGACGAACTATTTCCGCAGACCAGCGCCGCAAAATTTTCGCTATTATCCGGGATATCTCTTTGTGGTCAGGGCAGGAGCCGGAAGAACTTCGGCTCTATCTGGAATGGGATTTCTGCTCCCGCTGCCTGCGGGAGTGGTTCTCCCTCTCGGATTGCGATATGACCACGGCCCGGGAGTTTATTACATACCTGATTCAGTTCTGTTTCCACTGGGGCGTGCCCACAAAGGACAGCCTGCT
>OMGO01000764.1_pt1 | contig 12346 bp, 9 predicted proteins | sample 1645901 | NCBI WGS metagenome assembly OMGO01 (sample SAMN05578592, study PRJEB25193) | human gut metagenome | biome: Human Microbiome; feature: human-associated habitat; material: feces | host: Homo sapiens | place: USA:Birmingham
ATCAAATAAAAAAGGATTTGAACGAATCTATGAAATATTTCGGTGATAACAATTCATTCGATCCTTACGGACGTGGAAATTTAAAAGGTTATTGGTCAAAGGCTGCTACAGAATGCCTGATGGGAGAAGTCTATCTCTGGATATCCAAAGTTACTACTGATGATGATATAGCAAATGAAACCAATTTGACTATAGCCAAAACACATCTACAGAATGTAATAAATAATTACGGATTGAAATTGATGGACGATTTCTCATCGGTATTCGATGCAAAAAATGGTAAAGGCAATGAAGAAATCATTTTTGCTGTCAGATATGCCGAAAGTGAAGCGGAAAACAATAATAAGCTATTCACTTATGCAATGGCGACAGGCAGCACAAAAGATAATTACCTATCTAATGGAGATAAATTCCTCGACGCTTTGAATATAGGAAATACGGGTAGTCAACAGCTTGAGTATAAACATGAAATTTATAATAGTTTCGACGAAACCGATACACGCCGTGAAGCTACCTTTATCGCTTCATATTCAAAGAATACTGAAACAAATGAACTAACGTTGAGGGGAACGCATGTTCGCAAAAATATCGGTTATGTAAATGCCCAGGGAAATCGTATTTATTGCGGTGATTATATCTTCTACCGACTACCGCTTGTCTACCTGATGCTTGCTGAAATCGAAAACATGCAAGGTGGCGATGTTGCTCAATATATTAATATTATTCGCAAACGTGCTTATAATACGAATTGGGATGAAACTACATATGGCTATAAAAATTCAGACTTCACCACAAATGAACTGGCTATTCTTCATGAAAAAGATAAAGAATTTATTCAGGAAGGACAACGTTGGTGGGATATCCGCCGGATGACCCTGACAAAAGGAGGTAAACATCTTGTTTTCTGTAAAGAAGGCAACATAGATACAAATACACCTATTTTAGATGAAACAACCGAAGCACATAAAGTCCTTTGGCCTGTAGATAAAAGTTTATTAGGCAATGACCCGTTGATTTATCAGACACCGGGTTATGCAACCTACAAAAAGAAATCTGAATAAACAGGCATTTTTCAACATAATTAATTTCAATTGATTAGTGGCTGCGCCAAAATAGGTGCAGCCATTTTTCGTATGCAAAAAGGAGTTATGTCCAATAAGACACAACTCCCTTTTTCCATGACCAAAAATCTATATGGTAACCGACATTTCTGTCAATTATAAGATACCCTGAGCCATCATAGCTTTTGCAACCTTCATGAAGCCGGCTACGTTAGCACCCTTCACGTAATTTACAGTTCCGTCAGCCTGTGTTCCGTATTTTACACACTGTTCGTGAATAGACTTCATGATACCTTTCAGCTTTTCGTCTACTTCTTCTCTTGTCCAGCTCAGCTTCATTGCATTCTGAGTCATTTCCAGACCTGATACGGAAACACCACCGGCGTTAGCAGCCTTACCCGGAGCATACAGGATCTTAGCTTCCAGGAATGCATCGATAGCTTCCGGAGTAGAAGGCATGTTTGCACCTTCCGATACAGCGAAACAACCGTTAGCCAACAATGTCTTGGCATCGTCACCGTTCAATTCGTTCTGAGTTGCACTCGGCATGGCGATGTCACATTTTTCGCCCCAGGGACGGCCACCCTGAACATATTTGCAGCCATATTTTTCTGCATATTCGCGGATACGTCCACGATAGAGGTTCTTCAATTCCATGATATAATCCAGTTTCTCACGGTCGATACCGTCCGGATCATAGATATAACCGTCAGAATCAGACATAGTAATCGGTTTAGCACCCAGTTCGATCAGTTTTTCAACCGTATACTGAGCAACGTTACCCGAACCTGAAACGGCAACCACTTTACCTTTAATGTCGATGTTACGAGTCTTCAGCATTTCCAGCAGGAAGTAAACGTTACCGTAACCTGTTGCTTCCGGACGAATCAGTGAACCACCGAATTCGATACCTTTACCAGTGAATGTACCTGTGTTTTCGCGGGCCAGCTTTTTGTACATACCATACATATAAGCAACTTCACGTCCGCCAACACCTATATCACCGGCAGGAACGTCTGTATCCGGACCGATATGACGCCACAATTCCATAACGAAAGCCTGGCAGAAACGCATGATTTCAGCATTTGATTTGCCACGCGGGCTGAAGTCGGCACCACCTTTACCACCACCCATCGGCAGTGTAGTCAATGAGTTCTTGAAAGTCTGTTCGAAAGCCAGGAACTTAAGGATCGATTGATTTACAGAAGCATGGAAACGGATACCGCCTTTGTACGGGCCGATCACGTTGTTATGCTGGATACGGTAACCCATGTTTGTCTGTACCTGTCCTTTATCGTCTACCCATGTTACACGGAATGAGAAAATACGATCAGGAATACAAAGACGTTCGATCAGGTTGCTCTTTTCAAATTCAGGATGTTCGTTATAGGCTTCTTCAATTGTGCCTAAAACTTCAGCAACTGCCTGATGATACTCGGGTTCGTTAGGAAATCTTCTCTTTAAGTTGTCTAAAACTTCATTTGCCTTCATAAGAACTGTTTATTTAGAATGTTATACCAATTTGCTAGTTAGCGTTCTTCTTTTAAGAACGTCGCAAAGGTAAGCCATTTTTTCAAACCAGCAAATATTTGAAAGAAAAAATGATAAAAAAATATCGAAATGATATTTTAAAGAGGCAAACGTGACTAAATGTCACTCATTTCTACGTTTTATGTTTTTATAGACAGGAACGAACACAATGATAGCGGACGCCACCAGGGCAAAAACCACATCAAAGGTTATCTTTTCACTGTAAACAAGCAGCATGTAGGCCAAAACACCCCATAAAAGAGTGAGACACACCGCCTGACTATTTGTTATCTTTCTACGGGCCATCGGTTACATTTTTTTAGTTAGACGAGATTTGTGATCCAAAAAAGATCAATAATACCAAAAACACAGCAATAATCACAAATAAGATGACAATTTGCTTCTCTAACGTGTAATTACGAAGAAAAGGGATATGACGGGCCCATCCGGCTACGACCTGTATCTGCTCTGGTTCTTCATCCTCTGAGGGGATTTCATATCCGTTGGCTTCCATAATCTGCATAGCCTGTTCCACATCGCTTTCCAAAAGTTCCACACGGATACCTCCCACATCCGTAAGTCCCATAACCTGAGTTGTATATTCATTTCTTACATAACATACAACTCCGTTGGCTTGCAATAAAGAGGCCAGTCCCTGAGCTTGTTCCACATATTGAAACCGGGCTATTTCAACCATTTTATCCTCGACCTTATCCATAATTTGACTTTTTTACAAAGAAAAGGATTTTGACTTACATGAGCAAGTTTTCAGCAATACCAGTTGCCTGCCGGATACGGTCGGCCATGCCGATACCACCTTTCATATTACCGGCCAGTATCAGTCCGGGATAACGTGCCTCCAACTGATCGATCGTAGCAAAACGTTCGCCGCTGCTCAGGCCATACTGCGGTATTGCATGCTGGTGGCGGAAAATACGGATCATATCCGGTTGCACCTGAATAGGAAATTTCAGCATTGCATGAAATTCATGTGTGATCAGCCCCTTTAGTTCATCATCGGTTAAACGGGTCAGTTCCGCCCGCTTGACGCCACCGATAAAGAAAGAAAAGAGCGCTCCTTCTTTCGGTGCGCGATTATCGAAACAGGCAGCCGGGAAAAGAATCCCCAGCACATCTTTCTTTTCACAGGAAGGGACCAGTCCGCCAAAAGCGTTAAAACGCAAACTCCCGGTATTACGAATGCCGACACTCGCCTGTATTACCGGAGCATATTGCAGGTTACTGATCTTATCCATATCTTCCCGGGGAATGAACGGCAGCAGGTCAGGCAAGGTATAGGCGCCGCTTGTCGTTACGACCTTATTGGCATGCATAAGTTGTTCGCCTTCGGAAGTTGTATAAGTAGCCAGCCAGCCTTTTTCGGACGGACGGACCGTCACGCCGGAAGCCGACAAGGTGATATTCCGGGAACCGATAGCCTCTGCCATCGCTTTCGCCAGATTCTCCAAACCACCGGCAGCGGAGAAAACCTTTTTGGTTGCCAACCGGTCACGCTCTGTTTTAGGCAGCCGGGCTTTGGCAATCGTGCCTTTGATAAATCCTCCGTATTGCTGTTCCAGGTTATACAATTTAGGTAAAGCATAACGGGTAATAAGTTTCAGCGGATCGCCGGCATAAACACCGGAGAGGAACGGGTCTACGGCATAATTCAGGAATGACTTTCCCAAACGGCGGGCAGCCAGTTCACCGACCGATTCATCGGGATTCGTACCTTTTGCCCGGAAAGGTTCGCCCAGGATACGGAATTTATCACCGAGGGTAAACAACGGGGTTGTTATTGCACTGAACAAGCCGGAAGGTAATGCACAGAAAGAGTTTCCTTTCCAGATCAGGCGGCGTTTGGCCTCTTCATGGGCCGTTTCCAATTGACAGGCAGGCGACAAGGCTTCAAACAGTTCGGCGACCTCGGGATAGGATATCACTCCGGTATTCGGTCCGCTTTCAAAAACGAACCCGTCTTCACGGAATGTATGTATTTGCCCGCCTACCCGGTTACTACATTCCAGGATATGTACCTGTTTTCCTCCGCGGGTCAGCCGGAAGGCGGTAGTCAGACCGGTCAGTCCGGCTCCGATAACCAGAATATCCGTATTATGTTGTTCCATATCAGACTGGTTTTGAAAATGATTTATTGGAATGAAGCATCAGTTTATCCAGCGAAGCGGCAACGTTACGGACAAAGAGAGCTCCGCCGGAAGTCATACGGATATGATTGTCGTCATACTCGATCAGGCCGTCGGCGGCAAATTCATTCAGACGATTGTCATTATAGGCAGTTGCCGATTTTACCTCTTCCGCAGACAGGGAGAAACGAGCGGCCATCTCCTGCCAGTCCAGAGAATAGTTACACATCAGCGTTTCGATCACCTCACGGGTAATCTGTTCGTCCCGGCTCAACTCATATCCTTTCGATACGGCAAACGTATCGTTTTCGATCCGTTCCATATATTGATTAATGTCCTTGCTGTTCTGGGTATAGGCGGTATTCAGCTGGCTGATTCCGGTCACACCGAAAGCATACACCTGTCCGGTTGTACGGCGGGTACAATATCCCTGGAAGTTACGATGCAAACGGCCGTTCTTCAACGCCGTATACAATTCATCGTCCTGCCGGACAAAATGGTCCAGGCCGATCGTCTTGTAACCGGCTGTTGACAAAAGTTTCTTTGCCGATTCATACATGCGGCTTTTCTCCTCACTGGGCGGCAAACCGGCTTTTTCCAGGATAAGTTGCTGTTTGTTCACCCAAGGGACATGGGCATACGAGAAAGTAACCAGGCGGTCAGGACACAGAACTGCCGCCCGCGTAATGGTTTCTGCAAAACTTTCGGCCGTCTGGAACGGCAAGCCATAGATAAAGTCCATATTGATGCGCGCCCCTTTGCTACGGAGAATCTGAAAGATCATCTCCGCCGGCAACAACGACGGGCGGCGGTTGACTGTCTTCAACACCTTTTCATTGAAATCCTGCACGCCGAGGCTGAAGCGATTGAAACCCGCCTCCGTCAACGACTGCCAAGTCTCTTCATCCAGATAGCCGGGATGGCACTCAACGGCTATTTCGGGCTGGTCGATCGTTTCGAAGCCTGCCAACAAATGCTCGTTCAGTTCTCTCAGATAATACACAGGCATGGATGTCGGACTTCCCCCGCCATAATGTATCTGGGAAATCTTCCGTCCGGGAGCCAGCCGCGTCTTTACCAGTTCTATTTCCCTGTGCAACGCTGAGAAATAACGTTCTATCACGCCCCGCTTCATCATCGGGAATGAATTACACCCGCAATAATGGCAAAGATGGCGGCAGAACGGGATATGCACATAAAAAGAGATGTGTTCGGGCCGTGCCGTATTGGATGCCTCTATAGCCGATTCGTATTCCTTATTGGCAAACGCTTCCGTAAAATAGTTGGCCGGCGGATAACTGGTGTATCTCGGCACCGGCACATTATATTTCTGTAATAAATCCTGTATCATAATTATACTGTTTCTTTCTCTTTCCTGAATACGATCAATATATAAACCAACGACAAGGCCGCCAGGCTGACTTCAAAGAAAAACAAGCCGTGGTAGCCGGTATGATCGGCAATCTTTCCGCTCAATATCGCCATCACCATCCCGCTCAGATGGGTTATAACCGTCTGTATCGTAAAGTCCGTGCCTTCCCGTCCGGGACGAACACAATCCATCGCCGTTGTATAGACCACGATCGTCGCCATCCCGTAGCTGCCCCAGAGCAGGGCAATGCCGGCATGCAAGAGTCCGAGTGTCGGAGTGACATAAGACAATCCGAGGAAATAAAGCGTGGCAAGCAGCACAAGCATGGCAAACAGGATGCGTGCCCAATGCCGTCCGATGCGGCGCACGATAAAGCCCCCGACAAAAGAAAAGATGAACCCGAAAGAGGTCCCTATCACACCGCTCATCACCCCGATCTCTTTCATCGAGTATCCCAGGTCGACCAGGTAAGGCTTCAACATCGCCAGCGTACCGATCAGGCCGGAATAGTAAAGGAAAAGGAAACCGATCTGTTTCCATATATTCTTTTGGGTAAAGAAGTAAAAGACATCTGCTTTCTTCGCCCGTTCATGCGTATCTTTCGGTGCAATCTCCAGTCCGCGGTTGAACAGTAACGGCAATAAAGCAACGATCACGAACAAGGCAACGCAAGGCAACAGGCTGTTCCATCCCAGCTGTTTGAACAGCAGCAGCAACACGCCTCCGCCGATCATCGAGCCGCCGAAACTGCCCATCGACTGCATGCTGTTCACCAGGCTCTTGTCTTTCCGGCTAAAGGAAAGGACGGCCAGCGCATCGGTCGCAATATCCTGGGTGGCAGAGGCTACGAACGATACGATGATCAGGGCGATAATGGTATAGAAATCCGTTTTAAAATCAAGGAAAGCGACGGCAAAGATCAGGACGGCATATATCAGTTCGGACGAGAAGATCCACCGTTTATAATCGCCCGTTGTCCGGGCATGGCGATCCACCATCGGCGACCAGAGGAATTTCAGTATCCAGGGCAGCTTGATCAGTTGCAGCAAACCGATGGCTGATAAAGAAAAATTCTCCTGCCGCATCATTACCGGGATGACGGTAGAGAAAAAACTCATCGGGATAGTCTGCGCAATGTAGAGGCAGAAAAAGGTCCCGAGATTGAATATTTTATTTTTTTGTTCCATTCGTTTTCTTTGTAATATGGTTTCCCATGTTGGGAAAGCACTTTTCATCCTTGTAAAGTCGTTTCCCACGTTGGGAAAGCATTTTACACCCTTGTAAAGTCGTTTCCCAAATCGGGAAAGCATTTTGCACCCTTGTAAAGTCGTTTCCCAAACCGGGAAAGCATTTTACACCCTTGCAAAGTCGTTTCCCAGATTGGGAAAGCATTTTACACCCCTGCAAAGCTCCGGCGCACGATGCGAAAGCATTTTGCACCCCTGCAAAGCCCCGGCGCATGCTGCGAAAGCATTTTACACCCGATTAAAAGGCCACCGCTACACTTCCTCCGATCGTGAAAGGGCGGCCCGCTTGTGCCAGACCTTTTCCCATCTCAAAATAAAAAGCGGTATATTGTGTGTTGGTGATATTCTTAGCCCAGATTGCAAAGGTAGCAAATCCTTTCGTTGCAGAAACCTTTCCGTTCAATTGTCCGTAAAAAGGTTGGGAAACAACGTTATCTTCTTTCCAATATATCCGGCCCGCACCGGTAAAGTTCGCACTGATCAGGATGCGGTCGATATGGGAACAAGGATTTGAAATGGTATAATCAGCCCCGGCAGAGAAAGTATGCGAGGGGACCAGCGGCAGATAATTGCCCGAATAGTCATACACTTTGTCTTTCTTCTTGTCTGTATAATCCTTGAATGTGGCATGGGTAAACCCGTAATTCAACTGTACCATCAGGCCGTTTACCGGATTTCCCTGCAAGCTGACTTCCCCCCCTTTGCTTTCGCTCCGCCCCGCATTGTTAAGCATGGAACCTACCGTAAGCGACTGGCTGATCTGCTGGTTTTTCCAGTCGATCCAGAAAAGAGCGATCTCGGCACGCAGGCGGTTATCGAGGAAAGGATGCTTGCCTCCCACTTCATAATTCCAACTGCTCTCCGGCCGGAAAGAGCGGTCCTCTTCCCGTTCGAAGGAGGTGTTGAAGCCACCGGTCTTATATCCTTTCGTTACAGTGGCGTAGATAATCCCGGAAGAGGGAAACATATATTGCAAGGCAAATTTAGGTGTAACCTGGCTGAATTTAAGTTTGCTGTAAAAGGCATCCAACTCCTTACTCTCCTCCTCCGTATCTTTGAAGCTAAGATAATCGGTAGAAGCACGTTCGTAATCATAACGTATGCCGATCGTTGCGGAAAGGCCGTCGACCAGCAGGTCTTCGAAGGTAGACTGATGATAAAAGGCTATTCCGTAGGTGGGCGTGTCGTACAACTTACGCGAACTGTAGGCAGCCGACAGATAATCCATTATCACCGTATTATCTATTCCCTGCCAGAAACCGAAGGCGCCGAACAGCCATTTATACCGCCCGTCTGTCGTCGATTTTATATTAAACTCTTCCGAAAACATCTTCTGTTTCTGATCCTGCCGGGCAAAATAAATACTTGCCGGAGAAAAGTCCTGGTCGATCCCCTGATGATCCGACAGGTACTGGAAAGCCGTTTTGCTGCTGAGACTGTATCCTGTACCTTTATATTCCACCGTCAGGCCGGTGGTAGACATGGCCCGTTTATAAAAACTGTAATCGTTGTAGTTGACATCGCCCGGCCGGTGTGTCACCGAATCGCAGACGGCATATGGATAACCTCCCTGCCTGGAATTGTCATACGAACTCATCAGGCCGAGCGACAACCGCTGCGTCGGCTGCCATTCCAACCGGATACGGCCGGAGCCGCTTTTCAGGTCATCCGCTTTCTTGTCGGTAAACAGATTGGTAAAATATCCGTCATTCCTGTTATAATTGGCGGAAAGGGAGTAGCCAAACTTCTCCCCTATTTTCGCATAGCGGGAAAGGGCATACTCGCGGGCACCGTAGGTACCGTTAGAGATCGAAGCATTCGTTCCCTGAAATTTCAAGGGAGATTTGGTATAGACATTGATGATTCCCCCCATCGTATTGCGTCCGTATAGAGTTCCCTGCGGGCCGCGCAACACTTCGACACGGTCGATCTCTGCAAAATCGAAATCGAACGCCGACTTTTCAAAATAAGGGATACCGTCCACATAAAGTCCGACGGAAGGCGCATTGATCTTCGAACCGATCCCACGGATATACACAGGCGAAGTCAGCTTCGATCCATAATCAGGCATAAACAGGTTCGGGATAAAGGAACTGAACTCCTTAATTCCTGTAATATTCTTGTTTTGTATGGCTGTGCCGGTAACAGAGGAAGCCGACAGCGGTTCCAGGCGCAAATCCCTGTTTTGCTTAAACGACCGGACCACCACCTCGTTCAACTCAACCTGACGAACTTTCGTTGTATCCGGATCGTCCGCTTTAACCGCTGATGCGGACAAGCACAAACAAACAAATAAGAATAATACTTTCATATAAGTTATTTTAGAAAAATATGAACTATCTGCTTATAGTGACGGGAGTAACCAATTCCCCTCTTGAGAGGGGAGCCAGGTACAACCGGTTAATAATCGGATAGTTCATATTTGATAAATACTGAATTAAAACGTCACAGCCACTTCCGCCCCGATCTGGAAGGGTTTGCCTTTTTGTATAAATGAATTATCGAATGATTCGAAATAAAATGCCTGGTAGTCAGTGTCAGTCATATTGCGGCTCCATACATTCAGGTTAACAATGCCCTTACGCACTCCCACTTTGCCATTCAACACACCGTAAAAGTCCTGACTGATATCATTCTTTTCGGTCCAGAAAATCTTCCCGGCTCCGGCATACTGGACGGAAGCAGTAAACTGGTCGAACCAACTGTTCCGCAACAGTTTGGTATAGTTCAATCCCAGACTGACGGTGTGGCGCGGAGTGTACGGGATGAAGTTATCCTTATAATTTATCTCCGTTTCGTTTTTATCCAACGTCTTATAATCGCGGAAGGTAGCACGGGTGAGACCATAATTCAAATCAGCCGTCAGGCCCTCGGCAATACGGCTGCGAAGGCTTACCTCCACCCCATAACTGTCGGCCTTGCCTCCATTGGTGATCATGCGCCCGCTTCCCCCTTTGGCAAATGTCGTCAACTGGATATCCTGAATATCCATATAAAAGAGTGTCAGTTCGGCATGCAGACGGTCCTTGATCAATTCACTGCGGATACCCATTTCATAATTCCAGCTGTGCTCCGGTTTATAGGCAGCCACCTCTTCCACCTCTGCAGGCTTCTTTGCCTGGTTGGGCATGAACTTCGACATCAGATCGTACCGGGCATATTCCTGTACCAGGTCACCAAACATCTGCACATTGTAGCCTCCCGTCTTATATCCTTTGGCAACCGACACATACGTAAACGTACCCGGCGAACATTGATACCTCACAGACACCTTTGGCAGCACCTGCAAAAAGTCCTGCGAGGTTTTCCCCTCCAATCTTGTCTCGACAGGCAGAACACCCATAGGACGTCCTCCCATAGATACACCTATCTTCATACTATCTACCGAAGAGTCGTAATTCAGCTTTGCCTTTTCATAATCCAGCCGGATACCTGCCGTTACAGACAGTCCGTCCGTAAATAAGTTGTTATAAGTGGACTGGTGGAAGACAGCAAAACCGAATGTCGGCGTTTCAAAATATCCGGGGAAATAAATCTGATTCTTATCATCACCGTATACGGTCAATTGCGGAGCCTTGGGGTTACCGGCCACGATCTCATCAAAGGCTTTCTGCAGGACATCTTTCAGACCATCCTCCTTAAACATCACCGGACCATCCGTTTTCAGACTATTATAAAAGCCGTATGCACCGAAGCTCCATTGATAATTCTTCTGGTGATTCGACCGGATCGCCACCTCTTCACTCCAGGCATATTGCTTTTGCTTCTGGTTCAGTGTGAAAATAGACTTCTCCGTATAATCCTGGTCCATCTTCATATCGTCTTTCAGATACTGGTAGGCGGTGGTGGAGGACAGCAGGAATTTATCCGTTTTCCACTCATAATAAATGCTGTTATTCAGCATCCGCCGCCAATAGGTGCTGGGATCATTTATACGTACAGGCTCCACCTTTCCTGTCTCCGTGTTATATTGTCCGTAAGGAAAGGCACCCTGGTCGACATAATCATAATTGAATGCATATTGCAGTTTCATTGCCGGATTGATCAGCCAATCCAGTTTAAAACGTCCGCCGGCAGACTTCTCCTTATCTGCTTTCGTATCGGAATATTCGTTCATGAAAAAACCGTCATTCCTGTCGTAGTAACCGCTAAGGGAAATACCGACATGCTCGCTCAGTTTTCGATAATGGGACGCTTTGATCTTGGAAGCACCATAGTTACCTGTCGACATCGAAAACTTTGTTCCCTGATAATTGAAGGGTGACAATGTATAAATATTCACGATTCCTCCCATCGCATTACGGCCATACAAAGTACCCTGCGGACCACGCAACACCTCCATGCGCTGTATATCGTTCAATTCAAAATCAAAGGTACTCTTATCCAGATACGGCACATTATCGACATAAAGTCCGATCGACTGTCCGCTGCTTCGTGCACCGATACCGCGGATATAGATAGCCGAAGTCATCTTGGAGCCGTAATCCGGCATATACAGGTTAGGAACAAACGAACTGATATCTTTCAACGCATCGATCTGGCGTCCTGATATCGCTTGGGGGGAAAGGATGGAAACAGAACCGGGCAATAACCGTAAGTCATTCGTTTCCTTTGTAGAAGATGTTATAATGACCTCATCGATATTATACGTCTTGATGGTGTCATTTTCATTTACATTCACATTTACTTCATCAGCCATCAACGGTTGTAATCCAGAGACAGCCCCTGCAATCAGAACAAACAAGTAGCGTTGTTTCATCGTATTTTCACTATTAGTATATTACGATTGCAAAGGAACAGGAAAGAAACAAGGCGATCAATCACTAGATGTAGTGATTTTAACAAAGAGCCTTTGCGATCTTTTCGCGAATTCCTTTATCCTGGATAAAAGAGATGTATCACAAACTTTGTCTATTATTAAGTTTATCTAAACCATTTTGAAATCCGCCTTCTTCAGTATATAATTGAATAGGTCTGCTATTGTGTATGGTA
>OMGO01000765.1_pt1 | contig 12345 bp, 10 predicted proteins | sample 1645901 | NCBI WGS metagenome assembly OMGO01 (sample SAMN05578592, study PRJEB25193) | human gut metagenome | biome: Human Microbiome; feature: human-associated habitat; material: feces | host: Homo sapiens | place: USA:Birmingham
CTTCGCTGATATATTTGCTGTACGCAATTTCATGCGCAAAAGCAGAAGAATAATAACTGACTGCGGCAGCGGCCGGATAAGCCGTAACGATCAGCCGGGCATAATCCAGAAAGCTACTCTGCGTATCGGAATACTTGCGGAAAGGCAATCCGCGCGGGACCAATTCCACCCGGCAACCGTGCCAGAACTCGTTGGACGGGCCATATCCGGTAATACCGAACAGGTTACGATGTAATTTCGCCAGGTTACTTTCATTCCACCCCGACTCGATGGCAGCCTGTGCCAGCATAACGACCGGATTCAGATGGAACCGTTTCTCCGCAGCTTCGGCTTCCGGAAGGAAACGTTTTACAAACTCATATTTTGTCATAAAAAACTCAATTTAGCCGGATAAAACATCACACAAAGCTTGACATTCAAAGAATAATTCACTATATTTGAAACAGTAAATCATTCAAGAAAAGTATATTATGAATACAGAAGAACAGACTACCGAATCCGATTACGGGAAAGAACGGTCATGGGGTTACCAGGAACTGGCTATCCTCTATTTCCCGCATGTCAAACCCGAAAGTGCCTCCAGGCAACTCGCCCGCTGGATAGGGGTCAGCCAGGAACTATTGTCCCAGCTGGCTGCCAATGGCTGGAAACCCGGACGTAAGCTACTGACGCCTAAACAGGCAGCCTGTATCTTCCGCCACCTGGGACCACCGGGATGCTGACAGACGGCATCCCGGCTACGGTGCCTATTCTATTTCCGGGCGATCTCCGCCACCGCTGCCACTCCCCGAATCCGGTTCGTTCTTATCGAGCACCATACGTTCTACCTTCAACTTCTTGGCCAGCTCCAACAGAGTCTTGCCTGGACGGAAGACGACACGCGGCCGCCTCACCAAATCTGTGGTAAACTCCTTTTTCGTAGGCGACCCCTTACTTCCCAACACTGCCTGGAAATAACCCAGGTCACCCAGCTGGATCGTCTGCCCGTCCTGTAACTTCTGCTTTACCACAAACAGAAGCCCGTCGAGCACCAGCTTCACATCTCCGGCGGTAGCTGCCGAACGGTCGGCAATGATTTCACACAAACTAGCCAGGTCACACATTCCATTCGAACTACTCGCTGCATAAAACAACTTTGCATCGGCTGCCGCCCCTTTGGTCATATCCTTCCGCAATACCAATCGATACTTTACTGACATAATTTTACGATTTAAAAAGTTACTGAATCTGTTTTACTCTCTCTTGTAATATTACATCGTAAAGATACGCCCCGGCGGAAAGGCGCAGTCCGCCATTGTCGGTGGCTGTCGGCGGTTGTACTTGTTTGTCGGTATTTCTACTTGTTTGTCGTATTTGCGAGATAATCGGTATCGGCAATCCCAAGAGAACGCAAAGCGTTCTATGAAAGGCCTCATCTGGTGAGCGTCAAGCGAAGCATCCGGTAACATTCACTGCAACCACCTCCTCTCCACCACCGGCGTTCGCTGGAGGTCTTCCCCCAGACGGACCAGCAGGGATATATGGCGGGAAAGGTCTGCCAGCAAGGCGGGACGGAAGCCGTCGGCAGGCGTTGCCGCCCGAAGCTGTCCGTTCAGGCAGGCGGTTTCGCTCAGGATACGTTCTTCGTAATATTCCAGGCGGAAATGTCCGGCCAGTTCATGGCAGACCGTACCTTCCTCTTCACTCAACAGGGATGCCGGTACTCCGGCCGGAAACGGTAGCTCCGGAAGAAGAACGGAAAGGATTTCCGCCAACAGGGATTCGGGGACAGGCAGGTCGGAAACAGCCACACCCTGCGCCGTGAAATGCAATAAATTCCGATACGTCTCCGAGGTAAACGGCAGATCGTCCTCCTCCAGCATCCGTTCCACATGCGAGGCGACTTCGGGATATTTCAGGCAGAAAGCCAGCAGACGTTTCTCCCCTTTCCCCACCTCTTCCGTAAGCAATCGCATGTACCGGTTAAAACCATCACGCCCCAGCCGGCGGAACAACTCGTCGGCATCCTTCGCCGTAGGCAACAGCAGGCTGTCCAGGGATAAGCCGCCGGGAGACTGCGCCAACAAACGCTCCGTCGCCGACCGCCCGGCCGGATCATTATCCAGCAAAAGGACCGCCCGTCCACAAAAACCACGCAACACCTCCGCCTGTCTTTCCGTAAAGGCCGTACCGCCCAAGGCCACCGTATTCGTCAACCCCGCCGCATGCATCGCCAGCGTATCCTTATACCCTTCGGTCAGGTAGGCGAACCCTTCCCGGCGGATCGCCTCCGCTGCCCGGTGGATACCGTACAACATCCGGCTCTTGTCAAACCAAAGGCTGTTCGGACTATTCACGTATTTAGGCTCCTCCTCCGAAGCCGCCATCGGACGCCGACCGCCGAAACCGGTCAACCCGCCAGACGCATTATAGATGGGAAAAACGATACGGTTACGCAGGTAACGATAGTCATCGGGGACAAACGCCGTTGCCTGCGCCACACCGAAGTCGAGCCAGGTAGCCGACAATTCCGTATGACCCGAAGCACAGGGGACCAGGGAGGATAAAAACGGACATTCGCCTCCATCCCCTGTTTCCGGACAAGCACCTGTTCCGGGGTCGCTTCCGGAGTCGCTTTCGGGGTCGGCTCAGGCACAGCTTGCTTTGTACGCTCCTGTACGTTACGGGTTGCCTGGACCGCTTCGCCACGGCTATCCCCACCCAGGCGTTTCACCGCCTCGGCAAAGGAGCAATGCTCCAGCCCCATCACCAACCCGACCACATCGCCTCCCGCCCCGCAGGCATGGCATTTGAAATACTGTCCGCCCACATGGATGCCGAGCGAAGGATGATGGTCGTCATGGAAAGGACAAAGCATCTTGTAATTGGCTCCGGAACGCAGTAAGGTGCCGTAGCGTGCCGCCACCCGTTCTATCGGATTGGCGGCTTTCAGTTGTTGCATATTCATGATCTTATTTTTTATACGGATAAATCTGTGTCAGGCTGTCGTTGTAACGGAAACGCACTTCGCCGGTGCCGCCGTTACGGTTCTTGATGACGAAAAAGCGGCCCACATGATAGAATGATTCACGGGTAACAGGGTCACTCAGTTCGCCATACTGTTCCGGACGGTAAACCATTGCAATACTGTCGGCGATCTGTTCGATCTCACCCGAGTTGCGCAGGTCGCTCATCATCGGGATATGGTCGGTGCGCGTTTCACAGTTACGGTTCAGCTGTGCCAGGACCAGGCAAGCGACGTCCTGTTCCATCGACAACGTCTTCAATCCGCCCGCCACCTCGCCCAGGGCCAGGTCCATCGTGTCCTTCACCTCTCCCCGGTCGGCACTGACGTTGACCAGGTTCAGATAATCCACGATCATCAGGTCCAGCTTATGCTTGCGGTTCAGCACCATGCATCGCGCCCGTATCTCCGCCAACCCGCAACCGCTGCAATAATTGAGGAAAAGAGGCAGCTTGCGCAGTTCGGCTGCCGCCTTATCCAGCCGCTGCTGGTCATCGGCATCCATCAGTTTAAAACGCAGTTTGTCCGGTTCCACGCCGCTCAACGTACACAACAGACGGCTGATCAGCTGGCGTTCGGTCATCTCCAGGCTGAAGAAACAAACCTTCTTTCCCTGCCGGGCCGCCGCCAACGCCATGTGAAGGGCCAGCGCCGTCTTCCCCATCGACGGACGCCCGGCGAGCACGAGCAGTTCGCCGCGGTAAAGTCCGCCCAGATAATGATCGAACTCATCGATACCGGTAGTGATTTGCAATTGCTCGCCTGCACGGCGCCGCTCCTGCTCGTCATAAATCTCCGCCAGTACCCGGTCGCCCACTTCGGCCGCCGTGCGGGTAGTGCTATGTACGGCAAATTCCTCTTCCAGCTTCTCCAGGTCCTTACGCGAAGCATTGAGCCACGCCATCACGTCGACACCCGGTTCACGCGCTTCGACCATACGCGCAGTCATCCCGGCAATGGCCTGTCGCAACACCCAGCAACGGATCACCCAGGCGGCATACGTCTTGATGAAACGGGCATTGCGCACCTTCAACATGCCATCGGCAATAAAAGCCAGCCCGTTCAGTTGCGTGGCATGCTCCGGGTCGATCCGTCTCATCTCCCGTTCCACACTCAACATATCGATATCCGCTTCATGCTGGTAAAGCGCCAGCATCGCCCGGTAAACCAGGCAATAAGCAGGATTGGTAAACATCTCCGGACGCAGACGGTTGCCCACTTCGCAAATGGCAGTACTCTGCGTCAGGATGGCCAATACGACGGCCTGTTCCATCTCTTCGGACGAAGGCATCCCATTGTCTGTACTCATGTAATTGCCGGCTGCGACACTGACTGTCTTCGGTTGTCCGGCGTTTTTCGGTTGTTCGTTTTTCATGATTCTTTATCTTTAAATCTGTTATAATTCGGTCGGCTGGCAGGCGGAGTGCGAGGCTTCGCAGGCTTAGCGGGAGGCGGCTCTTTTCCGTCGGAAGCGGGAACATCTTTCGGAACACCTGCCGGAGGAAATTGCACGAAGGTAAAATGGCCGTCGTTGCGTACACGGATATTCCCCTCTTCTGCCAGCAGCTTGATCAAGCGGCTAATAGTTGTCCGCGCCACCCCGGTCTTCTGTTCCAGCTGCCGGTAGGTGGTCACCCACTCCCCTTTACGGCAAGGCATCCTCTGCCCGTTGACTACGATCTCGCCATCCGCGAAATAAACATGTTTCAGCAAACAGAGGTAAATACGTGCCTTGTTACGCCGCTCCGGTTCATCGGAGTAAAAGTCGTCCAGCCAATAATTGGGGACGCACAAAAAACCTTTCTTTCTTTTTCCAGAGTTAACACTCTGATAATCTTCATCTTTCATCTCTTGCGATTTAAGTTAAACAATCATGTTACAGGCTGGGACAGTCACCTGGACAGGGACGGGACAGCACTACAGTTGCGTAAATCTCTCATTTTCAAACACTCAACCCTACACAGACGAAACCTTTGGGACAGTCGTGGGACAGTCGGCGGGACACTCTTATTAATATATAAAGAATATCTTATATAAAGACTCTTATAAAGGTTTCCTCTTTCATCGTTTAAAAGATCACAGAGGCAAAGGTAGTAAACGGGAAAAGGCAAAAGAGTATAATTATATTGCAGCTAAGACCGTAAAAAAGAAGGTATCCGAAAGAAAAACGGCCGTTTTTAACTTACTGTTTACTGTTGATTATTTTATGTACAGACCGGTTATTTGTCCTTGTATGATTTGATTTTTTTATACAGTATACTTTCCCTGAGGGTATTGGCGCGCAACTTTCTCTGGAAGGTCGACAAGGAGAATTTCGTTTTGAAAACGGCATTAAGATTTCGGCCTAAATGATCTGAAGAACAATCTATTACCCCTAAATCCAGGGTAGCGTGCATCAGGTCGATTAAAAATTCCGGTTGTCTTACCGGGATCAGTTGATGATCGAAAACCAGGTGTGAACAGCCGCAGTCTCCGGCGATCTGTTGTCCATAGGTTTCAAAGAAAAGGTTCGTGAAACGTTGCTTCAACTCGTTCTTTTCCTCATGCGTTTCCAGCAGGAAACGCGCGCATTCCTGCAAAAAAGTCATATTATTATCCATCATTTCTACATGTATTTTAAACTGCTTGAACGAGCGATAGTACCCGCCACAAAGATGTGTAATTTGCTTTTCCATTCGACTAATTTATTATAGCCTTTTTCTTCCGGAGCCCTTACCGAATAAAGGTACAAGGCAATTACACAACTTGTCCGGATTTTTGTTGACAATTTGTTGACAAATGCATCAAAGCGGATTTGAGAGGCGACAATATGGTCTAATCGGTTGTAGCACAGTAGTGCTGATACAAGTAGGACTATAGTGCCGGATAAGGCAGCACTATAGTCCTGTTTGTATCAGATTGTCTCAAAATTATGTGCAAAGAATGATTAGTCAAGCATATAATATAACTATCAAGTTTATTTTGTGTATTATCCCATTGTTATTAGTATTTGCCACAGGCCATCATTATCTTTACCCTCACGCATTAAGACTCCCTTATTTTTTAATGCAGAAAGATCGCGTTCTACTGTGCGTTGGCTCACCGACAAAGTCTCCGACATTTTCTTGGCAGTGATTGTTGGTAACTCTTTTATAAGATTAAGCATTTTCATCTGTCGCTCTGTGAGTTTAGTCTCCGACACGTCTCCGTCATGCTCTCCGACATTCAATGTGTCGGAGGAGGCAAAGATGGTGGTCTGAAATTGAGTTGAAGTAGATTTGAATACAGGTTTTAGTTCATCCCTATACCCATCCAAAGCCTGGGTCTCATTACAAATACGTGTAAGTCCACTGCCCCGCTTCTCCATATAGTCCAATTGTGCCATCACATTTGCGAGTATCGGATTGCGTCTTTCGGAAGAAACATCTGCAATCTCCAAGTCTTGAATCAATGCACCATTATACATACCTCCGGGTGATGTTACAGTAAGGCGGTCATCATAAATATCAAGATGAACCTCACTCCCCATAACAGTATAGTCTCGGTGGATAAAATGGTTAACCATCGCTTCAAGAACTGCGCGTTCCGCATACTCTGGTTTATTTTTTCGCCCATTAGGCAATTTCTCCCAACCTCTCTTTGTGTTTGATTTTACAAAGTTCATCCCTTCACGAAGCAACATCAACACATTACCTGTGAACTCAGCATCATTAATAGCGTCTCCCTTTACCCTGCCGTCCCACCGTGTACAATACAGACGTGATTGCCACAATGGAGAATCATCGGCAAACAATGCACCTGCATTAGTGAGACGTTCTGTGTTCGTGATGAGTCCAAATGACAAAAGATATTTTTTATTCCACTCTTGGCTTGTACGCGTTTTAAAAGTGTTTGCCAATATTGTGAAAGAATGGTCTTCAACTTTATAATCCGTGTACAAGGAATCATCTCTACATCAGGCAATGGATCCATGTAATCGCGAATCTTGCTACTGATGGTTTCACAAACATGCTGCATATCATCAAGACCTCTGACAACACCATCGTTGTCTATACCAAAGAAAAGGGAACCGCCCAAACCATTGGCAAAAGCACTTATACTCTTTACCCAACTCTTAGGCTTCCTTTCTTCAAGCATCAATTTAAAATCGTATGCGGTGCATTCTGCTATCAGAGTCTCTAATTTCATTTTTATGATGGCTACTATATTATCGACCAATAAAATTTATTGTCTATTCAAGAGAACAAAATTACAACTAATTAGCGAAAAGACAGCATAAACAATCTTGCTATTTTAATGGATTATTATTGCCTCACTATCGGAATCTGTATATTAAACGAACTACCATCTTTCTTCTGATTCAACGGGGTGATGGAACAGGCGGAATAAAGGACTATAGGGTCATCGTTCTCATCTAAAAACAATTGGGGACGTTCGAGACGGTCCACATCGACATGTTCGCCATTCTTCAGGATAATCTCCTTGTTCATAAATAAAGAGTGCTCGGGCAATTCCCAATGAAGGCCGTCTTTTGAATACATGATAGCCAGACCGGGCTTACCTTGGGTAAATCCTCCGGTAAAATCTTTGAAGACAGCATAGAAACATCGGTCTTTGCGGTGATACCAGACATACGGGTCTTCGGCATTCAATTTCTGATCCGTACCTGTTTCAAATTCAAAGACATTATCGTCCAATACCCGGAAAGGGCCGGCGGGGTCGTCGGAGATGGCCACACCATGCACACCACGCCAGCCGGGGTCATAGACATTCCCTTTAAAATAAAGGAAATATTTCCGGTTTGTCGGACAATAAACGACAGCCGGATTCACCATGATAAGGTTATCCGGTTTCACCGCTGTTCCTTCCGGAGACGGCTCCAACACATTATTCGGTTTTACCCGCGAACGGGGAATAAGCAACGGTTGTTCGTTACAGGTATATTTACCCTCCAGCAAGTCTTTTATGGAGTTAAAACACAACACTCCCAATTTCTGGTTTTGCTGGATACGGTCTCTTTTACTCAGCGTCCCTTTTATACGGGCATTCTCTCCGGGGTCTACCGAACCGCAGTAATACAGGTAATATTTCCCGTTAAAGCGCTTGATATGTGTATTCGAAACGGTTTGGGCATCCCATGAGCTCCGGTCCGGAGTATAGCCGTCCTTATTATAGACAAAACCAATATTTTTGTATCCCCCATAAGGAGAATCGGAAACAGCGACCCCTATCTTCGACCCTAACAGCCAGGCATCGACAAAAGGCGGATGTCCGGGCCCCGACTCCATGGCAGAATAAAACAAATAGTATCTTCCATCCTCTTCCGCCCGGATAGCCGAACCGCACCAAACAAAATGGCCCTCCAACGAAAATGCCGAAAAACCGACAGGGAACTCCGAATCTCCACGCTGCACAACCTCCATGTCGACAGGTCCGGCCTGGTAGGAGTGTTGAGACCAGTTTTCCGGCAAACTACATCCCATCTCTTCAAAAGGAAGCGGACTGAAATCATAAATATATTTATATACCGCCGCATCCGGTAAAAATCCTTTTATGGGGTCATCCGGGTCTTTAAAGCCTGGATTCAGGTTTGTAATGTAATTGTTCGACCATTCGGCCCAGGCCGGCTGGCCATTCAAAATGCGTTTCACCTGGAAAAACAAGTTACCACTGATTAGGTTGCCACGCGGTACACGGGGATTATTTTCCCAATAACCGGCCAGTAAAGGATAGGCAGTCACATAAGGAGGTTGGTCGTAATGAACCGTGTTCAGGCGTTGCTCGAAAATTCCTCCTTTATCCATTGTCGCTTTGCTCCATCCCTCCATCCGGTTGTCGATATGGAAGGCTTGCGGGACATCTACAAATATGTTGTTTTTATAGATATTATCGTGTCCTCCACCAATCAGGACCGGTATGGTTCCCGCCTTATAATACAGGCAGCCGAATACCTCCATGCCACAGGCTCCGTCATCGTGATACGTAGCAGAAACTCTATGTTCGGATTTCATGTGATGCAAATAACAATAGCGGACAAGCATACCGCGTTCGGAAGGGTCGCGCCCGTAATAAATCGCTCCCTGGTCGTCTACTTCCTGGCAGACATGATGGATATCGCAATATTCGATTATGTGGTCGTTTCCGTTAAGCAGGATAGCCATGCTGGGGGCATCGTAAATTTCGCAATGGGAGGCTTTGTTTCCAACACCGTCCAACGAAACACCCGCCCGGTAGGAGCGTTCTATGCGGTTAAAGTTGTAAATACGGCAGTTCTCCACGTAATTGAATGCCGGGGTAAGCGTCGCACGCTGGCCTCCACCCACACTGACACCTCCGGAACCCAACTGATAAAGCAGGCAATTACTTACCCCGTTATGACGACCGGCTTTCCGGTCAAACAGCCGGTCGTCATAAAGACGTGAGCTTAAATTACCGATAACAGCCGGCACACCTTCGGGATTCGACAAGTCTGCGCTATGCCGGGGGGCAGACAAGTCATCAGCCGGCATATCTCCCCGGCCGATACTGACACCGACATACCCCAGGTTACGAATTACACAGCTATCCACTTTCGTATATTCCGACTGTTCGATGTAGACACCCATTCCACACGAATACTCGAGTGTCACTCCCTGCAAAGTTACATTCCTGCACCCCTCGAAGGCAAACAACGGAGTCCCTAACAAACTAACCTGAATCTCCCGGACAGGCTCATCCGGCGGAAGCAAATAGATTTTCCCTCTTTTCCGGTCTATCACATATTCACCCGGAAGGTCGATTTCCTCCACCAAATTCAAGGCATACCAACGGCGGAAAGGAGCACCGGTCTTAAAACCGTATAAAGTGGCTTGGGCAGCCGTTACTGTTTTCCGTTCCGGGTCTATAGCTTTTACCGGTAACAGATCATCGGCATATCCGTAAGCAAAATAGCCTGCAATCCAGGCATCTTCCACCGACTTCCATTCCGACGGACGTTGCTCGACATACTCGAACACGGGGTCTCCCAAACCATATTTCTGTTCACGTGGTATATCGCCGGTACAATGTACCTTTCCTATCAGTACCGTACTGTCGTTGGGCCATCGCGCGATATGCTGCGGCTGACCGTTAATAAACAGTTCGCTCCACGACGGCAAAGCCGGACGGCCAAAGCCTTTTGGAGTCAGTCCGGTCAGCGTATATCCCAGCTCCTGCAAGTTTATCTCCCGTACCTGCTTCCTCACTTCGGGCTGCAAACGCCCGGACACCTCCGGTTCCGATACGGAGCGCAGATGTTTCGGCTGCAATTTTATACTGCCGGTAAAAGAGACCTTTTCCCCTTGATAAGGAGCTATCAGCAGGTTAGAATACCCTTTTACATCAATCGTCCGGCCGAGAGGATACATACCCTCCCGGATACGAATTTCGACCGAATCGCCGGCATACCGGGCGGCTTCCGACAAGGCACGTTCTACCGTAGCAAAGGGAGAATATAAACTCCCCCGGCCTTTATCATTCCCTTTCGGGGAAACGATAAGGATCTGCTTTGCTTCTGCAAAGGTTGCAAAGAACAAGAGGGCAACACAAAGGTGGACAAGTTTATGTTTTTCGTAATTCATATCTTATATCAAGATAAAATGTTACTATATATTATTTTGAACAGTCTTTCTCATCAGGCAATAAATATACCCGGACCTGCTGTTTCGCAGCTAACTTCAAATCCGTATCAAATCCAATAAGCGAAATACCCGGATTGGGAGAATCATAACTATAATCAGACTGAGCCTGTGAGATATTCCATTTAATCTCTTCCGGGCCTTCCACTTTCAGATATAGCTTCTTCCCTTCTTTCTCGAGCAACATAACATGGTCGGAAATAACCTTTGCCGAAGCCGGAGTAACCATAGTCCAGGTCAACTTGGTAAATCGATTGCCTGTCTCTATCGAGTCTTCTATCACAACATATTGCCTATCGACCAACGATACAGACCTTTTTACACTTTTTACCTGGTCCCTATATACCGGGGTGAGATCAGATGCTACCCACATACTATCTATCGTATCCGAATAGGAGGTAATATGAGCCGCACCATCGACACGTTGCTTCTTATGATTGAATGTCAATGTGCTATGTGCAAAATTATTATAACGGAACACATCCCAGCGTTGTGCATCCTGTGCATTACTCCACAACTGGATTCCACTTTTTTCAATACGGTCATAATCATCAAACCCCAAATCGATTGCCCAAGGGATGCCATTAGCCTCAAAAACAAAGCTACCGACATCCATATGACCGTGGTTAATGGAAGGTGAACCTAATTTTACTCCTACAAAAGCAGCCGACGATTCATTCCAGGAAGAACGCATCACACAAACAGGATTATCTCCTTGTGCCTGCCAAAACAACTTTTCCGGTTTCCGAGGCTCTGCCAAAGAGGCCGATGCTCCCCATATCAACATAGCCGGGGCCAATCGATTTTTTTGTATCTGCCGGCGTCCGTTATCCGGATACAACCGAGATTGATTGTATAAAAGCGTTTTATCTTTTGTCTTGTCGTAAAACCAATAGACAGCCGGCATCAGGAAGGCTTTCTCCCCATTATCAGAATAAGAGAAATTTCTTAAACAAGGAGTAACCATTTGCAGACAATATTCACCGGATTCCAAAAATCCGGGTAATTCACTCAACCCGTAATCTGTGCCGAATATCTTTTCTATTGCACTAATAAATAAAGCATTGAAAGATGTACCATAATCCCAGTAAACAAATCCTTCCGGATAAGCTCCGTCCGGAGCATAATGCTTCATCGGATTCCTGATTTTCTCCACTGCACGATTGACTACTTTTCGCGCCAACTCCGGTTCTTTCTCCCATATAGCCAACGCACCATAAGAGACACCAGCATGACAGACCTGATTCCAATTATTAACCGCATTGACAAACCAATTATATTTAGTATTGAACGAAGGTTTCAACCCCTTTTCGATAATGGCTGTTGCTATTATTTCTTTCGACTTTTCCGCTAACCGGTCATAAAGCCAATCGTAACCGATAGCCAACGCCATTGTCATTTCACCGACATCCAGAAAATGCTGTGGATTCCAGTCCGGAAAGGAAGCAGCTTGTAACATTTCGGCTTCTGCACGTTTAGCAAACCTTACATTGCCAGTCATCCGGTATGCATAACTCAAGATAAATATCCGCCTGAGGTTGTCTCTTGAAACATCCAGTAAACGCCAACCGATAATAACACATTCATTCAAGGGCTGCTGTATGATAGAATCAGCTTCTTCCAAAAGAGCCATATGGACATCCGTCCATATAGCATCTTTTCTAATCTGTTACTTCAGTAGTTAACCTTCTCACTTAGGCAATAAAA
>OMGO01000781.1_pt1 | contig 12035 bp, 8 predicted proteins | sample 1645901 | NCBI WGS metagenome assembly OMGO01 (sample SAMN05578592, study PRJEB25193) | human gut metagenome | biome: Human Microbiome; feature: human-associated habitat; material: feces | host: Homo sapiens | place: USA:Birmingham
GTGCGGCAATAACCAAAATACCGATGATGATACTGCTGGCTCCGTGTCCGTAGAACGGGATACCCAGTAGAGCAATCGTCAGAATAAAGGAGATAGCCATGCGCGTTTTGTTCTTTTCGGTATAGCTTTCGTATACGCCCCAGATCAGAGCCGCTGCAAGCAGAATGATATAAACCACTACGCCTGAATTGAACGACATTCCGAGTCCGTTGACAAACAACAGCTCGAACCAGCCGCCTACTTTCACAATGCCCGGTACGATGCCGTAAAGCACGGCTGCAACGAGTACCATTGAACCGAATAACGCAATTAGCGAACCTTTGGCGGTAGCGTTTGGAGTTTTCTTGTAGTAGTATACCAGTACGATGGCGGGCAGACAAAGCAGGTTCAGCAAATGGACACCGATACTCAATCCCGTCAGATAGGCGATGAGGATAATCCAGCGGTCGCTATGAGGCTGGTCGGCCACGTCTTCCCATTTCAGAATCAACCAGAAAACGACAGCGGTAAACAGAGAGGAGAAGGCATATACTTCACCTTCTACGGCCGAGAACCAGAATGTGTCACTGAATGTATAAACCAGTGCACCGATCAGTCCGCTACCCATGACCGTGATAAGCTGTCCTTTGGTGATATTGTTTTCGTCAGTGATAATCAGTTTGCGTACCAGATGGGTGATGCTCCAGAAAAGGAACAGGATACAGGCACCACTCATCAGGGCACTCATGTAATTCACCATTTTCGCAACGGTTGTTACGTCGGAAGCAAATTGAGTAAACAGGTTCGCCATCAGCATGAAGAAAGGTGCGCCGGGCGGGTGTCCGACTTCCAGTTTATAGCCGGTGGTTATGAACTCCGGGCAATCCCAGAAACTTGCGGTCGGTTCTATTGTCAGGCAGTAGACGGTTGCCGCAATGATGAATGTAAGCCAACCCATAAGGTTGTTTACGGTTCTGTACTGTTTCATTAGCACTATCGTAGTTTATTCGTTAAAAACAAATTATGAGGTCGCAAAGATAGTGATTTGTAAGGATAATGAGGAAGAAAGTAAGAAATATTAAGTAACAAAGGGGTGATTTACTATCTCTTTCACTCTTCCGGAAGGCAGCAGAGAGGGAAGATACATTTTAAAACAAGGAAGCCGTATATCTATATAGAGTCTATGGCAACTTTAATGATGGTGATGATGTTCTCCTAAAACCCGATGAGGCAATGTACCGTGTCCCAATAGCTCGATAGGACAGTTGAAGTTCCTTTCCAGCCATTCGGTAGTAACGCCTGTATCCGGATGGTAATCCAGCGTTTCGTTGACGCAAGCGATAGATTTTACTTGTTGCAATACAGTGCCGATGTCGTGACTGACAAGGATAATGGCACATTCTTTATTGATTTCAGCTAATAACTCATAAAGGCGTGCTTCGAAACGCTTGTCGATATACGTGCTGGGTTCATCGAGAATCAATACCGCAGGGTCGGAGATGATGGCACGTCCCAACAGGGCACGTTGCAGCTGCCCGCCGCTTAATTGCCCGATAGAACGGTGTTCGAATCCTTCAAGCCCCATGCGGGAAATAATCTGTTTACCTTTCTCTTTCTGTTCGGGGGTAAATCGTGAAGTGAGCGATTTTTGTATGCTTAATCCGGATAGGATCACTTCTTCCACGGAAATAGGGAACTTCCGGTCTATACTGTTGTATTGAGGCAGATAACCCAGGAAAGTAGAAGTGGTTTTAGTAGATGCTTTTTCAGGAGTATGGAATATAATTTCCCCTCCGGTTGGCTTCAACAGACCGAGGATGCACTTTATAAGCGTCGTTTTGCCGCCTCCGTTCGGACCTATAATACCTAGAAAATCCCGTTCGTAGATGCTTAGATTAACATCGTGGAGAACAGTGCGACCGTCATATCCGGCGGAAAGATTCTTTATTTCGATTATTGGTTTCATCGTTGGAAATGGCTTGATGGGTTCTTTCTTTATACGTTTATTTTGTTGCAGCCTGTGGCGCGAGGGCTTTGGCTACATTCAGCATTTCTTCTTCCCAGTCGTAACTTAGCGGATTGATAGGGATCACTTTCGTTCCGGTTTGCTGCGCGATGGTTTCCGCATTGCGTTTGTCAAATTCCGGTTGAACAAAGATTACACGTACATCTTCTGCCTGACACAGGTCTATCAAGGCTTTCAGATGGGCGGGAGAAGGTTCTTTGCCCCCTTCTTCGATGGAAATCTGATGCAATCCGTAGTCGCGGGCGAAGTAGGAGAGAGCCGGATGATAAATCATGAAGGCTTTGGCTGCTTCGGGAGCGGAGAGTTGACGGCGAATCAGGCTGTCGGTGTGCTGGATACGCTGGCAGAGCGAATCGTAGCGGTTTCTATAGTATACCTCATTTGCCTTATCCAGTTGGCTAAGGGCTTTGTAGGTGTTTCCTGCAATGATTAAAGCATTACCGGTAGAATTCCATACGTGCGGCTCTACGGCGTGGATATGCCCGTCGTTACTGTTATGTCCGTGGGCATGGTCGTGGTCATCATTGTTGAGTATGAGGTCGATTCCTTTGGAGGTGTCGAACACTTGGATATGGGGGGTATTGTTCATCAAACGATCCATCCAGGTCTGTTCGAAGCCGATGTATCCGATGCGGAAATAGGCTTTGCTGTCTCCCAGAGACACAAGTTGTTGGGGGACAGGATCATAGGTTTCCGGGCTGGAACCTTTTGGGACCATGCTGACTACTTTAAATTTATCTCCGGCAATAGCTTCCGTGAAATAACGTTGCGGTTCCAGGGTGACGGTAATCACCGGTTTTGCTTCGTCATCGTTGCTTGCTTGGGAAGAGCGTCTTGTGCAGGCTGCCATTAGGAGGCAGGCACTAAGGAGGAAAAGGGTTCTCATATCTTTTAGTTGTTTTTTCATGACTTCTTCTATTTCGGGGTTTCTTTCTTATCTTGTTTCTATTCTTATTTTCGGGCCCGTAATATTTCCCGTTTACCACCCGGAGGTCCGGGCAGGCGTTCTACTGTGAATCCGGCTGTCTGTAACATCCGGCGGACGACACCTTTGGCGCAGTAAGTGGTCAGGATGCCGTCTCTATCTAATAAAACGTAGAGGCGGTTGAATAGTTCTTGCGACCACATTTCCGGTTGCTTTTCCGGTGCAAAGGCATCGAAGTAAATGAGGTTAAATGAAAGATTCAGGGCAGGTGATTCGGCGTTGGTTACGCTATCATTGATATTGCTCATTGTTCGTTCTCTGTTCTCAACCCATTTGTTTACGTCTGTCTCTACTTTCCGTAGGGTGAAGTGTGGAGTGAGTTGCACGTCTTTCTCCCAAGGTGATGTATGAAGTTGCTTAAACAATTCGATAGCCGGTTGCTGCCGGGCGGTCGTCGTTAATTGCTCATCATTGGAGATATATCCTAATTGCTCTATCGTCTGCCATTCCAGTGGATAGAGTTCCAATCCTGTATAGAGTATATTCCGTCTGCTTCTTTCTGCTTCTTCAAGGGTGAGCCAGGCGTTTAGCCCTGTCCCGAAGCCGATCTCAAGAATACGCGGAGTAGTGGCGGAAGAGGCTTTAAGTCCCATATCGATGAAAATATGTTGAGACTCCGTGCGTGCCCCTTTCGTTGAATGATAATGTTCATTCAATTCCGGAACAAACAGGGTAGCGCTCCCGTCGTCGGTTTTCTCAATAATCCTTTCCATCATACAATCTCTAATGCTTACTGTCTAACGTCTAATACTTTTTACCTGATATTTAAAATCCTTACCCTGCTATAGCGTCCCAGGCACTTTCGAGTGCATACAGGAGAAGAATATAACGTATCAGTTTGCCGACAAACATGGAAACTATGGTGAGCCATGTGTTGCTTCGCATAAATCCCAGTGCAATGGCTATCACTTCCCCAATAGCGGGAAGAAAGGTGAAGAAGGCCATCAATGCTCCTTTTCCTTGCAGGAATTTCACCATTTTGTCTACTTTCTCTTTCTTTACCTTGAAATATTTCTCGATCCAACTGATTTTGCCCAGACGTCCCATGTAGTAGCAAGTCATTCCGCCTACTGTGTTGCCCAGAGTGGCGGAGATCAGACAGGCTATCGGGGGCAGACCGAGTTTCACCAGTGCCACCAGTACCAGTTCGGAACTGAAAGGCACGATGCTCCCAGCCAGTAAAGCCGAGATGAATAATCCCGGGAGTCCCCATTCTATGAGGAGTTGTATCGTTGAATCTATAAAAGCGTCCATATATTAAAAGCGAATAAGAGGATGAGACCGACCAATGAAATGATGAAAAACACATTCGAACTTTTACTATTGGTCAGTACAAAGAAATGTCCGATCAGGATGCTGTTGCTTATGATAAGCAAAGGCAATAGGGCACTGCAATATATCGGTTGCAGGGCAATCAGCAGGAACAGGAAAATCGTCAGGTCTATCAGGAATTGGAGATAGGCGCGTGTGCGTATCTTATCCTCAAATCCGGCGGCGATGCAATGGACGGCACTGACGATGAACATCACCAACAGATAGCCGAGTATTGCCAGTTCCCAAGGCTGGAGGATTTGCAGGTTGAAGAATTCCCCGATAGTTAGTAGCTGATTGAAAGGGCGATAGAACAACTCCATCTCGTTGTAGAAGAAGGCGTGTCCGAACAGCATCCAGTATGGCAGCATCCATCCGAGCAGCGCACCGCAGAAACTACGCGGAGTGAGCGACTGGAAACGGTAGGCTTCGAGCAACCAAAGCACCGAGAGGATGGTGAACTGTGGGAACAGAATACTTCCCGCTCCGATAAAGAAGAAGGAGTAGAATAAATAACCCGCAGCTTGAGTTTGCTGATAGCTTTTAAACAGAAAATAAATGGAAATGAGAAAGCCCAGGGCAACAATATCTCCTGTATATAGGTAATGCATTTTCGGGCAGACGGTGACCAGCAGGAAATAGATAGCTGTCTGCATGGAAGCCCTCATACGGATAATGCTGAACTGATTGTTCAGCTCTATCAGAAAGTAACCGATGGTTGCATAAATCAGGAAGCTGACAATCCGGTCTGCCCACCCCGGAAGCAGAAAATCGCGGGCGGGTTGCCAGGCAGAAGGGCTGCCTTCGAGTACGGTTGAGGCTATGGAACCGGGAAATAAAAAGTAAGTCAACACCCAGCACAGGGCGCAGATAAAGATAACGGCAGGCAGGGTCCACCGTCCTGCCGTCACTTGACTTTGTAGTCTTTTATTTCTCATGAGTTTATTACTTGTTATCTCTTGATACTATAGGTACATTCGGTTGATATTCCGGATATTAATATCCTGCATGCTTGATGTTAACAACCATCCTGTCAGCTGTTAATACCTGATTCCTCAAGTATTAACAATTGTCGTCTAAACTATTAATACTTGATAACTCAACTATTAATGCTTGACAAGTCATGGTGTTCAACGCTATGCGGAATAGGGCTACTTGCGTGCGAAACTTGAATTACAAATCGAATCCGATATCGCGGCGGAAATACTTCTTGTCGAAGTCGATCATGTCTGCCACTTTGTAGCTCTGTGCCAGTGCTTCTTCTTTCGTTGCACCGTAAGAGCAAACGGCAATCACACGTCCTCCGTTCGTCACTACTTGTCCGTCTTTCATGGCTGTTCCGGCATGGAAAATGATGCTGTCGGTAGCGGCAGCCTGTTCCAGTCCGCTGATAGGGAATCCTTTTTCGTAGGCTTCGGGATAACCGCCGCTGACAAGGATGACACAGCCGGCTGAACGTGGGTCCATCACCAGTGTTTTTTCGTTCAGGTTGCCTGCGGCAGTACCTTCAAGCAGTTCTACGAAGTCGCTCTGGATACGGAGCATCACGCTTTCTGTTTCCGGGTCGCCCATGCGGACGTTGTATTCGATCACCATCGGTTCACCTTTCACCTTGATAAGACCGAGGAAGATGAAGCCTTTGTAAGTGATGTTTTCTTCTTTCAGGCCGTTGATGGTCGGTTCGATGATGCGTGTGCGTACTTTCTCCATAAATACTTCATCGGCAAACGGAACGGGGGTTACGCTACCCATACCGCCTGTATTTAGTCCTTTATCGCCTTCACCGATGCGTTTGTAGTCTTTGGCTACGGGGAGGACTTTATAGTGTTCTCCGTCTGTCAGTACGAATACAGAGCACTCGATACCGCTTAGGAACTCTTCGATTACAACGGTTGCCGATGCAGAGCCGAACATGCCACCCAGCATTTCTTTCAGTTCTACTTTAGCTTCGTCCAGTGTAGGGAGGATAAGTACTCCTTTTCCGGCACAAAGACCATCAGCCTTCAATACGTATGGAGCTTCCAGCGTTTCGAGGAAAGCGAGACCTTCTTCGAGGTTTGCGGAAGTGATGCTTTTGTAGCGGGCTGTCGGGATGTTGTGGCGCATCATGAAGCCTTTGGCAAACTCCTTGCTTCCTTCCAGTTCTGCTCCTTGAGCCGAAGGACCGATAACGGCAATATGCTTTAGCTCCGGACGGTTCTGGAAGTAGTCGTAAATTCCTTCTACCAACGGATCTTCGGGGCCTACTACTACCATTTGAATGTTCTCTTTCAGAGCGAAAGCGCTGATGGCTTCAAAATCGGTTGCTTTGATGTTGACATTCTCGCCTACGGCAGTTGTTCCGGCATTTCCCGGAGCAATGTATAGTTTTTCAACTTTCGGACTTTGGGCAATTTTCCATGCCAGTGCATGTTCGCGGCCGCCCGAGCCAAGTAATAATATCTTCATCTTTGTGCTATTATAAGTTATACTGTTATATATGATTCGTATAGATGCGGTGGACTTCACAGGTTTTATAAGTTCTGCTCAAAGTACCGGGTGATTTTCTCGTGCAGATGTACACGGTCGCGGCCTGCTACGTTGTGCTTGTGGCACGGGTAGATAAACAGGTCGGGATAAGTGCGGGCATCTACACAGGCTTTCATGAACGACAGGGTGTGCTGTGGCACGCAGGTGTCGTCGTGGTCGTCGTGAATAATCAATAGGTGACCTTTCAGTTGGTCGGCAAGGTTTTTCAGATTACATTCTTTGTAGCCTTCCGGATTGCTTTCCGGTGTGTCCATATAGCGTTCGCCGTACATTATTTCATAGTAACCCCAGTCGATTACCGGACCTCCGGCAACGCCTACTTTGAATATCTCCGGGTAACGGAGCATCAGGGCGGTAGTCATGTGACCTCCAAAACTCCATCCGTGTACGCCGATGCGCTCGCTGTCTACGTAGGGGAGGGATTTCAGGAATTCAACGCCTTTTACCTGGTCTTTGCCTTCTTCGATGCCGAGACGGCGGAAGGTGGCATTTTCAAATGTTAGTCCGCGGTTGCTGCTACCGCGATTGTCGATGGTGAACATGATATAGCCTTTGCTTGCCATGTATGTGTCCCATCCGCGTGCGCCGTTCTGCCATCCTCCGGTGACGCATTGCGCGTGAGGGCCTCCGTAGACATATACGATTACGGGATATTTCTTAGCCGGATCGAAGTTTGCCGGCTTCATCAGGCGGTAATGCAGGTCGGTAGTGCCGTCTGCCGCTTTGATTGTTCCGGTTTCGATGCTTGGCATCTGGTATCCGTCGTAAGGATTTTCGGCTGTCAGCAAGTTGGCTGTTTCTTTGAAGTTTTTGGTGTCTACCAGGTTGATGACGCGGGGTTGGTCTTTGGTGGAATAACGGTCGATAAGGTATGTGCCAGAGGCGCTAAGTGTTCCGCTATGTTCGCTTTCCTTGCAGTTCTCAAACGGCTGGCTTATCTTTCCATTACTTACGTTTACTGCAAAATGGCCGCTTCTCAAGCCTTCTACGGCAGTGAAGATGACCTCTTTACGCTTTGTGTTGAATCCTAGGATTTCGCTGACCAGCCAGTTGCCTTTGGTTAGCTGTTTTACTTTACCGGCCTGGAAATAACTACCGCCGTTGGCACTATTATAGGTTTCACCTTTCATGTTTGCTGCATTTGTCTCAAAGAGATAAAGGTGATTGTAGCCGTCACGCTGACTTTGATAGATGAACTTGGTAGGGTCCCACGGCAAAAATACGATGGGGTTTTGCGGTTCAACGTATTTAGGGTGCATTTCTTCATAGAGAACTCCCATGGGTTCTCCTGTCTCTGCGTTGTACTGGCAGAGTTTGGCATGATTCTGGTCGCGGTTTACTTCGATCAGGTAGAGGCTCTTTTCATCCGGTGCCCAGCTGATGTTAGTGAAATAACGGTCTGTCGGATCGCCTGCATTCAGATAAATGCTTTTACCGGTAGCAGGGTTGTAAATGCCTACTTTTACCTGATGGCTCGTCATTCCTGCCATCGGATAGCGTACGTTATTTACTTCGCCTACACGTGCAGTGATGTCTACAAGCGGGTATTGTGTCACCATGCTTTCATCCATACGGTAGAAAGCGAGCAGGTTGCCTTTCGGACTCCAGAAAGTTCCTTTGTTGATACCGAATTCATTGCGGTGCACTGTTTGTCCGCAAACGATGCCTTCGGGTTCATTGGTTACTGCTTTCTCATTCACATATAGATTGTTATCTATCGTGTAAGCCACATTTCCACTGGCTGCGCAATAGTCTTCATTATTTGCCCCGTCCTTTGGTTTGAAAGTGCTGATAACCTGATTGTTCTTGAAATCATATACAATGAACTTTCCTGCTATCGTGAATAGCATTTGTGCCTTGTCTGTCCATGGAAAACGGACGGAATACAGGTGTGATAATTTTCCTGCCTTGTTTTCTTCAAGCACTTTGTTGATTTGCTCGCGAGTGATAACCATTGTTTCTTTCCCGGTTTTGGGTTGAATTGAATAAAGGGTATCTACTCCTGGCTTGATACATTCGTCGCCCCACCATTGCAGCCCGTACAGGTTTTCTGCATAGCGGTAACTCTCGCCGCCCGGAATCAGTTCTTCCAGCGTCGGTTTTTTGGTTTCTTGTGCCATAACATTGAATCCGATTGGTAGTGCCAACAATAACAGAATGGCTCTTTTTCCAATTTTACTCATTGCTCTTTTCTTTATTATTTGTTTTTAAATCCTTCTATTTTTACTCTGTCCAAAGGAGTCTGTCTTGATTGGATAATTGCACTTATTTTAGCAAAGGCATTAAATAGGTCGTCAAATTGTTTTTCGTAACTTTCCCTATCAGAAGTAATATCTTCTTCGAGATATTCGATGCGTTGTTTTAATTCTTCCAACTCCTTTTTAGGTATATTGGATAGAAGATATTGGCGCATACGTACAAAAGCACGGATAATATTGATATTTACTTCCACAGCGGTCTTGGACTTGAGGACGCTGGATAACATAACTATACCATATTCAGTAAATGCAAACGGAAGATATTTGATGTTATATCCTTGTCCTGTTTTCAAGGTCGCAATTTGCGACCTTGAAATTGCAACTTCTTCTTTTGTTAGCTCGAACATGAATTCAGCAGGAAAGCGTTCAATATTACGACGTACTTGTTCCTTGAGGCGTTTAGTTTCAACTCCATACATTTCTGCCAAATCAAAGTCAAGCATAACTTTTTGCCCTCTGATTTCGTATATTTTGTTTTCTATAATAGCTATATCATCCATTTTTTTGTTTAGACAGGTTCCAATTTGTGACTGAACATTAGAACTATGATGTAAACTTGAAGTTCCAATTTGGAACTTCAAGTTTTTAATTAATTATTAACTAGTGAATTACAGGGTGAATAAGTTGTTGGGATTATAACCGTTTATTCCTCTTCCTTCTTCGGAATCCTCGGCTCCCGGTTTCCCCTAAATTCTCTTGGCCCTCTTGAATCTCTTCCTCCGCGGAATTCTCCCCGTGGTTTTCTATCTCTTTCATCGCCACCTTTGAAGTCGCCACCTTCTCTGCGTGGCTTGTATTCTCCCTCTCTGCGAGGTCTGGATTCGCCGTCCCGACGCGGCTTGAACTCACCTTCGCGGCGTGGCTTAAATTCTTTTCTTTCTCTGAATCTTGGAGCTTGTTCTCCTTCACCCTCTTTCTTCTCTTCGCCCTCTTCCTGGCTCTTGAACTCTTTATATTTTCCGTCAAAAATCTCATATTTGCGGAATTCACACTCCAACGGTCCATTGAACAAAGGAACCTTCTGGCTTGCCTTCAAGCCAATCTGGTCGAAACACTCTTCCCGATAAGAAAGCACCCATGCTTCGTTTCCTACAAATGCATGTTTCAGACGTTCGCCGATCATCTGGTAAAGACCGAGCAAATCATTCGTAGAGATACGTTCCCCATAAGGAGGATTGGTGATGATGATTGATTTCTCTTTCGGCTGTTCGAACTGCTGGAACGGTTGCAATTTTAGCACGATATCTTTCGATACACCGGCAGCTTTTATATTGTGAGTTGCAATCTCATTCGCTTTCGGATTGTTGTCATACCCATAAATCTTATGAGTAAACTCACGCTCCTGACTGTCGTCATTGTAAATCTCATCAAACATATCCGCATCGAAATCCACCCATTTCTCGAAAGCAAACCCTTTACGGAATACTCCCGGAGCGATATTCTTAGCAATCAGTGCGGCTTCTACAGGGATAGTACCCGAACCACACATCGGATCGATCAGATCACATTCTCCACGCCATCCGGTCATTAAAATCATGCCGGCAGCCAATACCTCATTCAACGGAGCTTCTACCGCTTCCTGGCGATAACCGCGACGGTGAAGTGATTCTCCGGACGAGTCCAACGACAAGGTACAGGTAGTCTGTGCAATATGAATGTTCAGAAGTACATCCGGGTTGTTGATGCGTACCGACGGACGTTTACCCGTTTTCTCGCGGAAGTAGTCCACAATCGCATCTTTCACCTTGTACGAAACGAATTTCGAATGGCGGAACTCCTCACTGAATACTACTGCATCGATAGCAAATGTTTTGTTCACATCGAGATATTCTTCCCATGGAATAGCCTGTATTTGATTGTAAACCTCGTCAGCATCTTTGGCCGTAAAGTTCTTGATGGGTTTCAGGATACGGATGGCGGTACGTAGACAGAAATTAGCCTTGTACATCATACGTTTATCTCCTGTAAATGAAACCATACGACGTCCTATTTGAATGTCGTTGGCTCCTAATGCTGTCAGTTCTTCTGCAAGTATCTCTTCCAGTCCCTGGAAAGTCTTGGCTATCATCTCGAATTGTTCGCTCATATAGATTCTTTTGATTTTATTTTTTTGCTTTAGTTTGTACGATTCTTGCTCCTGCGGGCACGTTTTCCGTTACCCAGATATTACCGCCTACGGTTGCATCACGCCCGATGGTGATTCTTCCCAGAATAGTGGCGTTGGAATAAACAATTACATTGTCTTCCAGGATCGGATGGCGGGGGATTCCCTTGATAGGTTTTCCGTCGGCATCCAGCGGGAAACTCTTGGCTCCCAGCGTGACACCCTGATATAGTTTGACGTTGTTTCCGATGATACTCGTGGCGCCGATTACGACACCCGTACCATGGTCGATGGTGAAGTGAGTGCCAATCTTTGCGGCCGGATGGATATCAATTCCCGTTTCGCTATGCGCCATCTCCGTGATGATACGGGGAATCAGAGGAACACCCAGTTCCAGCAATTCATGCGCGATACGGTAATTGCTGATCGCTTTAATGGCCGGATAACAGAATATGACCTCTCCATAGCTTTCGGCAGCCGGGTCACCGTTGTAGGCGGCTTCCACATCCGTTGCCAGTATCCTCCTCATGGCGGGTAACTTACTGATGAATTTAGCAGCAAGACGTGCAGCTTCTTCTCGTTTGGAGTCGGAGCAGACGTTGCATTTCCCCTCTATGGAAGTGCTAAAACATAATCCGGCCAAGATTTGCTCACAAAGTAAATCAAACAATTTTTCAATGTTTACACCGATGTGATAATTGATAGTCCGGCTGTTAATAGTAGAATTTCCGTAATATCCGGGGAAAAGAATGGAGCGTGAAAGCTCAATAATTTCATACAAGACTTTTGCAGAGGGCAGTGGTTCGCCATCTTTGTGCTGATGAAACAGTCCTTTATAAGATT
>OMGO01000792.1_pt1 | contig 11818 bp, 9 predicted proteins | sample 1645901 | NCBI WGS metagenome assembly OMGO01 (sample SAMN05578592, study PRJEB25193) | human gut metagenome | biome: Human Microbiome; feature: human-associated habitat; material: feces | host: Homo sapiens | place: USA:Birmingham
AGATCAGATATAAGCAAAAGCAAGTGGAAGATAATTTGAGACGTATCGGAAAGATCGAACTTCCTGAGATTTCTCCGATTCTCGGTTCTGACAAAACGGAGTTTTACAGAAACAAACTGGAATTCACCTTTTCAAATAAGCGCTGGTTGACAAACGAGGAAGTTCGTCAGGACGTGAAATACGATCAGATGAATGCGGTAGGTTTCCACATTCCGGGAGCGTTCGACAAAGTACTGGCTATTGAGAAATGCTGGTTGCAGGATAATATATCCAACCACATCCGGAACGCAGTACGTGACTACGCTTACGAACACGATTATTCTTTCATCAATCTGCGCACACAGGAAGGTATGCTACGGAATATGATTATACGCACATCTTCCACAGGGGAACTGATGGTAATCGTCATTTGCAAGATTACAGAAGATCACGAAATGAAACTGTTCAAGCAATTACTCCAATTCGTAGCGGACTCTTTCCCCGAAATCACTTCTCTTCTATACATTATTAATAATAAGTGCAACGATACCATCAACGATTTGGACGTTCACGTATTTAAAGGGAAAGACCACATCTTTGAAGAAATGGAAGGACTACGTTTCAAGGTCGGCCCGAAATCATTCTATCAGACTAACTCGGAACAGGCTTATAATTTATATAAGATAGCCCGTAACTTTGCCGAATTAACAGGAAACGAACTGGTATATGACCTTTATACAGGAACAGGAACAATTGCCAATTTCGTTTCACGCCAAGCCCGTCAGGTGATCGGTATCGAATACGTGCCGGAAGCTATTGAAGACGCAAAGGTGAATGCAGAGATCAATGATATCAAGAACGCAATTTTTTATGCCGGTGATATGAAAGATATGCTGACGCAGGATTTCATCAATCAGCATGGGCGCCCCGACGTAATCATCACAGACCCTCCCCGTGCCGGTATGCACCAGGATGTGATTGATGTCATTTTGTTTGCGGAACCGAAACGAATTGTATATGTAAGTTGTAATCCTGCTACTCAAGCGCGGGATCTGCAATTACTGAATGAAAAGTATAAGGTGAAGGCTGTTCAGCCCGTAGATATGTTCCCTCACACTCATCACGTAGAAAATGTGGTGTTGCTGAAACTTCGATAAAGAGTTCACCACAGATTACACAGATTAGCACAGATTATAATAATCAGTAATAAAAATCTGTGTTAATCTGTGTAATCTGTGGTGAAAAATAAATTCTCAAAAGAAAAAAGAAATGAAAAAAAGACCTAGAAGAACTCCTGCTGAAAAAGCACGTGCTCAATATACCAATTATGCAGTCAAAGAGCCCATGGAATTAATGGAGTTCCTGGCTGCCAAGATGCCGGATGCAAGTCGCACGAAATTAAAATCGTTGTTAAGCAAGCGGGTCGTGTTTGTTGATAATGTGATAACCACGCAATTCAACTTTCCCCTTGAAGCAGGCATGAAAGTGAAAATCAGCAAGCAAAAGGGAAAGAAAGAATTTAATAACAGATTGCTGAAGATTGTATATGAAGACGCCTATATCATTGTCGTCGAAAAGATGCAAGGACTTCTATCCGTCAATACGGAGCGTCAGAAAGAGCGCACTGCCTACACGATACTGAATGAATATGTGCAACGCTCCGGACGTCAATTCCGTGTGTTTATCGTTCACCGCTTAGATAGAGATACTTCCGGTCTGATGATGTTTGCCAAAGATGAAAAAACGCAGCGGACGCTACGCGACAACTGGCATGAGATAGTGACCGACCGCCGATATGTAGCTGTAGTGGAAGGTAGTATGGAAAAAGATTATGATACAGTCGTTTCCTGGCTGACTGATAAAACGCTTTACGTAAGTTCCAGTGAATATGATGACGGTGGATCAAAATCTATTACCCACTATAAGACAATCAAACGCGCTAACGGATATTCTCTGTTGGAACTCGATTTGGAAACTGGCCGAAAGAATCAGATTCGTGTACACATGCAGGATTTAGGCCATCCTATTATCGGCGACGGAAGATATGGAAGAGAAGATTCTCCCAACCCTATCGGACGATTGGCACTCCATGCCTTCAAACTTTGTTTCTATCATCCGGTAACGGGAGATTTAATGGAGTTCGAGACGCCTTATCCGGCGGAATTTAAGAAGTTGTTTTTGAAAAAATAAATTCCTATATTCAAAAAACAAAGCCAGAATCATGATTGACTCTGGCTTTATTTTTAATCTTTATCACTGTTTTATTGACGACGCATATAGAATGGTTGTCCATCTATTCTATCCCTAAAATCCCGCCAATTATTATACCATGTTCCACTAAAAGTTCTATCGGTAGCTTCCGCACCCCAAATATAGGCATAAGTGCCATCACCATAAAAATATAATTCCATTGAATTATATCCTCCATCAATCCATCTCCACTCAAAAACCAAATAATTCGGATCACCGGCAGAACCAATTGTTCCTTGATTTCTCGCGTTAAAAGTCATAAGCGTACCTCTCCCCAGGTATATGCCCCGAAATCAATCTCTTCATTCGTATACCACTCACCAGGCAGATTAAATTCTGTCTCGTCTTCACTTTCACACGAAGTAAAGCCAAGCAATAAAGTCAGCATCATCAAGATACCCGCATATCTCTTTATCATTTCCATAATTCTCTAGTTTATTGCGTTTATTAATACAAAATTAGCGTTTTTTATTTACTATACATTACAAGCCACAAGTTTTTTGTACCTTTGCAAAGATAATATTAAAATTTCCACATGAAACTTCTTTGGCTTGATTTAAATAGTTCGTACGCTCATTCTTCGTTGGCATTACCTGCCTTACATGCCCAAATAGCAAATAATACAGACATTGAATGGTGTACCGTCTCCGCTACGATCAATGAAAACACTGGCAGTGTCGTCAATCAAATCTACCGCCATCAACCGGATATCATTGCAGCTACCAATTGGCTATTCAATCATGAGCAACTCCTGCACATTGTTTCACGCGCAAAAGCATTACTACCTCACTGCTGTGTTATACTCGGAGGTCCCGAATTTTTAGGAGATAATGAAGCTTTCTTATATAAGAACAAATTTGTAAGCGGAGTGTTTCGCGGAGAAGGCGAAGAAGTATTTCCATTATGGTTAAAAGTGTGGAATCAGCCAAGAAAGGAATGGAAATCAATCACAGGACTTTGTTACCTGAATGAATCAGGAGAATATCAGGATAACGGGCTCGCCCGCGTCATGAACTTTTCTGAATTGGTTCCTCCTGAAAAAAGCCGTTTCTTCAATTGGAGCAAACCATTTGTGCAGTTAGAAACTACCCGGGGATGTTTTAACACCTGTGCTTTTTGTGTCAGCGGAGGTGAAAAGCCGGTTCGTACCTTATCTCTCGAAGCAATCAAAGAACGTCTCGACGTGATACACGAACACGGAATCAAAAACGTGCGAGTACTGGATCGTACTTTCAATTACAATAATAAACGGGCAAAAGAGCTATTAAACTTATTCCGCGAATACCCGGACATCTGTTTCCATCTGGAAATTCATCCGGCACTACTTTCCGATGAACTCAAACAGGAATTAGCCACTCTGCCTAAAGGTCTGCTGCACCTGGAAGCCGGTATCCAAAGCCTTCGGGAAAACGTGCTTGAACAAAGTCGAAGAATAGGAAAACTCCCCGATGCTTTGGCCGGACTCCACTATCTATGTTCACTTGAAAACATGGAAACTCATGCCGACTTGATAGCCGGACTCCCACTCTACCATCTATCAGAGATTTTCGACGACGTCCGTACCTTAACCGAGTATGGCGCAGGAGAAATCCAACTGGAATCTCTGAAACTACTTCCGGGCACCGAAATGCGAAGAAGAGCGGATGAATTAGGTATACAGTATTCTCCACTTCCTCCATACGAAGTACTTCAAACCCGTGAAATCACGGTAGATGAGTTACAAACAGCCCATTATCTGTCACGCCTGTTAGACGGTTTCTATAACACTCCTACCTGGCGAAATATCACCCGTATACTAATTTTGGAGAACCCCCATTTCATACATGACCTACTCGACCATCTGGTCCGGACAGATGTCATCGACACTCCTCTTAGCTTGGAAAGAAGAGGATTAATCCTTTATGATTTCTGCAAGAATCATTATCCCGACTACCTGACACAAGTCAGTATTGCATGGATAGAAGCAGGTATGTCATTAAAAAAAGCTCCGGCAGAAAAAGTAAGAACCAAAAGACAGTTACCTCCTGAAAGTTGGGAAGTAGTATACGGTGCATACCGTGAAAATCTACGACTATGTTTCCTCCCTGTCGATGAAGAAGGACATGGCTACTGGTTTGGCTTTGAATCGGAAATTCAGAAGATACAACCGGTTTTCAAAGCTAGAAAATTATCATAAACAAAAGAAAAGTATTCCCATATTATGTGAAATAATTACTATTCACTAATCGTTCAAAGCAGCATATCCTGTTTTTCACCGTCCATACAATAAACTTTACTAGCACAGTGTATGGACATTCGGAAATATCAATTGAATATTCTTTGTTTATTATTGTTCCCCTTATCCGCAACAGGGCAAGAATGGAGCAAACAGGACTCATTGAGACTTCAGCAAATGTTGGAATCCGATCAGGAAATCAAGAAAAACAGAAAGCTTATCGAAAAAATAGAGCAAAAAATGTACTCTCGAAAACCATTTGTAGATTTTGATCCCACACTACCCACTTTAAAATCTTCCACAATCTTTTCGAAACCTTCTATTCACACATACAAGATGTTCCAAAAGCCAGGTTCCACCTTTTTACCCACTTATTCCTGGTTAAGAATAAACAAGAACCTTATCCTGCATAGTAAAAGCGACTTTGCAGAAAATTCCAATCATTTCCATATCCAAAGCCAAATGGAATATAAATTATCCTCCAGATGGTCTCTCGACATATATGGTTCACAAAACCTCGATACCCGAAGATACCGAGGGCTCCCCTCCGAAGTGGAACCAACCAAATTAGGAAGTAATGTCGTTTTCAAAATAAATAAAAACTGGAAAATCAAAACAGGGATGCAATACCAATATAATGCTATACGAAAAAGATGGGAATGGATACCTCAAGTTAGCGTTTCATACGAATGGTAAATCCTATTGATAATTGAGGATCGAAAAGTTTTAGAAAGCAAGAAAGCATATTTTCCATTTATTCTCGTACCTTTGTCATACGATTAAATATGCTATCATAATGAAGAACTTTATCAAGGGATTCCGGTTTACCCCCTCTAATTATCCGGCAGAAGTAGAAGCAAAAATACAGAAATACAGAAAACAAGGTTACAAACTTCCACCGCGTAAAGTACTCCGTACCCCCGAACAACTGGAAGGTATCCGGGAAAGTGCCAAAATCAATACTGCACTGTTAGACTATATTTCAGAAAATATTCGCGAAGGAATGTCTACTGAAGAGATTGATGTATTGGTATATGATTTCACCACCAGCCACGGTGCTATCCCTGCCCCACTCAACTACGAAGGATTTCCTAAAAGTGTATGCACAAGCATTAACGACGTGGTTTGTCACGGTATTCCCAACAAAAATGAGATTCTGAAAAGCGGAGACATTATCAATGTGGACGTTTCTACCATTTACAAAGGATATTTCTCCGATGCATCCCGTATGTTTATGATTGGCGATGTCAATCCTGACATGCAAAGATTAGTACAAGTCACCAAAGAGTGCATGGAAATAGGTATTGCCGCCGCACAACCCTGGAAACAACTGGGTGATGTAGGCGCAGCCATCCAGGAACATGCAGAAAAGAACGGTTTCAGCGTAGTTCGTGATCTCTGCGGACATGGCGTAGGTATGCAATTCCATGAGGAACCGGACGTAGAGCATTTCGGCCGACGGGGTACGGGCATGATGATCGTACCGGGAATGACCTTTACCATAGAACCCATGATTAACATGGGAACCTACGAAGTCTTTATAGATGATGCCGACGGATGGACTGTCTGCACCGACGACGGACTCCCCTCAGCCCAATGGGAAAACATGATTCTGATTACTGAAAACGGAAACGAAATTCTTACTTATTAATGGAATTAATTTTACTTATCGTTATTGCCGCATTAGTGATAGTCTTACTAATACTGTCACTTACAAAAGGTAATAATCAAACGCAAGCGGAACAACTGCAAACAGCTTTGCGCCAACAAATGCAGGAGAATCGCGAAGAACTGAATCGCAGCATCCGGGAGCTCCGCCTGGAGATGACTCAAACGCTGAATCAGAATATGCAGCAATTGCAAGACGTATTGCACAAAAATATGTTGACTAACGGAGAGCTGCAGCGTCAGAAGTTCGATATGATGGCCCGTCAACAGGAATCATTGATTAAATCGACCGAAAAGAGGTTGGATGACATGAGGACAATGGTGGAAGAAAAATTGCAAAAGACATTAAACGAACGCATTGGCCAATCATTTGAAATTGTCCGCTCACAACTTGAGAATGTGCAGAAAGGACTAGGCGAAATGAAATCTCTGGCTCAAGACGTAGGCGGATTAAAGAAGGTGTTGAGCAATGTAAAAATGCGTGGTACATTCGGCGAAGTTCAGTTAGGAGCATTATTAGAGCAGATGATGAGTCCGGAACAATACGACGCTAATGTAAAAACCAAGAAAAGCGGAACCGAATTCGTTGAGTTTGCAATCAAACTTCCGGGAAAGGATGATGCGAACAGCACCGTCTATCTGCCTATCGACGCTAAATTTCCCAAAGATGTGTACGAACAATATTATGATGCTTTTGAAGCAGGAGATACTGCATTGATAGAATCGTCCGGCAAGCAATTGGAAACAACCATCAAAAAAATGGCAAAAGACATTCACGACAAATATGTAGATCCTCCTTTTACCACAGACTTCGCCATTATGTTTCTGCCTTTTGAAAGCATTTATGCCGAAGTAATCCGAAGAACAAGTCTGGTAGAAACTCTGCAAAAAGATTACAAAATAGTTGTCACAGGACCTACTACACTAGGGGCTATCCTAAATAGCCTGCAAATGGGATTCCGCACGTTAGCTATTCAAAAGCGAACGGGAGAGGTTTGGACGGTATTAGGAGCTGTAAAAACAGAATTCAGCAAATTCGGAGGACTACTCGAAAAAGTACAGAAAAACCTTCAAAATGCCGGCGACCAACTAGAAGAAGTAATGGGTAAGCGGACTCGCGCTATCGAACGAAAACTCCGCCAAGTTGAACAATTGCCACATGAAGAAAGCATGAAAATTCTTCCGATAGATGATGGAGACGATGAATCGACAGATTAAAGCGAAATCCGAAGTACGACATATCCCAGTAAGCCGGAAAGTACGGTTCCGGTCAATACACCAAATTTGGCCTGATTCAATAATACAGGATAGTCTACCCCAAAAGAAAGATTAGCGATAAAGAGTGATACAGTAAAGCCAATACCTCCCAACAATGCAACTCCGGAAAGATTCTTCCAGGTCATCCCTAAAGGCATGGGAGTCAATCTTATTTTTATAGCCAGCCAGGTAAAGAAATATATTCCAATAAATTTTCCCAGTAACAGACCGGCAGCAACAGCAATACTGACAGCTCCCACTAATTCGCCTCCCCCACTAAACACAACGCCGGCATTGACAAATGCAAAAAGAGGAAGAATCAAATAACTGACTGTTCCATGCAAATTATCTTCTAATGACTGCAACGGACTAATTACACGGTCGGAAGCCGATTCGACCTCTTTCAACTTGGCTATTTGCTCATTAGTCAGCACAATGCTTTCAGATTGCATTGCCGGAAAACCGGCAATGGTATGACGAATTTTTTCGATGTACTTCCCTACATTCAGACGAGGTTTAGCGGGAATAACAAAAGCAAGAATAACTCCCGAAATAGTGCTATGAATACCGGATTGCAAAAATAAATACCAGATAATCACTCCAATCACCAAGAAGAATACCTTATTTGTCGTTCCATACTTTCCTATAAAATAAAGTAAAATATAAAAAAGTATAGCTACCAAAAGATAACCATAGGCAACATGTGAACTATAAAAAAGAGCGATCACCAAAATTCCCCCGATATCATCGACTACCGCAAAAGCAGTCAAAAAAATCTTCAAACTCAACGGCACACGGCTACCTAATAAGCTCAACACCCCCAATGAAAAAGCAATATCCGTAGCCATAGGAATGGCGAGTCCATGTCCGCCTTCACTACCCGGAACACAAATAAGCGAATAGATCATCACAGGCAACAACATCCCACCACAAGCGGCAATGAAAGGCAACACCGCCTTACGGAAAGAGGAAAGCTCACCTACCAATAGCTCACGTTTGATTTCCAGTCCAACCAATAAAAAGAAAATCGTCATCAAACCATCATTGATAAACTCAATCATTCGCAGATTTTCCCCACCATGCGAAAGCAAATTAAAATTTCCTATCTGTAAATGAAGTTCATGCGACAAAAATTCCTGATATACCGGAGCCACAGAAGAGTTCGCAATAATGGCTGCCGAGATAGCAGCCAGGAATAAAAGAATACTCGCCGTGATATTCATAGACGAGAAGTTCCGCATAGTCCGCAAAATAGTCATAACGAAATGTTTTTATAATATTAGTTTTGCAATATACAGAATTTTCTAATTAGTATAACTCCTTAAAGCAAGATTTTTGACCCAAAGTACAAAAATTCCTGTCAAAATCAGATTCAGTACCAAGGTAAGAACAGAAATTACCAACGCCGGACCACCCAAGTTATAGCCCAATGCAATGAAAATGATTCCGGCTCCTACCTCACCACGGGTAAACATACCGATGGAAAGAGCCAGTCGCTCGCTTAACTTCCGGTCACGGTAAAAGAACATCGGGCAAAGCTTTCCTATATTCGACAATAAAGAGACAATCACCACATGAAACAGAATCATTCCCCACGACATCATCTCCTGCGAACCGGTGACGGAATAAGCACCTGCATGAGTCTCCGCAAAGTTCACACCAATAAAATGCGGCATACTCATCCCCACCAGGAACATGAAGAAAAATGAAATTCCGGTAGAAACCTTTCGTTCCACGGGCGTATCATGTTCCTTATGTTTCATAATCATACCCAGCACAAATGCAGGCAGCAGGACTTCAATATGAATACTTCCCTCCTCCCCATACAATTCCTTACTACCGAGATAAAGAATTTGAGTAGCCAAAAATATGATTATTGAATAAAAGAGGATAGCCTTCCAATCCTGACGCCAATCGTATTTATTCAGCCTTTGCCAGCCGATCGATAATAACAGGAACACAATCACCACCACAATAATCAACTGCCAGCGCAGCCCGATCATCATAATCTGAAGAGGAATCATCAAAAGAATCGTATCCAAATCATCGAAAATAGCCAACACCTGTATCTTCTTATAAATCCAACTGGACTTTAGCCCGATAGCCGCCAACATCGTAAACAAAATACCGGCTGATGTCGGTGCGGCAAAACGGCTCAACAGCAAATTCTCCTTCCAGGCTTCCCAACTGTTCCAAAAATCGGGTGGCAGCAATACAAACACATAATAGATGGCAATCATAAACCACGGCAAAGCAGCCGTAGCCATGGCAATAAAATAATCCTGGGCGTAACTTTTCCACCGTGTCTTATCAAGAACAAATTCACGGCCTACATTAATCATTATAAAACTAAGGCATACATAGAGCAATACATTCGATATGGATTTAACAGCTCCATAGCCATCCCCTGCCATCATCGGCAGGAATTGCGAAACGACGAGCCCCAGCATCAGGAAGCCCGAAAAAGACAGAACTTTTCTCATATTTATAGTTGTTTGTTCCTAAAAAGTGATTGCCAAGGAAAGCTCTGCAGACAGAAGGCAATCACCTGGTGTATTAAAAACTAACCGCAAGTCAATTTGTTCAGAACATATCTCTGAAAAATTGCTTGCGGCAGTGTTTTTTAATCCAGCTTCAGTACGGCGAGGAAGGCTTTCTGCGGCACTTCCACGTTACCGATTTGTTTCATTCGTTTTTTACCTCTTTTCTGTTTTTCAAGCAGTTTACGTTTACGGCTCACGTCGCCACCATAACACTTCGCGGTCACATCCTTACGAACCGCCTTAATGGTTTCGCGAGAAATAATCTTCGCTCCGATAGCTGCCTGAATGGCAATATCAAACTGTTGACGCGGAATAAGTTCCTTCAACTTCTCACACATCCGGCGTCCCATATCGTAAGCATTGTCAATATGCGTCAAAGTGGAAAGCGCATCCACAGGCTCACCGTTCAAGAGGATATCCAACTTCACCAGTTTAGAAGTACGGAAACCATTCGGATGATAATCAAACGAAGCATACCCTTTGGAAATACTCTTCAACTTATCATAAAAGTCAATCACAATTTCTCCCAAAGGCATATTATAATAGATTTCCACCCGGTTACCGGAGATATATTCCTGTTTAATCAATTCACCACGTTTACCTAAACAAAGCGTCATGATAGGACCGATATAATCGGTAGTAGTAATAATAGATGCTTTGATATACGGCTCTTCGATATGGTCAATCATAGTCGGGTCGGGCATACCACCAGGGTTATGCACTTCCTTCATATTACCTTGCTTATCATATATATGGTAAGAAACGTTCGGCACCGTAGTAATCACATTCATATCAAACTCACGGTCCAAGCGCTCCTGCACAATCTCCATGTGGAGCAATCCGAGGAAACCACAACGGAAGCCAAAACCCAAAGCCAACGAAGATTCCGGCTGGAAAGTCAAAGACGCGTCATTCAACTGCAACTTCTCCAAAGACGCACGGAGATCTTCAAAATCCTCCGCTTCAATCGGATAAACTCCGGCAAATACCATCGGCTTCACTTCCTCAAAACCGGCAATAGCCTTTTCACACGGACGGGCAATATGCGTAATGGTATCTCCCACTTTCACCTCTTTGGAAGTTTTGATACCGGAAATAATATATCCTACATCTCCCGTACGAAGTTCGTTACGAGGCACCATATCCATTTTCAACACCCCTACTTCATCGGCGTCATACTCTTTTCCCGTATTGAAGAACTTCACCTTGTCTCCCTTGCGAATCATACCGTTTTCGATCTTGAAATAGGCTATAATTCCGCGGAAAGAATTAAATACAGAATCGAAAATCAAAGCCTGCAACGGAGCCTCTTCATCTCCTTCCGGATGAGGAATCCGCTCAATCACAGCCGCCAGTATCTCTTCCACTCCCATCCCCGTTTTGCCGGATGCACGGATTACTTCCTCCCGTTTGCAGCCCAACAATTCAACGATCTCATCTTCCACTTCTTCGGGATTGGCGCTCGCCATGTCACATTTATTAATCACCGGAATAATCTCAAGGTCATGCTCAATGGCCATATACAGATTTGAAATCGTCTGCGCCTGCACTCCCTGGGAAGCATCGACAATCAGCAACGCACCTTCACACGCAGCAATAGAACGCGATACCTCATACGAAAAGTCCACATGTCCCGGGGTGTCAATCAAGTTAAGGATATACTTTTCACCCTGATAAGTATATTCCATCTGGATAGCATGGCTCTTGATAGTGATCCCTCTTTCCTTCTCCAGATCCATATTATCAAGCATCTGCCCGGAAGTCACCTGAATGGTATGTGTAAACTCCAACAAACGGTCAGCCAAAGTCGACTTACCGTGGTCAATATGAGCAATAATGCAAAAGTTGCGTATATTCTTCATTCTGAATTCTTATTATTTTATCTTTTTGGTGTGCAAAGATACGT
>OMGO01000802.1_pt1 | contig 11644 bp, 9 predicted proteins | sample 1645901 | NCBI WGS metagenome assembly OMGO01 (sample SAMN05578592, study PRJEB25193) | human gut metagenome | biome: Human Microbiome; feature: human-associated habitat; material: feces | host: Homo sapiens | place: USA:Birmingham
CTTCCGATCTTCCAGACTGTTGATAAAACCGAAAATGGCAGAAGTGTTCATGCCTTTCGAGTTGATACGCGGATTTTTAAGAAATGCGTAGTACGACCGATAGATCAGTGCATACGCGTCTATGAGGAATAGCTTCATCTCTTTTAACACGTTTTAGGGTGACAATAGACGGTAAATGTACGAAAAAACTCGCTTACTCAATACTTTTTGTTACTTTTGCGAATCTTTGGATAGATTATGAATGATAGAAAGAAAATAGAACAACCGGTTGCGGAAGAGTTTAAACGCTTTAACGATGAGTTTGCGGATTCACTTCGTAGTGAGACGCATAGGTTGCAATCAGCTATCGACCAGCTCTTGCATGCCAGTGGCAAACATGTCCGCCCGTTACTGGTACTTCTCACAGCAAAAGCTTGTGGAAAAGTAACCGACCATACGATCAATTCGGCCGTTTTCCTTGAATTGTTGCATACGGCTACCCTGATACATGATGATGTTATCGACGAGACGAAACAGCGTAGGGGAGTCCCTTCGCTGAATGCTATTTTCGATAACCGCATTTCGGTGTTGGTAGGTGATTATGTCCTTTCCACCGCATTGATTCGTTCTATTCAAACAGGCAATTTGCAAATCATAAATATCGTATCCAACCTCGGACGTGACCTATCGGAGGGTGAGATCAAGCAGCTCGAAACGGCCGAAGAGAGTATCCTCGACGAGGCTTGCTATATGCAGGTGATTAAGAAAAAGACGGCTACGCTGCTTTCTTCCTGCACGGAGATCGGTGCTATTTCGGCGGATGCTCCGCAGGAACTGGTGCTTAAATGCCGTAAGTTCGGAGAGTATCTGGGGTATTGTTTCCAGATCAAGGATGATATTTTCGACTACTTCAAAGAAATGAATATCGGCAAACCGACCGGTAACGATATACGTGAGGGAAAGGTGACGCTGCCTTTGCTGCATGCACTTGAAAGTGGCAGGAGAGAAGAGGTGGAGTCTTTCTTGAAAGTGATTAATGAAAAGGATTTCTCATCCGGGAATATTGATGCTTTGATCGAGTTTGCCAAGGCGAACGGCGGTATTGAATATGCAGAAATGCGTATGAAAGAGTATCACGACAAAGCAGTGGAGGTGCTTATGCAGCTTCCGGAATCGGATGCCCGCGAAGGTTTGCTGGCGTTGGCCGATTATATTATGGAACGGCAGAAGTAATAGCTTCCAAGTTTGTTGGTTGTATCTGATATCTTAGAAAGGGGACGCGGATTACGCAGACGGGCGCAGATGAACACAGACTTTTTGTTTTTGAACAATAATTATCTGCGTTTCTTTGCGCCCGTCTGCGTAATCCGCGTCCCTTTTTTCTAAGATCGCTTTTCCGGAGATGAATTTATATCCCCAGGCGGTGCTCAATATCTTCAACCAGGCTGCTGGCACCGATACGGAACAGTTCCTTGTTCAGCCAGTCGTTGCCCAGTACTTCTTTGACGATTGTATAGTATTTGACACCATCTTCGGCAGTGCGTACACCTCCCGATACTTTTATACCGATCTGCTTTCCTGTGATGGAATGGTACTTTTTGATCACTTTACACATCGTATAGACGGCTTCCGGGGTTGCGCCGGGGTAACCCTTGCCTGTGGATGTTTTGATGAAATCTGCGCCTGAATACAGGGCTAAGATAGCAGCTTTCCGGATATTCTCCGGAGTGACCAGGGCACCGGTTTCGAGAATCACTTTCAGCTTGCTTTCGCGGCAGCTTTCTTTGATCTCCTGTATCTCTTCAGTCAGTTCTTCATAGTTATCTTCCATGAAATAACCGAGGTTCATCACTACGTCTATCTCGTCGGCTCCCGTCATGACTGCCATGGCTGTTTCTGCAATCTTCACTTCGATGAATGTCTGTGAGGAGGGGAACCCGGCAGCTACCGAGGCGATCTTTACTTCCTGTGCCGTCAATGCCTGCTTGACTGTTTCCACGAATAGGGGATAGGTGCAGATGGCAGCGACATTCGGAACGTCGGGGCGGGTACCTTCGAAATCATTTACCCGGTCTACCAGTTTCCAGATACTTTCTTTTGTGTCGATGCTGGTCAGCGAAGTCAGGTCGATGCATCCGTGGATTTGTTTCAGGACTTCGGGAGTGAAGTTCTCTTTTTCGTGTTTCTCCAGAATGGATGCAACGTGCTTTCCTACTATTTCTTCCGTTCCGGCCGGGTCGAATTTGGCGAACGCTTCATGGTATTTGTCCATGTGTTCGTGTTCATGATCGTGATGATGTTCATGATCATGGTCGTGACCGCAGCTGCAATTGTGTTCGTGTGCCATAAATTATAATTTATTGTTGTTTATATGTCGTTCTTTGTCCCGGCTGGTTTTCTTCTGCATATTCTTTTCGAATGCTGCGGTCAGGTCCACGCCGGTCTGGTTTGCCAGGCAGATCAATACCCATAGCACATCGGCCATTTCATCGCCCAGATCGCGGTTTTTGTCGCTTTCTTTGAACGATTGTTCGCCGTAGGTGCGTGCCATGATCCGTGCCAGTTCGCCTACTTCTTCGGTCAGGATCGTCATATTGGTAAGCTCGTTGAAGTAGCGTACGCCATACGTCTTGATCCACTGGTCCACTTTCTCCTGGGCTTGTTGCAAGGTAATATCAGCCATCTTATTCTTTATTTTGCGAGTCGATCAGGATAGTGACCGGTCCGTCATTCAGTAACTCTATTTTCATATCTGCGCCAAACTCTCCGGTGGCAACATTCTTGCCGATTTGCAGTCCCATTTCGGCACAGAATGATTCATACATCGGGATGGCAAAGTCCGGTTTGGAGGCATGGATGTAGGAGGGGCGGTTTCCCTTCTTTGTAGAGGCATGTAAAGTGAATTGGCTAACCACCATTACCTCGCCGCCCGTATCGATTACAGAGCGGTTCATAACCCCGTTTTCATCGTCGAAAATGCGCAGGTTGGCAATCTTCTTGCACAACCATTCGATGTCCTCCTGTGTGTCGCGGTCCTCGATACCGACCAATACCAGCATCCCGTTTCCTATATTGGATTTGAGTTGTCCGTCGATTGTAACGGAGCAATGCTGTACACGCTGTATAACTGTTCTCATTTGTATGTTTACTTTAAACCATTTATTAATGCTTTTGTTTTAGCTTCCCCGATCAATTCCTTCAATTCATCGAAGCTGGCTTCCCGTATTCTCTTTACGCTCTTATAATGACGCAAAAGTAATACTTTAGTCTTTTCTCCGATTCCATTGATGCTGTCCAGTTCGGAGCGGGTCTGGCTTTTGCTGCGCTTGTCCTTGTGGAAAGTGATGGCAAAGCGGTGCACTTCGTCCTGTATTTGTGTAAAGAAGCGGAACATCTGGCTTTGTATTGGCATACCGACCGTAACGGGAGGGAAGCCGAAAAGAAGTTCTGAGGTCCGGTGCTTTCCGTCTTTCGCCAGTCCGGCTATCGGTATGTCGAGATGAAGCTCGTCTTGTATGACTTCCCGAACGACTTCCATTTGCCCCTTTCCACCGTCGGTAAGGATCAGGTCGGGCAGGGGAGAACCTTCGTTTACGGCTCGCTGGTAACGGCGGCGCACTACCTCTTTCATGGATGCGTAATCATCGGGCCCGACCACTGTCTTGATAATGTATTTGCGGTAGTCTTTCTTCGATGGTTTCGCCATTTTGAAGACAACGCAGGCAGCCACGGCATCGCTTCCTTGTATGTTTGAGTTGTCGAAACATTCGATATGTATCGGTAATTTAGGCAGGTGCAAAGCGTCCTGTACTTCTTTCAGAATACGTGTGCTCCGTTGTTCTGGGTTGAGTTTTTCCGCTTGCTTTAATCGGTCTACCTTAAATTGCTTTACATTCATTTCAGACAGTTCCAGCAATTTCTTTTTATCGCCACGCTGTGGAACCGTAAAGGTCACATTACCTAATTCCATTTCCATTTCGAAAGGAACGATGATTTCGCGTGCCGTACTTTTAAAACGATCACGCATTTCTACGATACCCAGGCTGAGCAGTTCTTCTTTGGTTTCGTCCAGCCGTTTTTTGTATTCAAAAGTATAAGCCTGTACGATCGCCCCGTTTCCAATATGCATGAAATTGATATAAGCCGACTTCTCATTCTCTGCAAAAGAGAATACATCTATATTATGAAGCATAGGCGTAACTACTGTCGATTTTGCGCGGTAGTTTTCTATTACTTCGTATTTCTCCTTTATTTTTTGAGCTTCTTCAAACTTCAGTTCTCCGGCCAAAACCTGCATCTCTTCATAGAGGTGTTTACTGATCTGGGAGATATTTCCGCGAAGGATTTCCTTTATTTCGGAAATGTTTTGCTGGTATTCTTCCATAGATTGCAAACCTACGCAAGGCCCTTTGCAACGTTTGATATGGTATTCCAGACAGACCTCGTATTTCCCCGCTGCGATAGATTCCGGTGTCAATGGATATTTGCAGGTACGTAACGGATAAAGTTCCTTCAGCATCTGAAGCATGACTTTGGCAGTGTATACGGACGGGTAGGGGCCGTAATATTGTGAGCCATCCTTTACTATATTCCGGGTCTGAAATATGCGGGGAAAATATTCGTTCTTTACGGTAATCGAAGGATATGTTTTGTCATCCTTCAGCATGACGTTGTACCGGGGACGATACTGTTTGATCAGATTGTTCTCGAGCAGCAAGGCATCCTCTTCTGTATTGACAACAATGTATTTGATGTCGCGGATTTGCTTTACCAGTACACGTGTCTTATTGTTGTCGTGTTCCTTATTAAAATAGGAGGATACACGGCGCTTCAGGTTCTTTGCCTTACCTACATAAATGATCGTTCCCTTGTCGTCGAAGTACTGGTAGCAACCAGGCTTGTCCGGCAAGATAGAAAGTATCATTTTTATATGTTTCTCCGTTTCTGAACTCATCTTGTTTAACTGTTTCTGTCCTATACCCAGTGTTTTAGCTTCTTTTACCTAAAGTAAATGTTTCACGTGGAACAATTCGTGTTTTATCTCCCGAGGAGTACCAGTAGGATGTTTATATCGCTGGGGGAGATGCCTGGAATACGGCTTGCCTGTGCAATGGTGTCCGGGTCGATCTTCGTGAGCTTTTGCCTTGCTTCGGTCGATAAAGACTGGATCGAATTGTAGTCGAATTTACCTTTGATATGGATATTCTCCAAGCGGTTTATTTTCTCTGCGATGATCTGTTCGCGCCGGATATAACCGCTATACTTGATCAGGATTTCTGCTGCTTCGATAATCTCTTCTTTACGTGAAGCAGGAACCTTGTCCAACTCTGTGCGGAGTGCGGGGACGAGGGTGGCAACGCTTTCCAAAGTGAGTTGCGGACGAAGGATCAGGTCGATCAGTTTACAACCGTGAGCGAGTGGGGTAGTACCCAGCTTTTCCAATCCTTCGTTTATGTATTGCGACTTTACGGAATAGTTTTCTGCAAAGTTGATGATAGCATCCCTGTGTCCTTTTTTCTCTGTCAGCAGGTCGTAGCGATCTTGTTTAGCCAAACCTATTTTGTAGGCTTTTTCTGTCAGGCGCATATCGGCATCATCCTGGCGGAGCAGGATGCGATATTCGGCACGGGAGGTAAACATACGGTAAGGTTCGTCTACACCTTTCGTTACGAGGTCGTCAATAAGTACGCCGATATAGGCTTCATCGCGTCCTAGGATAAACGGTTCGCCTCCGTGGCAATTGATATGTGCGTTGATGCCGGCTATCAATCCTTGTCCGCCTGCCTCTTCGTAACCGGTTGTACCGTTAATTTGTCCGGCAAAGAACAGGTTACGGATTTGTTTTGTTTCCAGGTTATGATGTAATTGCGTCGGATCAAAGAAATCGTATTCGATTGCATATCCCGGGCGATAGATCTGAATATCTCTGAATGCTGGGATTGCTTGCAGTGCACGCAACTGGATGTCTAATGGGAGAGAGGAGGAGAAGCCGTTCAGGTAATATTCCTGTGTTGTTTCGCCTTCCGGTTCCAGGAACAGTTGATGTTGGGTTTTATCTGCAAATGTTACGATCTTTGTTTCGATGCTAGGACAATAGCGTGGGCCGATACTCTGGATTTGTCCGTTGTACAGGGGAGAGTCGGGGAGACCTTCACGCAAAATATTATGACATGCTTCGTTTGTGAAAGTCGTCCAGCAGCTAAGTTGTTTTAACAGGCGCGGCTGAAAATCGAGATAAGAGAATTTATGAAAGTCGTTCTCTCCCGGTTGTTCGCCCATTTCATCGAAGTGTATGCTGCGACCGTCGATACGTACAGGTGTTCCGGTCTTCATCCGTTCCGATTTAATTCCCAGAGAAACCAGTTGTTCCGTGAGCCCCGTTGCTGCCGGTTCCGAGATGCGTCCACCACGTAATTGTGTACGTCCGATATGCATTAGGCCGTTCAGGAACGTTCCGTTAGTTAAGACTACGCTCTTTGCCCGGAATTCTACATCCATATTGGTTTTTACACCACAGACAGTATCTCCGTCCAGCATTATTTCGCGGACAGTATCCTGCCAGATATATAAGTTCGGAAGGTTCTCCAGTATTCCCCGCCAGCAATCAATAAAACGGGCACGGTCACTCTGGGCACGCGGGCTCCACATAGCCGGACCTTTGCTTCGGTTCAGCATGCGAAACTGAATCGCAGTGCGGTCTGTTACAATCCCCATATAACCACCCAGCGCGTCTATTTCACGGACGATCTGTCCTTTGGCGATACCGCCTACGGCCGGATTGCAACTCATCTGTGCAATCTTATTCATGTCCATGGTGATAAGAAGCGTTTTTGAACCCAGGTTGGCGGCAGCTGCTGCGGCTTCACAGCCTGCATGGCCAGCACCTACCACGATCACATCGTAATTGAAAGTCATTGTCGTAATTCTCTTTGTTTCTTTTGCAAAGATAGTCATACTCCGCCTTTTAGCCACCATCCCAAAGGATATTTTGCTTATGCTTTGTTTCGTTAAAGATTCTACGGATGCAGAACTGTTGGTGGCTTTATCCTAAATATATTTTTTATATGTTTCTATGCAGCTTTTAAATTCTATAGTCCATCATATATTAATATAAGTCTAAAAAGAATGTTATGAAAAAGTATTTGTTTTTATTGGGGCTGTTGATGTCAACCCTTTCGTTGTTTGCCCAGGAGGCGTCGGTCGGAAAATCGTTGTTTTCTGTCCATGCGGGTCCCTCCTGGTATTTGGGAAAGATGATCGGGATTACAAACAACTCCGATGCTTATCGCAATGATTTGCGAAACGGGGTTTCCTGGGGTGTTAACTACTATTATCTGGGGGATAAATATATCTTCGATTCATTTAAACTGTCTCCCGGTCTCATTTATCAGGGTGGACAGTATAAAAATAGTCATGATGAAGGCTCCGATAAAATTCTGATGAACTACATTGCGCCACAAATCGCCCTGTTCTACGTCAAGCAGAAGTTTAATTTGTCTTTGTCGACGGGTTTGGGATACCAGCTTTACAAAGATAAAAGTTCGGTGTACGATAAACCGCGGAATGTGTCGATGAACAAGCTCGCTTATAACTTATCCGCAGGCGGTGAATATCTCTTTTCCCAGCATATAGGAATCTCTGCAAAGGTGAATTGGATCGTTACCTCTTCGGATAGCTATTCCGTCAAATACCATGGTCAGAAATGGCAGGTCGAGTCACCTGAATTGAATGGCGGTGGCGGCTGCTTTTCTCAATTATCGTTGTTGTTCGGTATGAATTTTCATTTTTAATTAGACACCATTATGAAATATATATTATTTATCTGTTTGCTTTTTTTCTGTATAGCCTGTGAAGAGAATAAATCGGTTGATCCCACTCTTATGCCTGAGGCTACTGCGACCGGTGCGAATACATTCGGTTGCCTGGTTGACGGTTGGGTATCTGTAAGCGGCCGCTGGGGGTTACCGGTTGCTGAATTTACCCAGCTGGAAGATAGCACCGGCATGACGATTTCGGCACAAATAGGTTTCGATTCTTACCTTCGCTTTTCAATACCTAATCCCAAACAGGGAGAAACGCTTCCGTACACGAATGTCTCTTTTGATAACCAAAAAATCGGAGATGGAAAAGTCCACATTACCCGGATGTCTGACGGGATATTCAGCGGGACTTTTGAGGGAGACCGTATTACAGAAGGACGCTTCGACCTGAAATATAAAGAGTGAACGGGAATCCGGGCCGCTACGGCTTACAATTGCTTTAAAACTTCCATCACATAATTCCGTCGTTGACGGGAAATGCTGATGGAAGAACCATCCTTCATACGGATATATCCCCCATCGCTTTTAATGAAACTTTTTATTTCTTCCAGATTGATCAGATGTGATTGATGAACACGGAGGAAATTGTAAGGTGTCAGCAAGTCGTCAAATTCTTTTAATGTTTTTGATACGATCAGCTTCTCTCCCGATTTAAGATAAAAAGTGGTATAGTTGCTTTCCGATTCGCAACGGACGATAGAGCCGATTTCAACAAATTCAATTTTATCGGCGACTGACAGGGCTATTTTCTTTTGTTTATCCAGTGCCCGCTTGTTTTGCAGAAGGTTTTGCATCCGCTTGTTTTCCTGTTTTCGTAAGACGACCTGGACTGCTTTATCTACAGCATGTGTCAGTTCTTCCGGGTCGATAGGCTTCAGTAAATAGTCGAGTGCGCTGAAGCGGATAGCCTGGATCGCATAGCTGTCGTAAGCCGTTACAAAAATCACTTCAAAAGGAATATCCGGCAGACTTTCCAGGAGGGAAAAACCGGTATCGTCGCCCAGCCGGATATCCAGAAAAAGGATATCCGGTTTAGCTTCGGGCAGGACGGTGCGGGCTTCCGTGACTGAACTGCAAATAGCCGATATTTTGATTTGCGGACAATAGGTACCGAGCATGCGGAGCAGGTTTTCCCGGTTCCCCTGCTCGTCATCAACAATTGCTGCGGTTATTTTTGTCTCCATATTTTTGTTTTTATAGAGGAATGGATAATTGGACATGGCAACCGGAAACAGACTCTTTCTCCTGTCTGTTTTCGATCGTAATACCGATTTCCGTATTGTACAAAGTCTTTAATATTTCGAACTCATTGGTGACGGCACGGATACCGAAGCCACCATTTGCCTCTGTTTTCAATCCGGGACCATCGTCAGTGATATCGATTATCAACAACTGATTCTGCAAAGATAATCGAATTATGATTTCTCCCGTACCGCGCGGAGCAATTCCGTGCTTAACGGCGTTTTCAACGAAAGGTTGTATCAGCATTCCCGGTATTTCGATTGCATCCGGCTCGATATTCTGATCGACAGTCAACGAGTAAGAGAAAGGATAACGAAGTTGTTCGAGTTTCAGGTATAGTTCCAGTTGCTCGATCTCATCCGAGAGAGGAACCAGTTTCTTTTCGGATGTAGCCAGAACTTTGCGCAGTAAACGTGAGAAATCGATCAGGTATTTGTTCGCCTCCTGATTGGCCGAGCGGTTGATCAGATTCTGTATCGAACTTAGCGCATTAAAGATGAAATGCGGGTTCATCTGAGAACGAATGGCACGGAGTTCGAGTTCGCGGATATGGCGGCGGTTACGCTCCTGCTTCTGTCTGTTTTTGTTTCGGAAATAGTATATGATACCGATGATTGCTGCGATTAGGAGCGCACCTAAAATGCCCTCCTTGAATCCTTTCATAAAATCGTTGAAAGATTTGTCTTCTCTGTTCAGATCTTTTTGAATTAATTCAGGGATTTTACTTGTTGTAAATCCACCGAGCCTCCGATAGAGAATAGTTCCGTCTTCATGCATCAGGATAGTTATAGTACCAAAACCCAATTTAAAATTCAAGTCCTGCGATTGCTTTTCGGGTATAGCCTTGAATGGCTTTATCACTTCTGCATTGTGAGCTTTAAAGTTTGCATAAAGTTCGAATTGTACAGTGGAGGCTAATCCTTTCTCTTGAAGGAGTTTTTTCAAGTCGAGTGCCTCTTGAAGATAATATCCACTGAGGCCATGGCTTCCGGATAAAAATAACAGGATATATTTCCGGTCGCTTCCTTTCACCAGATGCAGGCTGTCAGTTATGACTAGACCACTTTCCTTGATATTTTTTCCGGCTTCAAAAGGTAATAGTGTATTGTATGCTCTTTTTACTTCGTTTGTTAGGCTGGTATCCGGACAGGAAGTGATAAAATTAGTGTAATCATCTTCAATTTCATGTAGTGTTTTATCATATGCTAATTTCATTAGGCTGACTCCGTTTATCAGATATCTTGGATAGCCGGATAGAATTTGTTTATTCAGAAGATACTCTTCTTGTGGAGTTAATTCTATCTGCTTATTCAGACACAGATTGTCCGATTTGAGTTCCTGTTTTTTGTAACTAGTGTACACATTCAGAAAGAAACTGTAATGTGCAGCATTCGGTTTTCTCAGGTTGTATGCATAATCGATAAGCGGATTGATTGATGCAAAGTGGGGAGCTTGCCAGTTGAGTAAACCACTTTTATGCCAAGCCTCTTTGTCATTATTATACATATAGCGTAGTAAGATAAACCCTCCTTTAAAATACTGTTCCGAGCGTTCGAATACCTTTTTCCAATAAGGATCCATTTTCTTAAAATCTTTCTCAAAGGCAATTTGGAAAAGAGAATCACGGGATTGAAGAGCTTTTTTTATCTCGTCGGGAGAAAGGCTACCAAATTCTGCATTGTAGAAGGAGAACCGTCGGGAGCTATAGTCGAGGTTGTTTTGCTCCCTCCCCCGTCCTTCGTAGCGGTAGGTATGTGTATTTGCATATACCTCTTTGTCTTGAATAATGGAATCTCCTGGAGTAAGCAGTAGCGTTATTCGTTCTCCGACTTTGTATTCTGTCGGATAAGCGATAAATATTTTCTTGTGAATGGTTGAATCTTTAGATGCATCGATACCGTAATTGCTACAAGTAAATTCTGTATTTGGGGGAAGATCGAATGAGGCATCGACAACCCGTGTATTTGGTATGAGTTGGATAGTTCCGTCTTTATCCCAGCCAGTCAGGAAATCCTTGGAAACTGGGGTAATCAATTTCTCTAGATTTAACGAATTTAGGAAAAATGTTCCCGGATAGGCGGATAATCCCTCCTGCCTTACTCCAAAAGGAATAAACGTTTTCGGATAAGAGTAGATTGAGTCTGATTTATCGAATACGAGTGCTTTCCGGCTTTTTCGGTCGTATGTAACGCGCAAAATTCGTTTGTCTGACATATTCTCTTCGACAGCGAAATCCTGTCGATAGCGGCTATCGAAATAATGAAAACCATGTTTTTCCTTATTATTATGGCAATCGTACAAGTTATCCAGCGTATAGTCGATAGAAATGGACTTGTCTGTTTTTTCTGCCACTGTAGCTAGTATGGTGATCCGGCGTATATTCTCCGCCCTCCAAGGGATTTCTTCTTTAATACCCGGAGCGATATAGGGATAGTAATGGACAGTTTCGAGGGTTATCCAATCTCCCTTTTTCAGTGAGTCGGGATTGTAAGGGACGAATGTGTCCGCCCAGCCGTTCCATGTCAGGCACAGGAATAAAAATAAGAGTCTCGCTTTCATATCTGTAAATTTAAGATGAAAAATTAGATTACAGACTAAATATA
>OMGO01000803.1_pt1 | contig 11617 bp, 11 predicted proteins | sample 1645901 | NCBI WGS metagenome assembly OMGO01 (sample SAMN05578592, study PRJEB25193) | human gut metagenome | biome: Human Microbiome; feature: human-associated habitat; material: feces | host: Homo sapiens | place: USA:Birmingham
TCTACGACCTCCTAAAAAATCTACTATAAATGTGTCATTCTAATTTCAGAGCCTTCATCGAACCTTGAAAATCACATGACCGTCTGCATGGAATACCCGGCGAAGAGCCCCTATGAGGCCGAGCCGGAAAACGCCGCTGGAAAGGGGCAGGAACACCATGCAGAGAGATCGGCGTAAGAACAATGATATTCTATTTCATTTCAGAAAGGATGGTTTGCCTATGACAAAACTGAGCCAGCTTAAAATCGATCCGGAGTTCCAGAATTAAATCACCCCTCCGTCGTTTGAGGAAACCCACCAATTGGAAATGAACATTCTCAAAGAAGAATGTGTGCTGAATCCGATCATCACGTGGAACGGCTATAAAGCCAAGCGGGATTCCAGTATCACAGATTCGTATTCTTCGCCTTCAAAGGGCAATGAGTTTATAACGACCTTCAAGCAAGACATTCAGGGGCATAAGAAAGGACTCAGCGAGGAAGAAAACAGAATCTCAAGGATGCCGTCAAAAGCATCTATTCACCTCGCCGTTTGGCAGATGGCGAAGCCATGATGTGCGAGATTCAGGGAGCGCAGGAGGATTTTGTCCGGCGGTGGGAAATGTGCTTTCGTGAATACCCGGATATTCTTACCGAACCGAAGAACAATGAGAAGCTACTGATTTTTATCGACCGTGCCAGTCGGTATCTTCAGACGGTAAAAGATCATCTGAACAATGATGGAAGCCAGAACCCTCAAACGGTTTAGCACTAATTCGGATGTAAAAATGGAGGTGAATTCCATTTCGGATTACTTGAAACCCAATATGCCACTGCCGCAATATCTGCCCTATGCCCGCTTTCTGCTGGATACAGACCTGAGCCACACGGCAAAGCTTCTCTACACCCTGCTGGACCGGGCTACAAGGAAATGGAGTTGCCTATTGAATAATTGCCATCGTACAGAAATCAGCCCTGCCCCTTCGGAATGCTCTACGCCCACACTCGATGAATGGAGCGCATTCGCAACCTTTCTAGCCGATGTGATTGAGAAGTACGCATCAGTCTTGGAAATAGACAATGCAGTATCCTCAACCAACAACAAAAATCGACAAGATGCTGTTGATGCCGCTCTTGCATCATGATATAATTTTCTTGCAATATTTATCCCAATACAGTGGCAAGGTCTCCCCTTCCACTGTATTACATACACGGAACGAGGTGCTTAAAATGAATCGTCCAGATGCCTCTCCCAAAAATTCCATCCTCATTTACACCACGGAAGATGGCCTGACCAAAATTGATACTACCTTTGACGGTGACACCGTCTGGCTTTCCATTGACCAGATGGCTGAGTTGTTCCAACGCGACAAATCCACAATTTCCCGTCACATCAAAAACATTTTTGCAGAGGGTGAGCTTGAACGAGATTCAGTTGTTGCAAAATTTGCAACAACTGCCGCAGACGGAAAGACCTATCAGGTCGAATTCTACAATCTTGACGTCATTATTTCTGTTGGTTATCGTGTCAAATCCAAACGAGGCACACAGTTCCGTATCTGGGCAACTGGCATCCTGAAGGAATATATGCGCAAGGGATTTGCGCTGGATGACGAACGCCTGAAAAATCTGGGCGGCGGTGGATATTTCAAAGAGCTGTTAGAACGCATCCGTGACATCCGTGCTTCCGAAAAAGTGTTTTATCGTCAGGTTCTGGAAATCTATGCAACCAGCATTGACTACGACCCAAAAGCAGAAATCTCCGTCCAGTTCTTCAAAAAAGTCCAGAATAAAATTCATTATGCCATCCACGGTCAGACTGCCGCCGAGGTCATTTACAACCGTGCAGATGCTGAAAAGGAATTTATGGGTCTGACCACTTTTGCAGGAAACCAGCCCACTTTACGAGAAGCTACTATTGCCAAAAACTATCTGAACGAAAAAGAGCTTCGTGCTATGGGGCAGTTGGTTTCCGGTTATCTGGATTTTGCTGAGCGTCAGGCAGAACGCGAACAGCCCATGACAATGCAGGATTGGGCAAACCACCTTGACCGCATTTTAACCATGAGCGGTGAGCAGCTTCTTGTTGGCAATGGCAGTGTGACCCACAAGCAGGCAGTGGACAAGGCTACTACCGAATATCGGAAATACAAGACTAAAACCCTCAGCGATGTGGAGCAGGATTATCTGGATTCCATTAAGTTTCTGGAGCAGAAAACAGACAACAAACAACCATTTTGTAAGGTTTTTATGTCACAGGAAAAGACATAGGTTTACATTTACACCCGTGTTTCTACGGCTATGCAGATCGATGGCTATTGAAAGCCCGCATGAAAGCCTATGCAGACTTCAACGACTACCAGATCGTCGGCGAATATGAGGATGCCCGTGCAAAGAAGCAGGCTATCGAAGCGGATAAAATCACAGGCGATAACATTTACAAAGTTCTCGTCTGCTTTGAAAAGCTCTACAATGTGATGAATCCCCTTGAACGCAAAAAGCTGATGGAACATCTGATTTCCGAAATTCAGATCTACCCGGAGCGTCAGCCCAACGGTCAGTGGCTCAAATCCATCAAATTCCGACTGCCTATCGTTGAAAGCGATATTGATCTGTGTTTGGACAATGAAAGTCATACCGAGGTTGTGAGTTGTTATACCAAAACGATGTAACAAACGCAGCCCTCAAGCCACATGGAATGTGTCATCGCACTTTCCAAGGGCGAGATCGACTCCTGAAAAGGGATACTTTAAGATGATATAAATTCAAACCACAGCTCGTCGGAGCGTCATGTTCTCTGCGAGCCGTGTTTTTCCCTCGCTCAAGCTGCCCAATAACAAAAAACGGCCGGAGTTACTCGTCAGGCAACTCGGGCCGTTTTATTTCTCTTCTTATTCCTCTTCGTCCCTGGCCCAGTGATAGGCGCAGCGGACAGCCTTATTCCAGCCCTTGATGCGCTTGGTGCGTTCCTCTTCCGAGATGTCCGGGCGGAACACGCGGTCCACCGACCAGTTGCGGGTGATATCCTCGGCGGACTGCCAGTAGCCTACGGCGAGGCCGGCCAGATAGGCCGCGCCCAGCGCCGTCGTTTCCACGCAGCGGGGGCGCTTGACTTCGAGGTCGCTGATGTCGGCCATGGTCTGCATGAGGTAGTTGTTGGCCGACGCGCCGCCGTCCACCCGGAGAGACTTCATGGCGATGCCGGAGTCCGCCGCCATGGCGCGGAGGACGTCGTTGACCTGATAGCAGATGCTGTCCAGCGTGGCGCGGATGATGTGGTACTTGTTGCAGCCCCGGGTGAGGCCCACGATGGTGCCGCGGGCGTACTGATCCCAGTGGGGCGCGCCGAGGCCGGTGAAGGCCGGCACGACGTAGCAGCCGTTGGTGTCCTTGACCTTCTGGGCCATATACTCGGAGTCGCGGGCCTCTTCCAGCAGGCGCAGCTCATCGCGGAGCCACTGGATGGCCGCACCGGCCACGAAAATAGAACCTTCCAGCGCATAATTCACCTTGCCGTCGGGGCCGCAGGCGATGGTGGTGACAAGACCGTTCCGGGATGTGACCGGTGTCTCACCGGTATTCATGAGCAAAAAGCCGCCGGTGCCGAAGGTGTTTTTCGCCTCGCCGGAGACAAAGCAGGTCTGGCCGAAGAGGGCCGCCTGCTGGTCGCCTGCCGCACCGGCAATTTTTATCTCGCCGCCGAAGTGCATCGGGTCAGCGTACTCATAAAAGCCGCTGGACGGCACCGGCTTCGGGAGCATACATTTCGGGATGTTCAGCTCCTGCAGGATCTCGTCGTCCCATTCCAGCGTGTGGATGTTGAACATCATGGTGCGGCTGGCGTTGGTATAGTCGGTGACGTGCAGTTTTCCGCAGGTCAGCTTCCAGATGAGCCAGGTCTCCACGGTGCCGAAGAGCAGTTCTCCCCGCTCGGCCCTTTCGCGGGCGCCGGGGATATGATCCAGTATCCACTTGAGCTTGGTGGCCGAGAAATAGGCGTCGATGATGAGGCCGGTCTTCTGCCGGAATTTCTCCGTCAGGCCCCGGGCTTTCAGCTCGTCGCAGTATTCGCTGGTGCGGCGGCACTGCCAGACGATGGCGTGGCAGATGGGCTCCCCGGTCTCCTTGTCCCAGACGATGGTGGTCTCCCGCTGGTTGGTGATGCCGATGGCGGCGATGTCCTCGGCCCGGGCGCCGACCTTGTTCATGGCCGAGAGGGCCACGCCCAGCTGGGTGGCCCAGATCTCATTGGCGTCGTGCTCCACCCAGCCGGGTCTCGGGTAATACTGGGCAAATTCCTTCTGCGCGACGCTGCAGATCTCGCCCGCTTTGTTGAACAGGATGCAGCGGTTCGAGGTGGTCCCGGCGTCCAGCGCCATGATGTACGACATAGGCTCTTTTCTCCTTTTCCTGCTCTGGTTTTATAGGGTCAGAACGCCAGCGCGGGGCTCACTTCGTTCCGCCGCTGGGTCTGGACGATACAATCCTTGTCCGGCACGACGCCCGCCGCACCGAGGGTGGAAAAGACGGTCTGCAGCGCCAGCATAGGGGTGTTGTTCTCCTGCGAGAGGTGGCAGAGGGCAAACTTCTTGCAGCCCTCCTGGATGAGTTCCAGCAGCTTTGCCGCGCACTCATCGTTGGAGAGGTGGCCCCGGACCGACTCGATGCGGGCGCGCAGATAGTAGGGGTACGGCCCGCTGCGGAGCATGTGCAGGTCGTAGTTGCTCTCGAGGGCCACAAGGTCGCAGCCGGAGAGGGCTTCATGTACGGCAGGAGTCAGCACGCCGAGGTCGGTGGCGATGGTCATGGTCTTCTCGTCGGGGGTGTGGATGCGGTAGCCCACACAGGGGACGTCGTGGCTGGTGGGGAAAGCTTTGACCCCAAAGACACCGACGTCCTCTTCCCTGCCCGGCGTCAGGGCCGTCAGGTCGCAGCTGGCGGGAACGACCCCGTTTGCGTCCAGAAATTCCAGCGTCTCCTCTGCGCCGTACACCGGCAGCGGATATTTTTTCAGGAAGGTGGAAAGGCCCTTCACATGGTCGCTGTGCTCATGGGTGACAAGAATGCCGTCGCAGTCGGAGATGTTCAGCTCCAGCTCCTTGAGGGCTGTGCCGGTGGTGCGGACGCCTTTGCCCATATCCACGATGAGATACCGCTCCCCACAGCGCACGACGCTGCTGTTGCCGGAGGACCCGGAATAAAGAGAGATGAATTCAGACATGATAAACCTCAACAAATAAAACCTCTCCGTCTGCTGCGCAGTCATAAAAACGCAGGGACCTGACGGACTGCCAATGCCTCCCCCTCGGCAGGGGAGGCGGCACGCCGCAGGCGTGACGGAGAGGTTTTTCTGATTACAGAGCCTGTTCCAGTGCAGCGGGCATCCGCTCCACCTTCCTGATGTCAGCACCGAGGCCGCGCAGCTTCTCCACGATATTCTCGTAGCCGCGCTCGATATGGCCGATCTCCTCGATCTCGCTGGTGCCGTCGGCCATCAGGGCTGCAACGACCATCGCTGCACCGGCGCGCAGGTCGGAAGCGCGGAGCGGAGCGGGAGACAGCTTCTCCACGCCCTCGAACACGGCCACCTGACCGTCCACCTGGACATTCGCGCCCATCTTGCGCAGCTCGTCCACATAGCGGAAGCGGTTGTCCCACACGCTCTCGGTGACGGTGGAAGTTCCCTTTGCCACGCTGAGCAGAACGCCCATCAGGGGCTGCATATCGGTGGGAAAGCCCGGGTGGGGCATGGTGTTGATCTTGAGGGGCAGGATGTCGCCGGTGCGGCGAACCCGCACAGCATCGTCAAACTCCTCCACCTCAATGCCCGCACGGCGGAGCTTTGCGGTGATAGGCTCGAGGTGCTTGGGGGTAACGTTCTTCACCAGCACATCGCCGCCGGTGGCTGCAGCAGCCACCATGTAGCTGCCGGCCTCGATCTGGTCGGGGATGATGCTGTAGGTGCAGCCGTGCATCTGCTCGACGCCGCGCACCTTGATGACATCGGTGCCTGCGCCGCGCACATCAGCGCCGCACATATTCAGGAAGTTGGCCAGATCGACCACATGGGGCTCCTTGGCACAGTTTTCCAGAATGGTCTGACCCTTGGCCATGACAGCGGAGAGCATACCGTTCATGGTAGCGCCCACGCTCACCTTATCAAAGAAGATATGAGCGCCGTTCAGCTCGTCGGCGTGGACGGTGATCATGCCGTAGTCCACACTGTCCTCTGCGCCCAGAGCGCTGAACACCTTCAGGTGCTGGTCGATGGGGCGGGGGCCGAGGTTGCAGCCGCCGGGCATGGCCACCTGTGCCTTGCCGAAGCGGGACAGCAGTGCGCCGAGGAAATAGTAGCTGGCGCGCATCTGGCGGGACAGGTCGTCGGGGACGTTGGTGCCGGTCAAATGGGTGGTGTCGATCTCGTAGGTGTTCTTGTTCAGCATCCGGACCTTTGCGCCCAGCACGCTGAGGATCTTGAGGCTCACCGCCACATCGCTGATGTCCGGCAGGTTCTCGATGACGCAGACGTCCGCTGCCAGAATGGTAGCGGGCAGGATGCCCACAGCCGCATTCTTCGCGCCGGAGATGATGACTTCGCCGTGCAGGGGCTTACCGCCCGTAATAACAAACTTTTCCAATTTTATGATCTCCTTGTCACAGTCCCGCTCCCCGCAGGCCCAAAAGGTCAGTTCAAGGTACGTTATTCCTTCTCGCTGTACAAAGCTCACAACCAGTTGACACAATTACAGCTACTTTATTATACACAACTTCCAGCAAAAAGCAAAGCCCCAATGCACGCTCGTCGATTATTTTCTGTTTTGCCCAGTTTCTTCTCTATTATCCTCGGGTTTTGTCTCTTATTTTTAGGAAAATTTTACATTTGCCGCTGCTTACCACACACTGTCGTCGCAGCGGGTCTCCTTGATCCAGCCCAGCTGATAGGCCCGGACCAGCTGTTTGAGGTCGTGGACCTTCTCCCGCAGGATCTCGCCCTCGTCCGTCTCCTCCACAAGGATGCGGTGGTTCTCCGTCTCGAGGATGTTCTTCTGAGAGAGGATATCCAGATTCTCGTTCACGGCCTTTTCGGCGCTCTCGAAGGGCTGGTGGGTGCGCAGGGACATGGTGCGGCTGGAATAGACCAGCGTGTAGCCCGCGATGCCGGTCTTTTCGTGGTAGGCGCGGCAGAAACCGCCGTCGATGACCACGAGGCGTCCGCCGCCCTTGATGGGGCTCTCGCCCTTCTTCTCCTGCACGGGGACATGGCCGTTGACGATGTGGCTGGTGCCGGGCAGGCCGAACTCGGCGAGGATGCGGCGGCAGACGGCTTCCTCATTATACCATGTATAATAGGGGTCCTTCACCTCGGTGTGGGTGGAAGTGTCTTCGACATACAGCCGCTCGAAGGTGGTCATGGCGCTGCGGCCATACAGGGGCGACAGCTTGCCGCACCACAGATACCACAGGAAATCCTGTCCGCTCTGGCGGGCGGCGCTGCCCTCGGGGGCGAAGTAGCCCCGGCGGGCGCGCTCGTCACAGTAGTCCATGAGGGCGCGGCCCGAGTAGGCGCGGCCCTCGAACCGCTCCACAGCGAAGGTTCCTTTCTTCGTCATCGGCACAGCGCCGTGGTAGAGCAGGTTGCCGTTCTCGATGTGGTAGACACTGCCCTTGGCGTACAGGAACTCGACGTGCTGCTGTAATTTCTCACTCTGGCGGAAGGACTGCACCAGCTTTTGCAGCACCACCTTCTCGTCGCTGTTCAGCGCGGTGGGGTCGGCGGGGTCTACCGTCGGGAAAGACATATCCCGCATGGGGTACTCCCTGCCGCTCACCATGACGGTCCCCTTCTCCCAGTTGATGCGGCGCAGGAAGTCGCGGTCCTGCATCTTGAAATCCGGGTTGCGGTCGATGACCTGACACTCGAGCTTGAGCATCAGGATGGTGATGGCCTTATGCATGACGGCGCAGCGATGGAGCATACCGGGGGTGTAGGGGCCGCGGGCGGTGTCGGTGTGAGGCATCCAGATGGTCAGATCGTCGTCGCCATAGAACTGCTCGGCCATCCGCTGCAGGTGGCGGAGGTTGATGCCGTAGCAGTCCTCCACCATGCCGTGGTTGTGGTAAGAGAGGGTGGTCTTCAGCACCGTGCAGATGCAGATGGGACTGCCGGCCGCCGCGCCCATCCAGACCACGTCGTGGTTGCCCCACTGGATGTCCACATCGTGGTGGCGCATCAGCAGGTCAAGGATGACGTCGGGGCGGGGGCCGCGGTCGAACAGGTCGCCCACGATGTGGAGCTTGTCCACGGCCAGCCGCTTGATGAGCTCGCAGAGACGGACGATGAACTTATCGGCCCGGCCATTCTCGATGATGCTGCCGACGATCTGGCCGTAGTAGAGGTCTTTGTCGTGATCCTCGAAGTGGGCGTGGAGCAGCTCATCCAGAATGTAACCGCAGCTGGACGGCAGGCAGGCCCGGACATGCTCCCGGGTGTGCTTGGAGGAGACGAGGCGGCAGATGTCGATGAGCCGCAGCAGCGTCTCACTGTACCACTGTTCCAGCGCTTCCTCGTCGGTGCAGCGCTCCTTGAGCTGGGGCAGCTTCTCGTTCGGATAATAGATCAGAGTCGCCAGCTCGGCCCGCGTCCCCTCCGGCACGGCATCCCCCAGCACAATGTCCACCTTTTCGCGGATGACGCCGGAAGCGGAGTTCAGGATATGTACGAACGCCTCGTTCTCGCCGTGCAGATCGCTCATGAAGTGCTCGGTGCCTTTGGGCAGCTTGAGCAGTGCCTGTGTGCTGATGATCTCGCTGGCGGCCGCTGCCTGCGAGGGATAGTCCCGGGCCAGAAGGCTCAGATATTTCAGGTTGTCCCGGATCTCTTCGGTCTCTGTACGCATGGTGTCCTCCAGATCATGTAGTATTCTTGCATGACATGCAATATTCAATCTTAGTATACCACTTCCGGGGGCAAAAATGATATAATAGCCTCGGATAATTTAATATGATTCTTTCTCATAGGAGTTGGACAATATGTCTCAAAACATTTCCACAACGCCGCCTGTCTCCTGTACCCTCTGCCCCCGCCGCTGCGGCGCAGACCGTGCCGCCGGGCAGACGGGCTTCTGCGGGGCGGGCGGCACCCTGAAAGCCGCCCGCGCGGCCCTGCACTTCTGGGAAGAGCCCTGCATCAGCGGCACCCGGGGCAGCGGCACCGTGTTTTTCTCGGGCTGCACCCTCAAGTGTTGTTTCTGCCAGAATTACCCCATCAGCTCCGAGGGACTTGGCAAAGAGATCACGATAGAGCATCTGGCCAAAATTTTCCTCGACTTACAGGAGCAGGGCGCCCACAACATCAACCTCGTCACCCCCGGCCAGTGGCGGCCCTGGATCATCGCGGCGCTGGACATCGCCCGGGCCGAGGGGCTGCGTCTGCCCATCGTCTGCAACACCGGCGGCTACGAGACGGTGGAGAGTGTGGAGGCGTGGCGCGGCTCTATCGACATCTGGCTGGCCGATTTGAAGTACGTCTCCTCTTCCCTCTCCGCCGAGCTTTCCTCTGCGCCGGACTACTTCGCCCAGGCCAGGCCCGCCATCGAGGCTATGATGGCGCAGGCGGGCCATCCGGTGTTCGACAGCGAGGGCATCTTACAGAAGGGCGTCATCCTGCGGCATCTGGCCCTGCCCGGCCACATCGACGACAGCTTTGCCGTCCTCGACCGGATGGCCGCATGGAACGAGGCCGACCCCGGCTGCTTCATCCCCAGTGTCATGAGCCAGTACACCCCCTTTTACAAGGCCGCAGAGCACGGCATCGGGCGGCGCATCACCACCTACGAGTACCGCCGGGTGGTCAATCATGCCATGGATCTGGGGCTGACCGCCGGCTATATGCAGCAGAAGAGCAGCGCCCGGGAGGAATATACGCCCAGCTTTGATCTGACGGGCATTTGACCCTCTCCGTCACCTTCGGTGACACCTCTCCCAAAGGGAGAGGGTCTGGCGAGCCGGGCAGGCCCACGCGGGACGAGCAAAGCTTACTCTATCCGAAAACAGTAGTGCCCTGCTACAGAGGGCAGCAGCTTCGGGACAATATCCCTTGTCAAACTGCTGTGAATCTCTGTAGCAGGGCACTATATTTTATGCCATATTGAGCTTTCAGCGGTCAGCGCAGAGTTGCCCGGCCTGCCAATGGCTCCCCCTTTGGGGGAGCTGGCGCGGAGTGCCTGAGAGGGCTATCGTCACAATCCACAAAAATCCCACCAAATTTTCTCTCACAGTGTTTTTCTTTTCCTTGCAAATCCTCTCCGAAAGCACTATAATGGATACAACGATGTGCGTCATGTGGGGTCTGGCTGCCCTGCTGAGCACCAAACGCCCCGTCTCAAGAAGGGTATAGGAGAGGCGGCGGCTCAAATGCCCGAGAAGAGCAACAGGAGGACCGTTATGGAACATTTCAACCCCATTCTGGGCCACGAGACGACCGGACCGAAATTCATCACCTGCGGCGAGATCATGCTGCGCCTGACCCCGCCGAACTACGAAAAGCTCCGCATGGCCACCAACTTTGAGGCCAGCTACGGCGGCAGCGAGGCCAACATCGCCCTCGCGCTGGCAAACCTCGGCGTGGATAGCACCTTCTTCAGCGTCGTGCCGAACAACAGCCTCGGCAAAAGCGCCGTGCGCTGGCTGCGCTCCAACGACGTCCACTACACCCCCATGATCCTCACCGAGCCGGATGAGACGCCCTCCAACCGTCTGGGTACATACTACCTCGAGACCGGCTACGGCATCCGCCCCTCCAAGGTCATCTATGACCGCAAGCACAGCGCCATCACCGAGTACGATTTCTCTCAGGTCGATCTGGACGAGCTGCTGGAGGGCTTCGACTGGCTGCACCTGAGCGGCATTACCCCGGCTCTGGCCCCCAACTGCCGCGGCCTCATCATCGATATGCTCAAGGAGGCCAAGAAGAAGGGCCTGACCGTCAGCTTCGACGGCAACTTCCGCTCCACCCTCTGGACCTGGGACGAGGCCCGCGACTTCTGCACCGAGTGCCTGCCCTATGTGGACGTGCTGCTGGGCATCGAGCCCTACCACCTGTGGAAGGACGAGAATGACCACTCCAAGGGCGACTGGAAGGACGGCGTGCCTCTGCAGCCCAGCTATGAGCAGCAGGACGAAATTTTCCAGCACTTCATCGAGCGCTACCCCAGCCTGAAGTGCATCGCCCGCCACGTCCGCTATGCCCACAGCGGCAGCGAGAACAGCCTGAAAGCCTTTATGTGGTATGACGGCCACACCTTCGAGAGCAAGCTGTTCACCTTCAACATCCTCGACCGCGTGGGCGGCGGCGACGCTTTCGCCAGCGGCCTCATCTACGCCATGCTCCACAACTACAAGGCCATGGACATGATAAACTTTGCGGTGGCAAGCAGCGCCATCAAGCACACCATCCACGGCGATGCCAACATCACCGACGATGTCAGCTCCATCCGCAACCTGATGAACATGAACTACGACATCAAGCGCTAAAAGCAAACCAAAACGGCCCCGGTACGTCCAGACTGCGTACCGGGGCCGCTCTTTTTATGTTATGCCGCGCTGGCACTTCCTGCCGGATGACGGTAAATATGACTCCC
>OMGO01000817.1_pt1 | contig 11416 bp, 6 predicted proteins | sample 1645901 | NCBI WGS metagenome assembly OMGO01 (sample SAMN05578592, study PRJEB25193) | human gut metagenome | biome: Human Microbiome; feature: human-associated habitat; material: feces | host: Homo sapiens | place: USA:Birmingham
AGTTTATCAAAGCGGCTGACGCCGTACTGAAAAAGAACCGAAAGTAGAGAGCACGGCTATCCGGGAAATGAGAACAGATGTTAAAAATATGCTCAACAACATACGATCGGATCGTAATTAATTTATTTATATGCTATTTACGATAACATCGTAATAATATTTTTGTATATTTGGAAATTAAAATTTGAATCATAGCTTATATGAATATGAAATACTACAATTTGCTGGCAATACTGCTCCTCTCCGGGATGATAGCCTGTTCCGGTGACAAAAAAGACAGCAGTGAAGGAGAAGAAACTGTTGAAACGGTTTTACCGGATGAAACCAACGAGGTGACCGTGATGACACTGAAGGCTACCGACTTCAACCATGAACTGGTGAGTAACGGCAAATTGTCGGCACGCCGCCATGTCGACCTGCGGTTTCAGTCGGCCGAACCGATCGCTACGATTCATGTAAAGAACGGCGACCGGGTAAGCAAAGGACAAAAGCTGGCTGAATTGTCGACCTTCCGGCTGAAAAACAAAACGGCCACTTCCAAAGATGCTCTGGAACGGGCGAAACTGGAACTGCAAGACGTGCTGATCGGCCAGGGATATGCGCTGGCAGACTCGGCCAAAGTTCCTCCCGCCACCATGCAGCTTGTCCGGGTAAAGAGCGGTTACGACCAGGCGCTTATCCAATACCAGTTGGCAGAATATGAAGAACGGAATGCCGTACTAACGGCTCCTTTCGACGGTATCGTTGCCAATCTGTTTGCCAAACAATACAATACGGCTTCTACCTCCGATATATTCTGCACGGTCATCGATCCGGGCAGCCTGGAAGCAGCGTTCACTGTTCTGGAGAGCGAACTGCCTCTGATCAAGAACGGCGACCGGGTGGAGGTCACTCCTTTTGCCCTGAACGACACAAAAGCCGAAGGACGCATCACCGAAATAAACCCGCTGGTCGATGAAAACGGTATGGTGCAGGTGAAAGCGGCGGTTACGGACAGAGGGAAGTTATTCGAGGGAATGAACGTCCGTGTCAGCATCCACCGTTCGCTGGGCAAACAACTGGTCGTACCGAAAAGTGCCGTCGTTCTCCGGTCCGGAAAGCAAGTGGTGTTCAAACTCGACAGCACCCGAACCAAAGCGAGCTGGGTATATGTACATACCGGTCTGGAAAATGCAGACAGCTACACGATTACAAGTTCGGAAGGGGACGGCCTGAAAGAGGATGATTTCGTCATTACCAGCGGTAATATCAATCTGGCACACGAGGCACCGGTAACGATAATTGAAAATTAAAAATTTGTTATGGTCAAATTCCTACTACAACGTCCTATCGCGGTACTGATGGCCTTTACAGCCTGTTTTATCGTGGGGTTGGTGACTTACTTTACCATCCCGGTATCGTTGTTGCCCGATATTGCGATACCGGAGATCACCATACAGGTGTCCGGACAGAATACGTCGGCCCGCGAACTGGAGAATACGGTAGTCAAACCGATCCGGCAACAGCTGATGCAGGTGGCTGCCCTGCGCGATATACACAGTGAGACACGCGACGGTGCCGGCATCATCCGCCTGAGTTTCGACTTCGGGACTAACACGGACCTGGCATTCATCGAGGTGAACGAAAAGATAGACGCTGCCATGAACTACCTGCCGCGCGAAATAGAACGTCCGCGGGTGATCAAGGCGAGCGCAACGGACATACCGGTCTTTTGCCTGAATCTGACGCTGAAAACAGGTGACAGCGAGGCTGCTTTCCTGGACCTTTGCCAGTTTGCCGAATCGGTTATCAAACGGCGTATCGAGCAGTTGCCGGAAGTGGCGATGGTGGATATCACGGGGATGATGAAACGGCAATTGCAGATCGTGCCGGACATGAAAACACTGGAAATGGCCGGTATCACGCTGGACGATCTGGAATCGGCCCTGAATTCGAACAATATCGAGCCGGGAAGTATGACCGTACGGGACGGATATTATGAATACAACATCAAATTCTCAACTTTACTGCGCACACCGGAAGACGTACAAAATATCTATCTTCATAAAAATGACCGTATCTTCCAGCTGAAAGACCTGGCAAAGGTGGCGGTGGTACCGGAAAAGGAGACAGGCGCCTCACTTTCAAACGGGAAACGGGCGGTTACGCTGGCTGTGATCAAGCAGGCGGACGAGAATATGGATAATATGAAGGAGGCGTTGCAGGAAGTTACTGCGTATTTCGCAACGGTTTATCCGGATATCGAGTTCAGTGTCAGCCGGAACCAGACGGAGTTGCTGGATTATACGATTTCAAACCTGAAACAGAACCTGTCGCTCGGCTTTATATTTATATGTATAGTGGCTATCCTGTTTTTGGGGGATATCAAGAGTCCGGCAGTGATCGGTCTGAGTATGGTGGTCAGTCTGATTATCAGTTTCCTTTTCTTCTATATGTTCCGGACTGATCCTGGCACTGGGTATGATGATCGACAGTTCGATCATTGTGACGGAGAATATCATGCAGTACCGCACGAAAGGGTATACGCTGGAAGAGGCTTGCAACATGGGGACCAGCGAAGTGATCACCCCGATGCTGAGTTCCACACTGACGACAATCGCCGTATTCGTGCCGCTGGTATTCATGAGTGGTATCGCAGGAGCTATATTCTACGACCAGGCTTTCGCGGTGACGGTCGGACTGATGGTCTCCTATTTTACGGGTATCATGCTGCTTCCGGTACTTTACAAGCTGGTTTACAGCATTCCCGATATCAAACATACGGGATTCAACCTCCGGATCAACAACCTGATCAAAGAGCATACGCTGGACCGCTTCTACGATGCTGGAGTCAATTTCGTGTTCCGTCATAAAAAGTCGAATATCATATTTATCTTCGTTACATTGCCGTTATGCGCCCTGCTGTTTTATGAAGTACCTAAAAGCAGGATGCCTGAGATTGACCAGAACGAACTGATCGCCCATATCGAGTGGAACGAAAACATCCATATCGACGAAAACCGGGAACGGGTGGACAAACTGTTTGCCCAGATCGCAGGCGATGTACAGGAATATACCTCCTATGTCGGTCAACAACAATTCCTGTTGAACCGCGACCGGGAACTGTCTTCTTCGGAAGCCGAATTATATTTCAAGACAGAAAAATCATCTGCCATCTCTCCCTTGCAGGTAAAGATCACGCAATGGTTGGATACTAATTATCCGCAGGCTGTATTCTCCTTCTCTCCGCCGATCACGGTGTTCGAAAAGTTATTCGTGACGGGAGAAGCTGACGTGGTTGCAGAATTTTATGCCCGCAACAAAGCGGAAGCTCCGGAGGCTCAGGCATTGCACAAACTGGAATCGCAGATGAAAGCGTCTACCGGTATTGCACCGGTGGGAGTCGCCTTCGATAACCAACTGAATATATCGGTCGACAGGCAGAAGTTACTACTTTATAATGTAAATTACAATGAAGTATACCGCCTGCTGAAAACGGCTTTCAAAGAAAATGAAGTGGCGACCCTCCGTTCCTACCAGCAATATCTGCCGATTGCCCTGGCCGGCGACGGCAAAACAGTAAACGAAGTCTTACAGCAGACACTGGTCCGGACGCAGGCTGACAAAGAGGGAAAAAGCCAGTACATCCCGTTGCAGTCACTGGTTAAGGTGACGCAAGGGGAAGACCTGAAGACGGTTACGGCCGGTAAGAACGGCGAATATATCCCGTTCAGTTTCTATGATGTCAAGAAGGCGGAACCGTTGATGGAAGAGGTGAAGAAGTTAGGCGAACAGAACTGGGAGATCGATTTCTCCGGTAGTTTCTTCTCCAACAAACAGATGTTGAATGAGTTGGTGGTGATCCTGCTGATCTCTATCCTGCTAATGTATTTCATCCTGGCAGCCCAGTTCGAGAGTTTCCTGCAACCGCTGATCGTACTGATCGAGATTCCGATCGACGTAGCTGCATCACTGCTGGTACTCTGGATTTGCGGACATACGATGAACCTGATGAGTGCCATCGGTATCGTGGTGACCTGCGGTATCATTATTAACGACTCCATCCTGAAACTGGATGCGATCAATGAATTACGTAAGGAAGGTGTTCCGTTGATGGAAGCGATCCACGAAGCCGGCCGCCGCCGTCTGCGCCCGATCATCATGACTTCGCTGACCACCATCTTCGGTATGGTCCCGTTGCTGTTCTCATTCGACATGGGTAGCGAGTTGCAAAAACCCCTTTCCATCGCCATGATCTCAGCCATGCTGATCGGTACAGCCGTCAGCCTGTTCATCATTCCGTTGGTATACTGGTTCATTTACCGTAAGCACGACCCGAATGCAGTGATTCCTCAAAAACAAACTGAAGTTTAACGAATTATATATAATGCCGTTATGAAGATATGTAAGATACTATTATCATTCCTGTTATTCACCTCAGTCTATCTGAACGCCCAGCCGCTTACATTGTCGCTGGAGCGAACAATCACGTTGGCGGCGGATAGTTCGCTGGAGGCATTCAGGACAAAGAATATGTTTTTGGCCGGATACTGGCAATACAGGACATTCAAGGCGGGACGATTGCCAAGCCTGACGCTGAACCTGACTCCGGCACAGTATTATCGCGATATCACACGACGATATGATTCCGAGAATGATATCGATGTTTACAGAAAACAGCAATCTTATTACGCAGAGGGCGGCCTCGCCATCAAACAGAATTTCGACTTGTTGGGAGGTACTTTCTACCTGGATTCGGATTTAGGGTATATGCGTAATTTCGGAGATAATGCTTATAACCAGTTTACGACCGTGCCGATCCGAATCGGTTATAATCAAAGTCTGTTAGGATATAACCCCTTCCGGTGGGAACGGAAAATCGAGCCACTCAAATATGAGAAGGCGAAAAAGGAATTACTGTACAATATTGAAAATATCAGTGAACAGGCTACCTCCTACTTCTTTGCCCTAGCCATGGCACAGGCGGAATATGATCTGGCTAAAGAAAATGTAGCGTCGACCGATACCTTATACCAGACAGGACAGGAGCGACATAAGATTGCATCGATCAACAAAGCAGAGCTGCTGACATTGAAACTGGATGCCGTCAACGCACGAAATACATTACAAAACGCGGAAATATCTCTGAAAAGAGCGATGTTCAGTCTCGCTTCTTTCCTCAACTTCGACAAAAACACGGAAATACGACTAAACCTGCCGGGACGTCCGAAAGATATGCATATTTCTGTTGACGAAGCTTTGACACTTGCCCGCGAAAACAACCCGAAGTTCCTTGACACCAAACAACAGGTACTTGAAGCCGAACAGCAAGTGGATAAGACAAAAAAAGAGGCCATGTTCAATGCCTCCATCAACGCCAGCATAGGATTCAACCAGGTTGCGACCAAACTGAGTGACGCATATCGCGACCCGCTGCAACAAGATATGGTATCCGTTTCCGTATCTATCCCTCTCGTCGATTGGGGCGTACGAAAAGGGAAACATAACATTGCCAAGAATAATCTGAATGTGACACAGATTTCCGCCCGCCAGGAGGAACTGACGGTAGAGGAAGACGTGATCATGACTGTCGGTGACTTCAATATCCAGCAAAACCTGATCTCAAGCGCAGAAGAGGCGCTCGACCTGGCTGTTATGGCTTACAGTGAGACAAAGCAACGGTTTATGATCGGGAAGGCGGACATCAACAGCCTGACCTTATCGCTGAACCGCCAGCAGGAAGCACAGCGCAACTATATCTCCGCCCTGCAAAATTACTGGCTGAGTTATTTTAAAATACGGAAACTGACACTGCATGATTTTGAAACCGGCATATCACTGGCACGGGAATTTGATTTTACGCACGGACTATAAGTAACAGATTCAATGAGCACATCTCCCAAGATATCATCCTTTACGATCATCGTCACCTTCCTTTGTGTGGCGCTGACAGGACTGGCTTTCATCCCTCTCCTGCCGATCAAGCTGTCTCCCTCACGCACATTGCCCCGGTTAACCGTCAGCTATAATATGCCCGGCAACTCGGCACGTGTAATCGAGATGGAGGTCACTTCGCGGCTGGAATCGATGCTGGCACGTATCAAGGGAATCAAGGAGATCAACTCCACTTCCGGAAACGGCTGGGGATATGTGACACTGGAACTTGACAAACATACCAATATCGATGCCGCCCGTTTCGAGGCATCCACGATCGTACGCCAGACATGGCCCAGCCTGCCCGACGGATTAAGCTATCCGATACTGGAGATGAGCCGCCCGGACGACAAGGAATCCGGTCCGTTCATGACCTATACGCTGAATGCGGCAGCTACTCCGATCTTTATCCAACGGTTTGCGGAGGACCAGATCAAACCGCGCCTCGCCGGTATCCCGGGTATTTACCGGATCGATGTACGCGGGGCCACACCGATGGAATGGCGACTGGAGTATGACAGCCGGCAACTCGTGTCGCTCGGCATTACCACCAATGACATACAGAATGCGATCGCTCAATACTATAACAAAGAATTCCTGGGAACCGGCAATGTCAATACAAACGAACAGGAGGAATGGATTCGCCTCGCCCTGATACCGGAAGATGTACGGGAGGGTTTCGAGGCTTCCCACATAACCGTCACCAGTAAAGAAGGGAAACTGATACGCCTGGACCAGTTGCTGAAAGTCACTCGCCAGGAAGAGGCTCCCCAAAGCTATTACCGTATCAACGGACTGAACTCGATCTATCTCTCCATCCGTGCGGAAGAGACAGCCAACCAGCTGGAACTCGCCAAGCAGGTGAAAGAGGAGATGGAACATATCCGCCAGTTATTACCACAGGGATATGAGGTGCATACCAGTTATGACGCGACCGAGTTTATCCAGAATGAACTGGATAAGATATATGTACGTACGGGACTTACGATCCTGATTCTTTTATTGTTCGTCCTGCTGATCACCCGGAATGTGCGCTATCTGTTCCTGATCGTGGTCAGCCTGAGTGTGAATCTTTGTATTGCCGTCATTTTCTTCTATCTGGCAGGACTTGAAATGCAGCTTTACTCACTGGCCGGTGTCACTATCTCGTTAAGCCTGGTGATAGATAACACGATCGTAATGACCGACCATATACGTAACCGCCACAACCGGAAGGCTTTCCTTTCCATCCTGACGGCTACATTGACGACTATCGGTGCACTTGTCATCATTTTCTTCCTCGATGAAAAGATTCGGTTGAACCTACAGGATTTTGCGGCCGTGGTGATCATCAACCTGGCAGTATCACTGGCAATTGCCTTGTTCTTCGTTCCCGCTATGATCGAAAAGTTAGGATTAGGACAAAAGAAACATGCCAAGAAAAAGGTCCGTTCATTAATTGGGGCTAAAAGCAGCCGATTCGTCCGGTTCCGGAAATGGGGCAACAGGGTAATCAAACGGTTCCCGGTCTATTTCAACAGATATTACCATGCACAGATCAGCTTCCTTTGCCGATGGAAAAAGACCGCATGTTTCCTGTTGCTACTGGCTTTCGGATTGCCGGTCTTCCTGCTCCCCGAAAAAATAGAAATGGATGACAAGGACAAGGTATATACGGCTACAGACTCGCTACTCATTGAAAAATACAACAAGATTGTCTCAAGCGAGACCTATAAGGAGAAAGTCAAGCCGATAATGGACAAAGCATTGGGAGGAACCTTGCGCCTGTTCGTGCAAAAAGTGTATGAAGGCAGTTATTTTACCCGCAACGACGAAACGGTCCTGTCGGTCACCGCCTCACTTCCCAACGGGACTACACTGGAACAGATGAATCAGTTGATGGGACGCATGGAGGCTTACCTCAGCACATTCAAGGACATACGCCAGTTCCAGACGAACATTTACAGTGCGCGGCAGGCGGGCATACGTATTTATTTCACCAAAGCGGCAGAGCGAAGCGGATTCCCTTATACGCTGAAAAGCAAGATTATCAGCAAGGCGCTGGAACTGGGCGGCGGTAGCTGGGGTGTGTACGGGCTCCAGGACCAAGGCTTCAGCAACGACGTACGGGAAGGAGCAGGTTCGTTCCGTATTGAAATGTTCGGCTATAACTATGACGAATTATATGAATGGGCGGAACAGCTAAAAGCAAGATTGCTTACTTACCGCCGTATCAAGGAAGTACTGATCAACTCCGAATTCTCCTGGTGGAAAGACGATTATCAGGAATTCTATTTCAATCTGGACAAGGCACGGATGGCACAGGAAAATATCCTGCCGATCGAACTGTTCGCCTCCATCAACCCGGTGTTCGGGAAAGATATCTACAGCGGTACGATCGTTGTCGACAATGAAACGGAAAAGTTGAAACTAAGTTCGCGCCAGTCAAAAGATTATGATGTCTGGAGCATGCAATACGTCCCCCAGAGCATTAAGGGCAAACCTTATAAACTGTCGGAGCTGGCCACCGTCGAAAAAGGGCAGATGCCGCAGAAAGTAGCCAAGGTGAACCAGCAATACCGCCTGTGCCTTCAATATGAATATATTGGCGCATCCAATCAGGGGAGCAAGATACAAGAACGTGAACTGAAAGAATTCAACGCGTCGTTACCAATGGGATACACTGCCAAATCGGATAGTAATTACTGGAGTTGGAACACCAAAGACAATAAACAGTATCTGTTATTACTGCTGATCATTGCCATTATTTTCTTTACGACCAGTATTCTGTTCAATTCGCTGAAACAACCGTTGGCTGTTATCTTTGTCATCCCTATCTCCTATATTGGGGTGTTCCTGACATTCTACTGGTTCAAGCTGAATTTCGACCAGGGAGGGTTTGCGTCGTTTGTCTTGCTATGCGGTATCACGGTAAATGCAAGTATCTATATATTAAATGAATATAACCAACTTCGCGAAGCCAGGCCCCAAATGCCTGCCTGGCGCCTTTACCTGAAAGCATGGAATGCCAAGATCACACCGATCTTCCTGACCGTGATCTCTACCATACTCGGATTTATTCCGTTCATGTTAGGTCCCGATAAAGAAGCCTTCTGGTTTCCGCTGGCAGCCGGGACCATCGGCGGATTGACCATGTCGATCCTCGGTATCTTCATATACCTGCCTATTTTTACTTTGAAGAAATAATCACCTTATTAATACTTAACCGCCAATAACTGTTTTTCTTTCCTAATTTTGTGATATTCTTGGACGATTTGTTAATTATCCAAACCCTTCTTACGTCTTAAATGTTTTATGCAGGAGCAGAAAAGTTGCAGAAGTTGAAAGTCCGATATCACCCTAAAAATAATTTAATGATGAAAGTTTTATTTAAGTATCTACGACTATTATCCCTCTCTACGAGCGGAGCGTTACTTTTGTGCATTGTATTTGCTGCAAACCCCGAAATTGCTGAAGGAACCATCACAGGTAAAGTATTCTGGTTTCATTTCTCTATTTTATTACTTGCATTCAGTGTATTGTTTATGGAAGCCACAGTGAAAAAAAGCAATTTTACCTTCTCATTACCCGACGGACTTTTATTACTTTTTGCCGGTCTGGCCTTGCTAAATTACAACTATGAGCTGGACCCGGAACCGGAAAGACTTCTTTTCGTCGGACAAATTACGACCTTATGGTTTATGCTGCGAGCCACGTTGCAAGCCCACCCGGAACTCAGGCTTTTCTTCCTGTCCATTATTATATGTACAGGTATCTTCGAAGCGGCCTGGGGAATGGGGCAACTGTACGGGGGAGCATCGACAAACCATCCGCTACTCAAAGGTGACGGACTTATTTTCAGCCCCGGCCCCTTCTCCGGTTATCTGGCAATCGTACTCCCTGTATGCCTGAACCTGGCTTTACGGTTTCGCGATTGCGACAAACTGGCCTGGTGGGAAACAAGGACGATGCTATTCTACCTGTCGGCATTCACGATCATACTCATCCTGATAGGGCTTCCCGGCGGGAAAAGCCATTCAGCGTGGCTGGCAGCCGGAATCTCATGCTGCTGGGTCTTCTATCTCCGGAAATCAGGGTGGCAGTTATTGAAGAAAAGGGTTATAAAGCATAATAAGACAGTGATCGTCAGCTGCATTGTCTTATTTATCGTTATTTCCGGACTTCCGACATTGGGCAGTGTTTTCAATACCGAGAAATCTGCCAACAGGATGCTGATGTGGAACGTAACGACCCAGGCCATACTGAACAAGCCTGTCACCGGCACTGGTCTGGGAGGTTTCCCTGTCTCATTCGCCCAGACACAGGCCGACTACCTCGCATCGACGAAGGCCTCCGATACGGAACGGATGGCTGCGACTTGCCCCCCTTTCGCCTTCAACGATTATTTGCAGATAGGACTCGAATTCGGTATCGCCGGACTGCTTCTCTTTGCGTTATGGATCGCCTTCTGCCTCTATTACGGGCTGAAAAACAAACAGGTCGGGGCAACGGGAGGTATCCTTTCGTTACTTTTCTTCTCCATGTATTCCTATCCGCTGCAACTACCGTCATTCTGGGTTCTGCTTATCTTCTTCTCGGCAATGTGTGTCACCCGGACAGAAAAACAACAGAAATCGTCCGTGAAAAGTTTTCCTTATATCGGGACATTCGCTGCCTTAGTCGCCTGTATCCTGTTTTTCGGACAACGAAGTTATTACGAACCGTACAAAGAATGGAAAACTTTGCGGATCCTGGTAGAAAAGGAGGAACAGAAGGTTGCCGCACAAGGATATATGAGCTTGTACCCGCGCCTCTCCCACCGGACCGAATTCCTGCTGGAAGGCGCCCGGTGCCTGCAACAATCCGGACAGTATTCGAATGCCATCATCTGGAGTCGTCGGGCCATCCGGTTAAGTGCTGATCCCGAATTCTACTATATCCTTGCCCAAAGCCACCAGCAACTCGGACTTTATAAGCTGGCTGAAAAATATTTACTGCAATGCCTGCATATTCTTCCGGAACAGATAGATACTTATTATCTGCTAACCAAATTATATGCGGAAACAAACTACTACCACCCGGACAAGCTCAGGCTAGCCGCCCATTCCGTGTTGACCAAACAGCCGGACACCTGCTTCAAGCCCGCCAGGCAGATGAAAGAAGAAGTCTATCAACTTCTTTTACAACAAATGGCAAACAGTAAATAGAACAATCCCTTTGTTTTTATTGCACATTTAAATTATATCCCCTATCTTTGCCGAAATTTTGGAAGGAAGAGTTTCATGACGAATAAGATACATACTTGTAATCCGATGTTTATTTCCGGTTCAACGCCGGATATCGAAGCTCATTTCTTTAATTTACGGGATAATAATTTCTTTATATAAGATGCGTTGGTTACTTTTACTAACGCATTTTTTTTGTGTCCCGCAAGTGGCGATTAAATAAGATATAACATTCTATAATATATTAATAAACAAAACAACCCAATTACTATGTCGAAGATTGGAATCAAAAAGGTGAT
>OMGO01000834.1_pt1 | contig 11179 bp, 6 predicted proteins | sample 1645901 | NCBI WGS metagenome assembly OMGO01 (sample SAMN05578592, study PRJEB25193) | human gut metagenome | biome: Human Microbiome; feature: human-associated habitat; material: feces | host: Homo sapiens | place: USA:Birmingham
CTTCATCAGTTCCTGCTCACGTAGAAATGATGGGATTCCTGGGAATTGGTAACAACCCGATGGTAGGATGTACAGTAGCTTGTGCGGTTGATGTTGCTCAGGCTTTAGGTAAGTAATTCAGGTTACTTTATATAGATAAAGAACTCCTGTAATCTTAACGATTACAGGAGTTCTTTTTATTTGTAATAATTTGATATGGATAAATTTATTCAGAAATGTATTACTTCATATAAACCATATCATCTTTTCTTTCTCCTTTGTACCAATCAGTGTTTGATTTACATCCACTTTCAACCCACTTTGAATACCCTCCAGACACTATTTAAACTGGACAAATAGGTAGCTTTTAACTTGAATATACAAATATAAACCTGTAAGAGCAAATAATGTAGCTAATTCGAGAACTTTTGTATGACTTCGCCTGTTTACATAACAGATACTAAAACATTATACAACAATGCTACTCACATTCTTAAATACACTTGCCACTATTATCAGTGTTATTAGTCTGCTAATTGTCACTTACGGAGTATTAGTCTGCTTCATCGCCTTTTTACGCAATGAAATAAAACGATTCAACGGAACATATACGGTTAACAATATACGGCAGTTGAGGGCGGATTTTGGCACTTACCTTTTGCTTGGATTGGAATTTCTAATTGCTTCCGACATACTAAAAACTGTGGTTGATCCAACGTTGGACGAATTGGCAATCCTGGGTGGAGTGGTTGTAGTAAGAACTGTGCTTTCTGTATTTTTGAATAAAGAGATCAAAGAATTGGCCGAAAATGATTCAGCGAAAGAAATATAGCATATCGCCGCACAACTAAGTTTCTCCAAAGCCATATCTTTTTTATTGCCTGATATTTCTATTTTGCCTACCTTTGTACGGGAAACATTTACACACTGACTGGCAAGGAATAGAAACACGTCAAAAAAATGGGAATTACACATCTATCTATTGAGCTTACACTTGATCTGATTGCGTTAATTATAGGAATCATCCTTATTATACGTGCTAAAGACAATTATCCGAAATTATATTGGGGAATTATAGCAACCGGCATCGGCATTATGTTTTCATGGGAAAATATCGGATGGTTGACAATTGTCACAGACACTCCGGAATACAACTTCACAGAATTGCTCAACATAGAGAAAATGCTCAAATGGTATGCTTTAGCAAATATTGTAGCCCTGTTCCCTATCGCTTCTTTATCACCGGGCTATCTGAACCATTTCAGAATATTTACTTTTCTATTATTACCCATCATTACGATAACTGTAGGAATCAGTTATTTAGGTTTCAATGGGAATATCACTCCCATCCACTCCATAGATGAAATTATTCCGAATATCCATCAAATAGATGTCAAGCTTAGGGTTTGCATATTCCTGTTATCCGTTTTTCCCCCACTCGTTCTTCTTATTTATCCGATGATGAATAACAAGACCTACCGCAGGATAAATAATAACATGTATCTATTCATCGGTTTTCTATTCGTATTTTTAGGGATATACATTTTGTTCACTCTAAATATCAATGAATTTGTTTTCAATCTGTTCGGCATTATGGCAATCGTTTTTACGGTCTTATTCTCCATACAATATTTACGTTATGAGAATCCGTTTTCGAACCATATAAACATGATTCATAATGCAAAGAATACGGAAAGCACTATAATGCTACAAGCTGGAAAGCCATCTCCTACTCTCCCGCTCTTCTCAACGATTGAAGCCTATCTTCAGGAACAGCATCCCTATACCGATCAACGGTATAATATAGAACTTTTAGCCAAGTCCCTGAATAAACAGGAACATGATATTTCAGCAGCAATCAAAAGTCAGGGCTTTACAGGTTTCCGGGAATACATTAATTATCTTCGACTGGAATATTTCAGACAGTTAGCCGCCGAAAATCCAAAGAGTAATGTAAAAGAACTGATGTTTGCATGCGGTTTCACCTCCCGGGCAACTTTCTATCGTAACTTTTCAGAAAAGTATGGTGTATCACCCAGTAAATTCATTGAGAATCAAAGAGTAGAACAATAATTTCTTTTTTTAAAAGCACAATTCTTAATAGTAAAAAGTGTCTCATTTCAGGAATGAGACACTTTTTATTTTTATAGCTAAAAGCAATCCGTTACTTTTGATGCAAAATAAAACTACGACGTTGGCATCATCAACAGATTAATCGAATACTAAGATAAATAGAATATGAATATTGACAATTGTAATCACACCGACACAGAAAAACATCAAGAAGAAAAGATCTTTTTATATACTACCATTACTGGAAACTTGCAACTAATCCATTTAGAACAGATTGGCTATTTCCGGTATAACTCCAAGAGTAAACTATGGGAAGCTGTATTAAATAATAATCATACCCTGGCACTCAAAAGAAATACAAACTCACAAAAGATATTGAGTCTGCATCCCTATCTTATCCAGATTAGCCAGTCACACATTATCAATATAAGCTATCTGGTTTCGATTGAAGACAACAATTGCATATTGCTTCCTCCATTTAATGAGATGGAACTTTTACAAGTAAGCAAGTCTTTTATGAAAAAGCTAAAAGAAAAATATCCATGTATCTGATTGTATATAGCTCATCTTTATGCTCTATGCAACACCAAGCAATTCCACTTCGAAGATCAATGTCGAGTAGGCAGGAATAGAATCAAAAGATTTGATACCGTATCCCATTGCATAAGGAATATAAATAATCCATTTATCACCAACATGCATTTTCTGAAGTGCCACCTGCCACCCTTCTATTACATCACTAAGACGTAGGGCATCGGGACAAGTACGCTCATAAGAATTATCAAACACCTGGCCATCAATCAGACTTCCTTTGTAATGCACGGTAACAATGCTCCGTGCACCCGGAGAAATCGTACTTTCGCCAGTTTCCAAAACTTTGTAATAGATTCCACACGGCAACGCGAAAACACCTTCCTGAAAAGATAGTTTTTTCAAAAATCGCCGATTGGCCTCTTTGTATTCTTTCTTTTTCCCCATAAATAAATTGATTAAGAACTTGCAAAAATAATCAGAATAACAAAGGATTTAGCATAAAAACTGTATATTTGTTTGTTGAACTATAAAAAAACTCATCGCTATGGGACTAACAAAGACTACACGTAGCATTAGTGCTACCGGACTACTCCTACTTATCATGATGACTGTGGGCCTATATTCATGCACACGTACTCAAAAAGACATCATTCCTTCTGCCGATTATGCACCGTATGTAAATGCGTATACGGGAGGAGTCATCTCGCAAAATTCGACCATACGTATAGAACTGACCCACGACCAACCCATGGTGGATATGAACAATGAGTTAAAAAGCAATCCGTTCAGTTTCTCACCTTCATTAAAAGGAAAAGCATATTGGGTTAGCAACAACACCATTGAATTTGTGCCCGAAGAAGGAGCGCTGAAACCGGGAACACTTTACGAAGGAACTTTCCGGCTCGGAGACTTCATCGAAGTGGACAAAAAGCTGAAAGAGTTCAACTTCTCATTCCGTGTACAGGAACGTAACTTCACCCTGCAACTGGAATCATTGCCGATTACAGCTACCCGACCGAATGAAATAAATATTAAAGGAGAGATACGTTTCAGCGACGTAGTGAAAAAGGAAGAGGTAGAAAAGATGCTGACTGCCAGTGACGGAAAAAAGAGTTATCCGGTGGAAGTCACCGCAACCGACAATCATACCCGGTATTTGTTTAGTATCAGACAAATCCCCAGAGAAGCTGATGATTACCCCTTGACTATCACAGCCAACGGCAACGCAGCCGGCATCGACCGTAAACAAAGCGAAGAAGTACTGATACCGGCGAAAGATTGTTTCCGTTTCATGTCTGCCGAACGCATCGACCAACCGGAAAATGGAATCGAGATTGTTTTCTCCGCTCCCTTATCCACTACTCAAGATTTAAAAGGACTGATTGAGATCCCGGAAATCTCCTCATCGATCTTCCAAATCAGTGAGAACAGAGTTTTTATCTATTTCGAAGCAAACACACAGAACAAACTGACGTTGAATATCCATGAAGGAGTCAAAGACAGTCAAGGTAAAGCGCTGGGAACTTCTCATACGATCTCGTTCAGTGAAGTAAGTCTGAAACCACAGGTAGAAATGTCTACCTCCGCCGCTATCCTGCCCGATTCGAAAAGTCTGATTATTCCTTTCAGGGCTGTCAACCTATACGCTGTGGATTTGAGCGTGATCCGCATTTTCGAGAACAATGTATTGATGTTTATGCAAACCAATTCACTGGCCTCGGCCAATGAGCTACGCCGTTCGGGAAGACTGGTTTACAAGAAAACATTATGGCTTGCCAAAGATGCTTCCAAAGACATTCATCATTGGGGAGATTACTCGATAGACCTTGCCGGATTAATCCACCAGGAACCGGGTGCCATCTATCGTGTCATACTTTCATTTCGTCAGGAATACTCCGCTTATCCTTGTGGAGGAGGCGAGAATCAGGATATGAAATTCGCCGACAGCAGCACCTCCGACGGGCTGACCAAAGTAAGTGGAAGTGTTTTGTCCGAAGAAGATGAAGCAATCTGGAATACCCCCGAAGCCTACTATTATTACAATGGCGGAACAATGGACTGGAGTGTGTACCGATGGACGGAACGCGACAACCCCTGCCATCCGTCTTATTATATGGATTCAGACCGGGCAGCTGCCTGCAACGTTTTTGCTTCCAACCTGGGAATGATTGTAAAACGGAACTCACTGAATAAACTGTGGATTGCCGTTAGTAATATTTTGGATACAAAACCGATAGGGAAAGCACAGGTAACAGCGTATAATTTCCAATTACAACCCATAGGGAAAGGAGAAACCAATGGAGAAGGATTCGTTGAAATCACTCCGAACGGTGTGCCTTTCATTATCGTGGCAGAATCGGACAAGCAAAAAGCGTACGTCCGCGTTGTGGACGGTGAAGAACAGTCCGTCAGCAGATTCGACGTGGGAGGAAAAGATATTCAAAAGGGACTGAAAGGATTTATATATGGCGAAAGAGGAGTATGGCGCCCGGGAGACACGCTGCACATTTCCTTTATATTGGAAGACCGCGAAAAGAGAATCCCCGACAAGCATCCCGTAGCACTGGAGATTTACAATCCGAGAGGACAGTTCTACACAAAAATGATTTCAACACAAGGAATGAACGGATTCTATACATTCGACGTTCCGACACAGGCAACAGACCCGACCGGACTTTGGAATGCGTATATTAAGGTGGGAGGAACCACCTTCCACAAAGGTCTGCGTATCGAAACCATAAAGCCCAACCGCTTGAAAATAAATCTGGCATTGCCGAAGGTGCTTCAAGCCACGGACAAGAATTTCTATGCCCCACTCACTTCAACCTGGCTGACAGGAGCAACTGCCTCCAAACTGAAAGCCAAAGTAGAAATGTCTTTATCGAAAGTGAATACACAGTTTAAGAATTACGGACAATATATCTTTAACAATCCGGCTACGGATTTCACGACTATCAAAACAGATATATTTGACGGCACACTGGATGCAGAAGGAAAAGCAAATGTCATGCTGAAAGTTCCGACCGCAACGGAAGCGCCGGGTATGCTGAACGCCACTTTCACCACCCGCGTGTTCGAACCGGGAGGAGATGCCAGCATCTACACTCAAACAATTCCATTCTCACCATTCACCTCTTATGTCGGTATCAATCTGAACCAGCCAAAAGGCAAATATATTGAAACTGACAAAGATCATGTATTCGATATTGTAACTGTAAACACGCAGGGACAGTTAGTGAACAGTTCTAATCTGGAATACAAAATATACCGCATCGGCTGGAGTTGGTGGTGGGAAAACAGTGGTGAATCTTTCGGAACGTATATCAACAACAGTTCCATCACTCCTGTTGCCAGCGGCAATTTACAGACAAGAGGCGGAAAAGCATCTTTCAAATTCCGTATCGATTATCCGTCATGGGGACGCTACCTGGTTTACGTGAAAGATAAAGAGAGTGGACATGCCACCGGAGGTACAGTTTATGTTGACTGGCCGGAATGGCGGGGACGTTCGAGCAAGACTGATCCCAGCGGTATCAAGATGCTTGCTTTCTCGCTGAACAAAGATTCTTATGAAATAGGAGAAACAGCCACAGCAATCATTCCTGCAGCAGCGGGAGGACGTGCACTGGTATCCATAGAAAACGGTTCTACCGTATTACGACAAGAATGGATAGAGGTTTCCAACGGAGGAGATACGAAATATACATTCAAGATTACACCGGAGATGACTCCGAATGTATATCTGCATATCAGTCTGTTACAGCCTCACGCGCAAACAGTCAATGACCTGCCTATCCGTATGTATGGCGTCGTTCCGGTATTCGTGACTAACAGTCAGACGGTGTTGCAACCGCAGATACAGATGCCGGAAGTGTTACGCCCGGAAACCAACTTCAATGTGACCGTCAGCGAAAAGACCGGAAAACCGATGACTTATACATTAGCTATTGTAGACGACGGTTTGCTGGATCTTACCAATTTCAAAACCCCGGACCCATGGAATGATTTCTATTCACGCGAAGCACTCGGCATCCGGACATGGGATATGTATGATAATGTATTGGGAGCTTCCGCCGGAAGTTACAGTTCACTTTTCAGTACGGGTGGAGACGCCACATTAAAACCTGCCGATGCAAAAGCAAACCGCTTCAAACCGGTAGTCAAGTTTATAGGTCCTTTCTATCTGGGAAAAGGTAAGAGCCAGACGCATACGCTGAAACTTCCGATGTATGTAGGTTCGGTACGTGCCATGGTGGTTGCCGGACAAGAGGGAGCGTACGGCAATGCGGAAAAAACGGCTTTCGTGCGGACTCCGTTAATGATGTTGTCCACCTTGCCCCGTGTGCTTAGTATTCAGGAAGAAATCACCGTTCCGGTAAATATCTTTGCGATGGAAAATCAAGTGAAGAATGTAACCGTATCACTTCAGGCATCCGGTGGAGGAGTACAGATTGTAGGGGCCAACCAACAGTCGCTCAAATTTAGCCAACCGGATGACCAGCTCGTGTTCTTTACCTTAAAAACAGGTAGTAAAACAGGAAAGGCTACCATCCATCTGACAGCCAATGGTGGCGGACAACAAACTAAAGAAACCATTGAAATAGAAGTACGCAACCCGAATCCGATAGTAACCCTGCGCAACAGTCAATGGGCAGAAGCCGGACAAAGCAAAGAACTTTCATACAATCTAAGCAGTTCTTCTGCAAATAACCAGATAAAGCTGGAAGTATCACGCATACCTTCGGTTGATATCAGCCGCCGGTTCGACTTCTTATACAACTATCAGCACCATTGTACGGAACAGTTGACTTCCAAGGCTTTGCCTCTTCTGTTTGTCGGTCAATTCAAAACAATAGATAAGATAGAAGCCGAAAAGATAAAGACAAATCTACAGGAAGCTATCCGGCAGATTTATGGTCGTCAACTCCCCAATGGCGGATTTGTATATTGGCCGGGAAATGCTGTTGCCGACGAATGGATCAGTTCTTATGCAGGAATGTTCCTGACACTGGCACAAGAAAAAGGATACGCCGTTCATTCGAACGTATTGAACAAGTGGAAGCGTTTCCAACGTGCTGCCGCACAGAACTGGCGGATGCCGCAGGATGCAAGCGGCTGGCAACAATGGCAGTCGGAATTGCAACAGGCTTTCCGTTTATATACGCTTGCATTGGCAGGAGCACCGGAATATGGGGCCATGAACCGGATGAAAGAACAGGCAGGATTATCCATTCAGGCTAAATGGAGACTGGCAGCAACCTATGCACTGACCGGAAAGATGAAACCGGCTGAAGAACTGGTGTATAATGCGGAAACAACAGTAAGCCCCTACTCTTCCATGAATCAGATTTACGGTTCCTCCGACCGTGATGAAGCTATGATTCTGGAAACACTGATCCTGATGAACCGGGAACGGGATGCTTTACAGCAGGCAAAAGTCGTTTCAAAGAATCTGTCACAAGAGGAGTGGTTCAGTACACAATCCACCGCTTTTGCTCTTATGGCAATGGGACGTCTGGCTGAAAAGCTGTCAGGCACATTGGATTTCGTATGGACATGGAACGACAAACAACAACCTGCCGTGAAATCGGCTAAAGCTGTGTTTGAAAAGGAAATCGCCACCACTCCCAAATCCGGTATGATTGCTGTGAAGAATCAAGGAAAAGGAGCGCTTAGCGTAGACCTTATCACACGCACACAGTTGTTGAACGATACATTACCGGCCATCAGCGACAATCTTCGCATGGATATAAGATATGCCAACCTGAACGGTACACCGATCTCTGTCAATGATATTATACAGGGAACTGACTTTATGGCTATCACCTCCATATCCAATATTAGCGGAACTTCCGATTACACCAATCTGGCACTGACGCATATCATACCGTCCGGTTGGGAAATATACAACGAAAGAATGGTTGCCCCCGAAACGGAAAGCGGAGCAGCCGACGGTTCCGGTAAATCCGTCAGCAAATATAATTATCTGGATATACGCGATGACAGGGTATTAACTTATTTCAATTTGCGTCGTGGTGAAACAAAAGTATTCACTGTCAGACTGCAAGCGACTTATGCAGGTAACTTTATTCTTCCTGCCGTTCAATGTGAAGCAATGTATGATGTAAACGTACAGGCACGCAGCAAAGCGGGAAGAACAACTGTCAGTCGATAGCTTTTAACATTTAAATGAATCCTATATATAAATTCTTCAAACGATTATCTGTTACTAAGAAAGTAATGACAATAAGCATTGCTCTTTTGATGATAGGATACATCTTTTGCCTTCCCCGGCAACTGTTTCATGTACCCTACTCCACCGTTGTGACTGATCGAAACGAAGAATTACTGGGAGCACGTATCGCTTCGGATGGTCAATGGCGGTTTCCTCCCCGAAAGACAACACCTGAAAAAATCAAGCAATGTCTTATTACCTTCGAAGATAAACACTTTTACCACCATTGGGGAGTTAATCCGCTATCTACCGGAAGAGCACTCTATCAGAATTTAAAGAATAAACGTGTTGTAAGCGGAGGCAGTACCCTTACCATGCAGACCATCCGTCTCGCCCGGAACAAACCCAGAACTATCGGAGAGAAAGTCATCGAAATGATCTGGGCTACCCGTTTGGAGTTTCGGACTTCCAAAGAGGAAATCTTATCCATGTATGTCTCCCATGCACCATTCGGAGGAAATGTAGTAGGACTGGATGCTGCTGCCTGGCGCTACTTCGGTCATTCTGCCGAAGATTTATCATGGGCGGAATCAGCCATGCTGGCCGTCCTGCCCAATGCCCCCGCCATGATTCATCTATCCAAAGGACGAAAAACACTACTTTCCAAACGCAACCGTTTATTGAAACAACTTTTTGAAGAAGAGATTATTGATGCGTCCACCTATGAATTGGCTATCAGCGAACCGTTACCCGACGAACCACATCCTCTTCCTCAAATAGCCCCCCACCTGGTTACCCGCTTTTATCAAGAAAGAAACGGATTATATACCCGCTCAACCATCGATAAAGGAATACAAACCCATATAGAGAGTTTGGCGGAACGGTGGAGCAATGAATTTAATCGAAGTGATATCCGTAACCTGGCTATCCTAATTATAGACATTCCCACCAATCAAGTGGTAGCATACTGCGGAAATGTACATTTCGACCGTAAGCAAGGGGGGAATCAAGTAGACGTGATTCAAGCTCCCAGAAGTACAGGCAGTATTTTAAAACCCTTTCTCTATGGTGCCATGCTACAGGAGGGAAGTCTATTACCGCAAATGCTGTTACCGGACGTACCCGTTAATATCAACGGCTTTACTCCACAAAACTTCAGCCTGCAGTTTGAAGGAGCCGTCCCCGCTTCCGAAGCTCTTGCCCGCTCATTGAATATCCCGGCTGTCACCATGTTACAAAGATATGGAGTACCCAAATTTCATCACATGCTGCAACAAATGGGGTTCAAGACTATCAACCGATCAGCCTCCCATTATGGATTATCACTCATTTTAGGAGGTGCCGAAGCTACTTTATGGGATGTGACGAATGCTTATGCACAAATGGGACGAAGCCTCTCCAACAGTCATTCCAACGACCTTCCCCAAGAAAAGGAAGTGCAGATACTACTGGGAACAGAAGAAAAGACAGTTTCGGAAAGAGATGGTTCAAGAAAAGTTACTTCAGGAAAGACCATTTCAAGAAAAACAACTTCGAGAAAGGATATATCAGAAGGAGTTATTTCAGAAGGAGTCATTTCGGCAGGAGCGGCCTGGCTCACCCTTTCCGCCTTAACAGAAGTCAACCGCCCTGAAGAAATTGACTGGAAATCAATCCCCTCGATGCAGACTATCGCATGGAAGACCGGAACGAGTTACGGATTCCGTGATGCCTGGGCCGTTGGCGTGACTCCCCGCTATGCAGTAGGCGTATGGGTAGGAAATGCAACCGGAGAAGGAAAACCCGGATTGGTCGGTGCACAGACAGCCGGTCCCGTATTATTCGATATATTCAATTATCTCCCATCTTCACCCTGGTTTGAACGTCCCACAGGAATTTTTGTTGATGCAGAGATATGCCGTCAATCCGGTCATCTGAAAGGACGTTTCTGTGAAGAAACCGACACCGTACTGATCCTTCCCGTCGGATTACGGACAGAGGCTTGTCCTTACCATCATCTCGTCACACTATCCGCCGACGAAAGCCACCGCATCTATGAAAACTGTGCAAACACGGAACCTACCATTCAGAAATCATGGTTTGCCCTGCCGCCCGTATGGGAATGGTACTATAAACAACACCATCCGGAATATAAACCGCTGCCACCTTTCAAAGCCGGCTGCGGAGAAGATTCTTTCCAACCCATGCAGTTCATCTACCCTCCGATGAACGCCCACATCAAGCTGCCCAAGCAACTGGATGGCAGCAAAGGCTTTATCACGGTGGAACTGGCACACAGCAATCCCAATGCCACTATCTTCTGGCATCTCGACGACACCTATCAGACACAGACACAGGATTTCCACAAAATTTCCCTGCAACCTGCTCCCGGCAAACATTCCCTGACGGCAGTAGACGGAGAAGGCAACACAGTTTCCA
>OMGO01000846.1_pt1 | contig 11007 bp, 10 predicted proteins | sample 1645901 | NCBI WGS metagenome assembly OMGO01 (sample SAMN05578592, study PRJEB25193) | human gut metagenome | biome: Human Microbiome; feature: human-associated habitat; material: feces | host: Homo sapiens | place: USA:Birmingham
TCTCTTGACGGGTTATACGCTGGAAGGCGGAAAATTAGTCAGTCTTATGCTTTTCAGCCCGGCTCTCATCGTAATAGGCGGCACCATAGGCGCAACGGTTGCGTCGTTTTCCCTGAGGGATATTCTTCAGTCATTTAAATATCTGGGAAAAACGTTTCGCCAGCCCAATTCTACCAGCACAAAAAAGCTGATCGATAAGATACTTGAGATTGCGGCAAAATACCGCACAGAGGGTATTACTGCTCTGGATACCATTGTCCAGGATCCGGAACTGCAAAGAGAAGATATGCTGCTTTTGAAAGAGGGGCTGGTTCTTTTGCAGGATGGTAAAAATGAAGAGGATATCCAGTATGTCCTGGAGTCTGAGCTTCATGCATTTTCCACACAAAAGGCAGTTGAGGCCAGCGTATTTGAATCTGCCGGGGGCTATTCTCCCACAATGGGCGTTATCGGTACGACTTCGTTTTTCCCATCCAAGCCGCTGGCCTGTTTTGGTGACGGAGGCGCTTTAATGACTTCTGATGAGAGTCTGGCAAAGCGTATCCGTATGATCGCAAATCATGGTCAGGAAGTTAAATATCATCATAAGTTGATAGGATGTAACTCTCGTCTGGATACCCTGCATGCCGCTGTTTTGGATGTGAAGCTGAAGTATATCGACGAGTTTACGAAAGCCCGGCAGGTCGTTGCCCGAAGATATGACGAAGGTTTGGCTTCATGCGAGCAGTTGATTCTTCCGAAGAAGAGTGATTTCTCTACACATGTCTATCATCAATATACGGTTCAGTTGAAACCGGTTCCGGAATATTCGGATACGGCAAAGCATCGGGAGGCATTACAAGTGGCTCTTAAAGAGAAAGGTATTCCTTCCATGGTATACTACCCCGTTCCTTTACAAGCACAAGATGCTTATAAATGGATGGCACGTACCCCCGGAAGTATGGAAACAGCAGCCCGTTTAAGCAACTGTGTTCTATCTTTGCCGATCCATACGGAGATGACAGTGGAAGAACAGGAATATATAATAGATGTATTGGTAAAGGAGTTAGAGAATAGAAAAATATGAAAGAAAATAAGATAAAATTCGCCGTAGTCGGTTGTGGTCATATCGGAAAGCGCCATGCCGAGATGGTAACCCGTGATCAGGATGCCGAATTAGTCGCTTTATGCGATATCCGTCCTCGCGAAGAATTGGGAATAGAGGGGTATGAAGTCCCTTTTTTTGCCGGTTTGCAGGAATTATTGCAGAGTGGCATTCAGATAGATGTCATTAATATCTGTACTCCGAACGGTTTGCATGCGTCTATGGCGGTACAAGCTATCGAAGCCGGTTGTAATGTGGTGATAGAAAAACCGATGGCGTTGACACTGGCTGATGCGGAGAAGGTGGTATATGCTTCTTTGAAATACCGTAAACAGGTATTTTGCGTCATGCAGAACCGCTATTCCCCTCCTTCCGTGTGGATTAAGGATATGATCGACTCCGGCAAGTTGGGTAAAATATACATGGTTCAGTTGAACTGCTATTGGAACCGTGACGAACGCTATTATAAACCCGGTGGCTGGCACGGTGATGCTGCGCTGGACGGAGGAACGCTCTTCACCCAGTTCTCCCATTTTATCGATATTATGTATTGGTTGTTCGGGGATATCTGTAATATCCAGGCTCGTTTTGCCGATTTCAATCATGAGAAACTGACCTCTTTTGAAGATTCCGGCTTTGTGAATTTCAATTTCGTGAACGGAGGAATGGGAAGTCTGAGTTATTCGACTGCTGTCTGGGACAAAAATATGGAAAGCAGCATGCTGATCGTGGCAGAGAATGGCAGCGTAAAGATCGGTGGACAATATATGAATGAAGTGGAATATTGCCATGTGAAGGAGTATGAGATGCCCGAACTGGCTCCAACCAATCCGGGTAATGATTACGGCCCTTACAAGGGATCGGCTCAGAATCATAATTTCGTGATCCGCAATGTGGTCCGTGTCCTTTCCGGCTCCGGTTCGGAATGTATTACAACGAATGTATTAGAAGGTATGAAAGTCGTAGATATAATACAACGTATCTATGCTCAAAAGTAACGATTCTGAATAAGAAATAATGATTGGTATTTTCCCTTTTATATAAATAACGATTTTAGAAGGGAAAGAATCCCTTCAAATTCCTATCTTTGTGGAAGTTTTGTCATTTCCGGCATGGGACTGACCAACATTGTTGTGCTCTCATTCTTATGAAAAGGACTGAGATATATAGAGAAACTCAAATTGAACAGATAGCATGAAACAGATTTTAGTTACCGGAGGAGCCGGTTTTATCGGCTCTCATCTTTGCGAACGCCTGCTGAAAGACGGGAACAATGTGATTTGTATGGATAATTATTTTACAGGTCTGAAACAAAACATTGTTCATTTACTGGACAATCCCTATTTTGAGCTGGTTCGCCATGATGTGACATTCCCGTATTATGTAGAGGTCGATGAGATTTATAATCTGGCTTGTCCGGCATCTCCGATACATTACCAGTTCGATCCGGTGAGTACGACTAAAACATCTGTTATCGGTGCCATCAATATGCTTGGGTTGGCTAAACGTACCAAAGCACGTATTCTTCAGGCTTCTACCAGTGAAGTTTACGGTGATCCGATCGTCCATCCCCAGGAAGAAAGTTATTGGGGAAACGTGAATCCGATCGGTTTGCGCAGTTGTTATGATGAGGGCAAACGTTGTGCGGAAACTTTATTCATGGATTATCATCGTCAGAATAAGGTAGATGTCAAGATTATCCGTATTTTCAATACCTATGGTCCCCGTATGCGTCCGGATGACGGCCGGGTTGTTTCCAACTTTATCATGCAGGCGTTGAAAGGCGAAGATATTACTATTTACGGAGATGGAAAGCAAACCCGTAGCTTCCAGTATGTCGACGACCTGGTGGAAGGTATGATTCGTATGATGGCTTCCGAAAACTTTACCGGACCTGTCAATTTGGGAAATCCGAGAGAATTTACCATGCTGGAGTTGGCCGAGTTAGTATTGAAGATGACTAATTCGAAATCAAAAATAATATTTACCCCTCTTCCTTCTGATGATCCGAAACAGCGTAAACCGGATATTACTTTAGCAAAAGAAAAACTGAATGGCTGGGAACCTAAAATCCGTTTGGAAGAAGGTTTGATAGATACAATTAAATATTTCAAGAGCCTTTAATTTTGCATTTTGATTATAAATTATGAAAATAGCGATAGTAGGAACAGGCTATGTCGGCCTGGTTACCGGAACCTGTTTTGCAGAAATGGGGACCGAAGTTTTTTGTGTAGATGTTAACACCGAAAAAATTGAAAACCTTAAAAAGGGGATAATCCCTATCTATGAACCCGGTCTGGAAGACATGGTCCATCGTAACCAGCAGGCCGGAAGATTACACTTTACAACCGATCTTACTGAATGCTTGGACGAAGTGGAAGTTTTGTTCAGTGCCGTAGGTACGCCTCCCGATGAGGATGGTAGCGCCGATTTGAAATACGTGCTTGAGGTAGCCCGTACTGTCGGTTGGAATATGAAGAAACATATTCTGGTCGTAACAAAGAGTACGGTTCCCGTCGGCACGGCAAAGAAAGTACGCCGGGCTATCCAGGAAGAACTGGATAAACGTGGAGTAGAGATTGAGTTCGATGTCGCTTCTAATCCTGAATTTCTGAAGGAAGGAGCAGCGATCAGCGACTTTATGAGTCCGGACCGTGTTGTTGTTGGTGTAGAATCTGAGCGTGCCGAAGAGCTGATGACTCGTCTGTACCGTCCTTTCCTTTTAAATAATTTCCGTGTGATTTTTATGGATGTGCCATCTGCCGAGATGACTAAATATGCTGCGAACGCCATGTTGGCTACCCGTATCAGTTTTATGAACGATATTGCCAACTTGTGTGAGATTATCGGTGCGGATGTAAATATGGTACGTAAAGGTATCGGTTCCGACAATCGTATCGGTAACCGTTTCCTGTATGCCGGTATCGGTTATGGCGGTTCATGTTTTCCTAAAGATGTGAAAGCATTGATCAATACAGCCAAGCAAAATAATTATCCGATGCGTATCCTTCAGGCAGTCGAGGAAGTAAATGACGAACAGAAATCTCTTTTGTTCCATAAACTCGAAAAGCATTTTAATGGAGACCTGAAAGGTAAACGTATCGCTATCTGGGGACTGGCCTTTAAGCCTGAAACAGACGATATGCGTGAAGCCCCTTCTTTGGTTTTGATAGAAAAACTGTTGGCGGCAGGTTGTGAAGTATATGCTTACGATCCTGTAGCAGTAGAAGAATCAAAACGTCGTATCGGAGATGCGATTCATTATGCAAAAGATATTTATGATGCAGTAGTGGATGCCGATGCCCTGATGCTTGTAACGGAATGGAAAGAGTTCCGTATGCCTTCTTGGTCTGCCATAAAGAAACTGATGGCTACTCCGCTGGTTCTTGATGGCCGTAATATTTATGATATCAAGGAGATGGAGGAGAACGGGTTTGTCTATCATTGCATAGGGAGGTAGAATGCATATTGTAAACTAAAATTAATTAACTATGAAAGAAAATGTGATTAGATTCAGTGATGTAGAAAGTTGCATAATTGAATTACGGGATCAAAGAGTTCTGCTTGACAGGGATGTCGCTATGCTTTATGATGTAGAAACAAAAGAAATAAATCAGGCAGTCAAAAATAATCCGGATAAATTTCCTGCCGGATATTTAATCGAATGTAATAAAGTTGAGAAAGCCGAACTGGTCAAAAATTTTGACCGGTTCAATCCTTTAAAACATTCAACAGCTCTTCCGACAGCTTTTACTGAAAAAGGATTTTACATGTTGGCAACAATCCTGAAAAGTAATAAGGCAACGCAGACAACAATCGCAATCGTTGAAGCTTTTGCAAGAATCAAGGAATTGTCCAGAACTGTTTTACAGTTACCTACCGCCGATGAAGCACAGCAGAAAACACTTATGCAGCGCACGAGTGAGTTAATGGCTGACTTATTAGATGATGAACCGAAAGTAACAGATTCGGAAACGACAATAGAATTGAATCTGGCTGTTTTAAAGTTTAAGCATACGGTGAAAAGAAGATAAGAGTGGTTGGTCATAAAGAAGTTTTTTGAAAAATAACTATCATACTATCATATTTTGTTTGTACTCTTTGATTTACGGGATGTATAACTATGATGGCTGATGAATTTATCTATCATAGAACTATCATAAACTGTCATTACCGTCCTACTCTTCGTCTGTTTTGTGTTAAGTATGACATTTAATTTGTCAAAGTAGTTATCTTTTTTAGCTAAAACAGGAAGAAAATTTTCCCGGGACCCCTATTTCGACAGTTTTTATACCCCGGTCTGAGTGATGCTGACACCCGGGTGTGGAGATGGTTAAGACCCGGGTCTCAATGAGTTTATATAGTTATATCTTTGAAAATAAGCAATATACTGTTTGAAAAAAGATAGCTGTTTTTATGATAGTATGAGAGGGTAATTTGTATCTATCATGTATACTGTCATTTGTTGTAATAATTGATTTACAATCGGTGTAATGATGTTGATGATAGTATGACAGTTGTTTTGCAAAATAAATTAAGAATAAATAAAAACCAAGACAATGACTAGGAAAGAAGCTATTAAAATTTTCGAGGAGAAGAAAGTTCGTACTCTTTGGGACGACGAAACGGAAGAATGGTATTTTTCCATAGTAGATGTGGTGAGTGTATTGACAGAGAGTGTAGATGGTCGGAAGTACTTAATTGATACAGGTGATTTATGAGGTATGATTGTGTGATTGTAGGTGCAGGATTAGCAGGGGCAACTTCGGCTCGATTATTAGCGGAGGTTGGTTTTTCTGTTATAGTGGTAGAGGCTAAAAGGCATATTGCCGGGCAATGTTATGACTATAAGGATGATTCTGGAATTACAATCCATAAATATGGCCCACATATATTTCATACTCGGAAGAAGGAAGTATGGGATTTTGTCAATCGTTTTTCTGATTTTTCTGATTATCAACATCGGGTTCAAAGCTATTCAGAAGGGCAATATTATAAATTTCCAATCAACAGAGACACTGTTAATTCTGTATTCGGTGTAAACTTGAAATCAAATGAAGTGTCTCTTTTTTTAAAACAACAGGTTGAAAATTCAACCTTTGATTCATCTCTAAAATCATTTAGAGATGTTGTTGTTTCTCAGGTGGGAGAACGATTATATAAGATGTTCTTTGAATCTTATACCCGTAAACAATGGAGTTGTGATCCTTCTGACTTATCAGGAACTTTGGCGGGTCGTATTCCGATTCGTTTTAATACGGATGACCGTTATTTTAATGATCCTTATCAGGGAATGCCTGTTCGAGGATATACTACGATGGTTACTAACATGCTGGATCATGAAAAAATACATCTCATGCTGGGATGTGATTATTTTAGTATAAAAGATCAGATAAATTTCTCAAAGGTTCTTATATACACTGGGTTACTTGATCGTTTTTTTGATTATAAATATGGACAATTACAATATCGTTCTGTTGATATCAGATTGAAGACTTTAGAAATGCAATCTTATCTACCGGTAGCTGTAGTTAATTATCCGAATGATTATGATTGGACTCGTATAACAGAGTTTAAAAAACTTACAGGAGAGGAGTCTCCACGAAAAACAACAATCTGTTATGAGTATCCAAAAGAAAAAGGAGATCCGTTTTATACGGTACCTACTGAGGAGAATCTTCAGAAGCGCATGCAATATATGAGTGAGGTTGAAAAACTTGAAAAATCAAGTAACTATTTATTTATAGGTCGTTTAGCAGAATATCAGTATTATAACATGGATCTGGTTATAGAAGTAGCAATGAATAAAATTAAAGAATGGCTATCGAAGTAATATCTTATATATATAATAAATTCAGGAATCTAATATTATACGGTATCATAGGAGGTATTAGCTCCGGTTTGGATTTTCTTGTTTATTTTTTATTGGTAAATATTGTAGGAGTACACTATTTGATAGCGAATACTTGTAGTATCTTAATCGGAATAACTACCAGTTTTACTTTGAACCGACATTATAATTTTAAAGTAAAGGATAAAACCAAACGACGATTTGCTATTTTCTTGTGTGTCGGCCTTGCGGGTCTTTTGTTAAGTTCACTGATTCTTTATGTATGTATTCAACAGTTGAAGTTGGACGAACTATTATCTAAGCTCTTGTCGATTGTTTTTGTTGTTATAATGCAATTCATTATAAATAAGAATATAACCTTTAAAAAATAATATTCAGTGGATAAGTTATATATTGTCATGCCTGCTTATAATGAAGAGGCTAATATTGAGAAGACAATAGAAGAATGGTATCCTGTTGTTTCACAGGTTGGGAATGGTTCCAAACTTGTAATAGTAGATGATGGGAGTAAAGATACTACTTACAAGACAATGGAAAGGCTACAATCCGGATTTCCTGATTTTGTGCCATTAACAAAACCAAACTCTGGCCATGGGGCAACTTGCCTGTATGCATATAGATATGCTTTGGAGAATCAGTCTGACTATGTCTTTCAGACTGATTCAGATGGGCAAACATGCCCATCTGAATTTTGGTCAATGTGGGAGGATCGGAATAATTATGATTTTATTATTGGGACGCGGACTGGACGGCAAGATGGATTCAGTAGAGTTGTTGTTACAAAAGTTTTGCGTTTAGTTGTCTGGATAACGTTTGGTGTCTATGTAGAGGATGCGAATACACCGTTCCGGTTGATGAAATCAAGTCGTTTGCAGAAAATAATGAATTATATTCCTTCTGATTTCTTTTTAAGTAATGTGGCGGTTAGTGTACTAGCCGTATTGAAGAAAGAGAATATGAAATGGGTACCAATAACCTTTAAACCCCGCCAGGGTGGGGAGAACTCCATTAATTTAAAAAGGATATTTAAGATTGGAGTGAAAGCTATTGGTGATTTTAGAATGATAAAGAAGAGTTTGAAGTGATAAGAAAAAAGACAGAAAAGGTTTGGTCGAATGATTCGAATTTATTGATTGTAATTGGATTCAGTCTCTTTTTTGTTATATTGAATTTAGTAACATTGGAGTGGACTCCTTTACCATGGATTGACGAGATATCTTATTCGGATTATTCTGTTAATTTTGTTTTAGATGGTGAGTGGAGGACTACTGCGTGGTTTGGAGATAAGAACAATGAAGCATATTCGGTTTATCCTCCTTTGTATCAGTTTGTTTTAGTTCCGTGGGTTTGGCTTTTTGGTGTATCTCCATTGGCATGTAGAAGTTTGAGTGTGATATTGGCTTTTATTTGTTGTTTGGTTATATACCGAGTCATGAAAAAAGCGAATCTTATTAATAGTAGACTAATACTGATTTGTTTTCTTTTGTTGTTTTGGGGAGCCGATCTTTTTTCATGGATGTATAGAAATGGACGGGTTGATATATTGAATATGTTGTGTACAACCTGCTTTTTTTCTTGTTTCTATAATTACTTATTGGGTTCAGGTAATAAATGGTGGTTAGTTTTTTGGTCTTTCTTAGTTTTTATATCTGGAATTCAGGCTTGCCCACTTATAGGTGGAGTTTTAATTCTTTTGCTTCTCTTTCAAAGAAAAATCAGAGTTAAGACTATAAATGCTTTATTCCTGCTTTTAAGTGGTTATTTTTTAGGACTTTGCGGCTTAAGCTTGTTTTTCGGGTTGCAAGGGCATTTGTTGTCATTTTATTATAGAACTTTTATTTTTTCAAGTAGTTTAAAGAAGGTCGCGTTGGTTTTACTACCTTACTTTGCTGATGTATTGAATATAAATGTCAATGAATTTACGTCAAAATTAGTAGTATCTGAATCAGTTCCTTTTAGTCAGAAGTTGTTGGATGCGTATGTGGCGAATGTCGAGTATCTGATAGTTTCTGCAATTAATATTCTGGTATTTAGTTATATCATTTATAAAAAACAGCTAAAGTTGAAGTCGCAGGAGGGAGTATTGGGATTAGTAGTATTTTCTATTCCTTTGTTGATGGGGTTAGCAGGGCGATTTTCTCCTTACTATACATGGATGTGCTATATACCAGCGATAATGTATATGGTTTATTTATGTGCCCGATTCGACAGCAAGCCATTATTATTTATTTATACAGGAATGACTTGTGTGATTGTTTCCTTCGGTTTACCTCAAGTACTATATAAGGCAGATAAAGATTCTTATTCGAATGTAGAGAATTTTATTCGTAAGCAAAACTTTTCATCTAACGATAAGATTATTTCCCCTTTTGTTTCTTATTACCCAATACGAAATATAACGAAGCATTGTTATTTTACAGGGATTTATCCTTTGACACTCGTACCGGAAGATACACGTTATATTTTGAAAGCAGTGGATGACTTCGGATACCAAAATATGGATACTTATATCCAGCAATGCAAAAAGGAAGGGAAGAAGGTGACTTTAGTGGATCAACTAGAATCTCCTAAAATGGAACTATTTGTTATCGAGTGATAATCATGGCGGAGGAAACTTTAAAAGATAAAACGGCTAAAGGTCTTTTTTGGGGAGGACTTAGTACATTCCTTCAACAGATTATAGGGATGGTTTTCGGGATTGTGATAGCCCGCATCCTTAATCCGGATGACTATGGATTGGTGGCTATGCTTGCCATTTTTAGTGCTATTGCCAATACAATTATGGATAGTGGCTTTACTACGGCATTGATTAATAAAAAGACTATTCGGCATGAGGACTACAATGCTGTCTTTTGGTTTAGTGCGTTTTGTGGAATAGTTATTTATATGATTTTATTTTTAACTGCGCCTCTTATCGCTAAGTTCTATGATCAGCCGATTCTCATAAATCTTTCACGTATTCTGTTTTTAAGTTTTTTGATTTCAAGTTTTGGTATTGCACATAATGCATTACTTTTTAAGAAGATAAAAGTTAAGCAACGAGGTATTATTGATATAGTGGCGGTTTTTGTGTCTGGAAGTGTAGGATTGATTTTAGCTTTATCTGGTTTTGCTTATTGGGGGTTAGCTTTGCAGTTAGTCACTCAATGTTTAGTTGCAACTTTATTGCGTTGGTATTTTTCGGGATGGCGTCCTACTTTTACATTCGATTTTTCTCCTATTAAAGAAATGTTTGGGTTTAGTTCTAAAATTCTGTTTAATAATATATTAGGACAAGTAAATGCAAATCTTTTCTCTGTATTACTTGGTAAATATTATACGAAGGCAGATACGGGCTATTATTCTCAAGGTAATAAATGGATGGTGGTAGGAAGTATGATTGTTACTAGTATGATTCAAGGGGTTGCTCAGCCTGTATTAGTAGAAGTTACAGACGATAAAATGCGGCAGAAGAATGTTTTTAGGAAGATGCTGAGATTTGGAGCTTTTGTTTCATTTCCAGCAATGATGGGGATAGCTTTTATTGCGAAAGAATTTATTTTAATTACGGTAGGAGAGAAATGGATTGATAGTGTTCTTTATCTTCAGGTATTGAGTATAGCGGCTTCTTTTGCATTTATAACCAATCTGTATTGTAGTTTGCTGTTATCTCATGGAAAATCAAATATAATACTTTATACTAGTTCTATCTTTTATGGTATTAATTTGTTGTTAGCTTTCTGTTTAGTTTCTTATGGTATTTTTCCAATGGTAATAGGATGCTCATGTCTTACTGTTTTATTAAACTTTGGATGGCATTTTTGTGGTAAAAAATATATTGGCATTCAAACATTCGAACTTTTGCAAGATATTTCTCCATATTTTATTCTAACTTTTTTTTGTTTTGTTGTGTCATGGTTTGTGACAAGATCAATTAATAATGTATATATATTATTTTTTGCGAAGATATTTATTGTTGTAATATTATATATTTTATTATTATGGTTTATGCGGTCAACAATTTTGAGGGAATCTATTTCCTTCTTAAAAAAACAAAAAAGATAATTTTGATAAAAATCTATAGATAAATATA
>OMGO01000849.1_pt1 | contig 10962 bp, 10 predicted proteins | sample 1645901 | NCBI WGS metagenome assembly OMGO01 (sample SAMN05578592, study PRJEB25193) | human gut metagenome | biome: Human Microbiome; feature: human-associated habitat; material: feces | host: Homo sapiens | place: USA:Birmingham
GGACAGGACGAATTTCGTCCTGACCTTACTTTGTTCGTAAACGGGTTGCCACTTTGTTTTGTAGAAGTGAAGAAGCCCAACAATCATGGTGGTATGTTGGCCGAGAGCGCACGAATGAACAAAGAACGTTTTCCCAATAAAAAATTCCGCCGTTTCATCAACATTACGCAGTTGATGATATTCAGCAATAATATGGAATATGATGCGTTGGGCGGTATCGTACCCATACAAGGGGCTTTCTATTGTACTGGAGCACGTTCATACGCACCATTCAATTGCTTCCGTGAAGAAAATTTAAGCGGTCTGAAAATCGCACCGTTCCATCGTGACTATCCGTATAAGGAGATTGACAAGATGGTGGAAAAACAGATATTGTCTGATTACAATTGCCAAGTCATTCATACAAGCCCTGAGTACCAGACAAATCTTGGTTTCAACACCCCTACAAACAGAATCCTAACATCCATGTGTTCGCCTGAACGGTTGTTGTATATCATTAGATATGGTATTGCCTATGTCCGTATGGAGCGTGAGGTGGATGGAAAGATAGAATCTACCGACCAAAAGCATATCATGCGTTACCAACAATTGTTTGCATCGTTAGCTATTCGCCAAAAACTGGCAGAGGGGGTGAAATCTGGCGTAGTCTGGCATACGCAAGGTAGTGGTAAAACCGCCTTGTCATACTATCTGACTTATATTCTTAACGATTTCTATTCCAAACAAAATAAGGTTGCCAAATTCTATTTTATAGTAGACCGCCTTGACCTTTTGGAACAAGCCACACAAGAGTTTGAAGCTCGTGGGTTGGTAGTATCTACCGCCAATACAAGAGCCGAACTTATGGAGCAGTTCCGCAGTAATCAAGCGCAACAAGGTGTAAGCGGACAAGCTGAAATCACGGTTGTAAACATACAACGCTTTGCAGAGGATAAGGAAAAAGTACGCATCAGTGATTATGCAACCAATCTTCAACGCATTTTCATTCTTGACGAGGCGCACCGTGGATATAAGCCCGGTGGCTGCTTTCTTGCCAACCTCTTTGATGCCGATACCGATGCTGTTAAAATCGCACTTACGGGTACACCGCTGTTAAAGGAGGAACGCGCCAGTTGCAAGGTGTTTGGTAACTATCTGCACACCTATTACTACGATAAATCTATTGCCGATGGCTACACGCTGAAAATCATACGTGAGGATATAGAAACTTCCTACAAAGAGCGTTTGTCTGATGTGTACGACAAACTGGAAACCCTTGTACAAAAGAAAGACATTCGTAAGTCGGAAATCATAGAGCATCCAAGTTATGTAAGCGAGTTAGCCCGTTACATTATGACAGACTTAAAAGAGTTTCGCAAGATACAAGGAGATGATACTTTAGGCGGTATGGTCATTTGTGAAACCAGCGAACAGGCAAGGCGGCTTTATGATGTATTCCAAGAAGAATGGCAGAAGTATCAGCCGAAGCCCATCAAGATAAAACTTTCCGATGGTTCGTATGTAGTGGGTGAACCGGAAGTGGATTACAAATCAAAATACAGACCGCTGAAAGCCGGAATCATTCTTCACGATACGGATGACAAAGAAACTCGTAAGCAGATAGTCAAAGACTTCAAGAAAAATATGACAGTGGATATTCTCATTGTCTTTAATATGCTTTTGACTGGTTTTGATGCGCCACGCTTGAAACGCCTGTATTTCGGGCGCAAACTGAAAGACCACAATCTGCTTCAAGCCATAACACGTGTAAACCGTCCTTATCCGGGTATGCGTTACGGTTTTGTTATTGACTTTGCCGACATCAAGCGCAACTTCAAGGAAACCAACGAAGCATATTTGCAAGAGCTGAACCGCTTTAATGATGTGGACGAGACTGGCGAATCCGCTGCTACCGACACCTTTACCCAAGTTATTGAGGACAAGGAAGAGATATTGAATCAGATGAAGAAAGTTCGGCAAACGCTCTTCAATTACACATACGACAATGCGGAAGAGTTTTCTTCTGAAATCTCCACCGAAGAGGATAAGGCTGTATTGCTCGACCTCAAACAGGCATTGGAGTCAGCCAAAAACATGGCGAATATCGTGCGTACATTCGGGGATGACGAAATGAAAGAGCAATTTGCCAAACTCGAAATCACCAAGTTGCCACAACTGCTCTCTGAGGTGCAAAGACGGATAAGTATCATCAATCAGAAAGAGGCTTTCAATACAAACGAGGAAACGAAAACCCTAATTAATGAGGCAATGATGGATATAGAGTTCACTTTCTCCAAAATAGGACAAGAGGAAATGCGCCTTATATCCGGTGGTGTGGAATTGAAAGAAAAATGGCAGCGTACCATTTCTTCGTTTACCCAAAACTTCGACCAAGACGACCCGGAGTTCATTTCGTTGCGTGAAGCCTTTATGGAACGCTTCAAGGAACACGGTTTTGTGATTGACACGATAGCTAAGTTCAACGAGGAAACACAGGCTTTGGATGAAATCATCGGTCGTTTGCAAGACCTACAAAAGCGCAACAATGTCTTGTTGAAAAAGTACAAGGGCGATGAAAAATTTGCCCGTGTACACAAGCGCATACGTGAAGTGAACAAGCAAAGGGAAGATCAAGGACAGAAACCTATGTTCTCTTTTTTTGACGAAGAGATTGCAGCCATCCTCAATATTATAAAAGAAGATGTTGATGCCAAAGTGTATGATCGTAACGACATTCTGAAAAAGGATGCTTATTTCGGGCGCACGGTGATGGCTCTCATTAATGGATGTCTGTTTCATTTTCCGCAAATCAAGCCGGAAATGGACGATTACAAGTTCATCCAAACACGCATTTCACAACAATATATCAACCAATATAACGCCACTTATGGCATTGCATAAAGATTATGTCAGATATTAAAGAAAAAACATTAAGACTCATCGACGGGCTTAAAGCCACCTGCCAATCATACGGTATGGGAAACGATGGTAACGAATATAAGATTATCACTCAGGTGTTTCTCTATAAATTCCTGAATGACAAATTCGGTTATGAACTGAAAAATGCGAAAAGCGAGATTGCCAAGCAACTGACAGGAAACGTAAAATGGGAAACGGCATACGAAAATCTTTCTGCCGATGAGCGTATGCTTATTCAGAGTGCCATTTCGCCCGATGTCCCGATGCTCGAACCGTATCATTTGATTGCCAATCTTTGGAACCAGCAGGGAAAAGGTGATTTTGACACCATTTTCGATTCTACAATGACAGATATAGCGGAGCTGAATGCAGATATATTCTCCACGCAGACCACTGCCAACACGAAGATTCCATTGTTCGAGGCATTGACACCGTTTGTGACCGATTCGGCACAACGTGCGCCATTTGCCCGTGCTTTGGTGGATAAGCTCGTGAATTTCTCTTTTGAAGAAGCGTTTGCACAGAATTACGACTTTTTCTCCAGTATCTTTGAATATCTGATAAAAGACTATAATACAGCCGGCGGCGGTAAATATGCGGAATACTATACCCCCCACGCCATTGCCACGATTATGGCTCGTCTGTTGGTGGGTGATAATGCCGACCTGCATAGCATGGAGTGTTACGACCCATCGGCAGGAACAGGTACATTGCTTATGGCACTCAGTCATCAAATAGGTGAAGACCGTTGTACCATTTTCTCGCAAGATATATCCCAGCGAAGCAACAAAATGCTGAAATTGAACCTATTGCTCAACGGACTTGTATCTTCGCTTGACAATGCCATTCAAGGAGATACGCTTGTAAGCCCTTATCACAAGAGCGATGACGGACAACAGTTGCGCCAGTTTGATTTTGTGGTGAGCAATCCGCCTTTCAAGATGGACTTTTCAGATACCAGAGAGAAGATTGCTGCCATGCCAGCCCGTTTTTGGGCAGGAGTCCCCAATGTGCCTGCCAAAAAAAAAGAATCAATGGCAATATACACCTGTTTCATACAGCACGTTATCAATTCGCTGAAAAAGACAGGTAAAGGTGCGATTGTTATCCCTACTGGTTTTATTACAGCCAAAAGTGGCATTGAGAACAAAATTCTTCATAAAATTGTAGATGACAAAGTGGTATTTGGCTGTGTTTCTATGCCAAGCAACGTGTTTGCCAATACAGGTACCAATGTAAGTGTTCTTTTCTTTGATAAATCGGCATCTTCGGATAAGGTTATCCTGATTGACGCAAGCAAATTAGGAGAGGAGTACAAAGATGCCAACGGACTTAAGAAAGTACGTCTAAACGATGACGAGATAGAACGTATTGTTACGACATTCTTGAACAAAGAGGCTGTTGATGATTTCTCTGTCGCTGTAACCTACGATGAAATTAAGGAAAAGGGATATTCTCTTTCTGCTGGTCAATACTTTGATATTAAGATTGACTATGTGGATATTACAGAAGAGGAGTTTAACCAGCGAATGAATGACTACAAACAGACTTTAACTCAACAATTTGAAGAAAGTCATCGTCTGGAGACTGAGATAATGAAACAACTGAATAGTCTGAAGTTTAACAACTAAAATATATAAATCGCATAATATGGGACAGTTATATAATATATATTGTGATGAAAGTTGTCATTTGGAGCACGATAACGAAAGTGCAATGACAATTGGTGGTGTGTGGTGCCCTCAAAATAAAAAAGACGAGATTTTCCATCGCATACGTGAAATAAAAGAGGAGCATGGTCTAAGTAAGAACTTCGAAATAAAATGGAATAAGGTATCACCGGGACAATTAGATTTCTATATGGATATTATCAATTATTTCTTTGATAATAGCGACCTTCATTTCCGCGTGTTGGTTATCCCTGATAAGCAGAATTTAAAACACGAATTGTTCAATCAAACACACGATGACTTTTACTACAAGATGTATTTCAATATGCTCAAAACACTTTTTGAGCCAGATTGTGAATATAACATATATATAGATATAAAAGATACACGAGGACAGCGTAAGGTAGAAAAACTTCATGAAGTTTTATGTAACAATCATTATGATTTTGACCGCAACCTAATAAAAAAAGTACAGCAGGTAAGGTCAGAAGAAGTAGAATTAGTTGCATTGGCTGATTTGCTAATAGGAGCTTTATCATATATTCATAGAGGGAAAAACTCCAGTGAAGCAAAGCTAAAATTGATTGATCGAATTAAATCAAGAAGTGGCTATAATTTGATGGCCAGCACCCTCTATCGTGAGAATAAATTTAACATATTTGTTTGGAAAAGTGGATATGGGAAATAATGAATATTTTTATCTGCCTGACCTTATCGAATTGAGTGAGTTCGGTGGAGACTTTCATAAATATCTTGAAGCCGTATATGAGTGCTTCAAGCAGGACTTTATCGCCAAACGTCCTGTGTTTAGAGGAATTAGATTGGGATTGAAGAAATATCCATTGTCGCAAGATAAAGAGGCTACTTTTTGGCATATGACTTCAGAGGGTGAAGATGAAGCGACTAGAGAACCCGATTTGAGACGTATGGAGAGAATCAAATGGCCCGCTCCAATGATAAACCAATCTGAACACCCTTATTTGAAGGTGTGGGAGAATACTCGCGGCAACAAAACAAATGTTCTCATCTTTCACGAAGATGAGGGCTACTTAGTAGTATTACGAAAAGCAAAAGACTATATTTTGCCTTGGACTGCCTACTTGGTAACTTATAAATCTCGAAAGGAAAAATTGTTGAGAGAATATGAAATGTATATAAAAAGCAAGGAGCGATAAAAATATCGCCCCCGTTTCTCCTTCAACACATGGTTGCTGAGATGGTGCAAAGATAATGCTTTTTATATGCATTTCCAAGATTTTCCCGCACTTTTAACGATTTTATGGCTAAATTGTTTCAAAAAACGTGCAAAATGACCAATATAGATAAGCAGACAGAGGATAATTTTCAGGAAAGAATTATAGAAATGGCAAAGGCTTTATCAGACCTTCAAGACCGGGCTGTGATTGAATACACTCCGTTAGTTGATGATATATGCAGTAGAAAAGCAACAAAGGACGAGGTGGATCACTTGCTTACTTGGATGTTTGACTTCGTAGAAAATGAACGTATGCTTCTACTTTTCAAGAAAGTATGTCGTGCATATTTTTATACATATCCGGAAACTATTGCTTTCTATATCATGGAGTACCGTAAAGAGTATGACAGGGAGAGCCTAAAGGGTACAAAATACGAATACTTGTTAGAGGAGGATAAAAAACTATATGAAGAATAGTAAAGACAAGAAGGTATGATAGATTACGATAAATTAAATGAGCACATGCTAGAGATAGCCAAGAATACTGATGGAGGAATAAAGCTATCTGCATTTATGATTGACCAACTATTAGGTGGCTGTCAAAAGATTTCCGAGAAATCATTGCATGAGGGAATTGAGTTTGCTATTGCAAAACAAAAAAGAGAAATTGAAAGTATGCCATATGCTAGCAAAGAGCAGAAGGATTCTGAAAAGAGTAGAAGAGAATTGATACTCAAATTATGCGAGGAACAAATGAAAACTTTTCTAAAGAGCCCAAATAGGTTGCTATAATGAATGATATCTCGCCACGTTATTTAATGAGTATAGTTCAAAATATCAATGACCGTTTATTTGAATTATACAAAGGGTATGACGATGTGACCAATTATCTAGAAAAATGGCATATCGTGTACGATTGTTATGGAGATAACGAGAACTTCTATTTCTACTATAAAGATGAAGAGAGAAAGAAACTTGATGTAAAGAAAACGCTCCATAATATTGATGGTGAAACTCTTCTGAAAATAGCAATAGATTTGGGAGTAGAAACACCAGACTACATTCCATGTATTCCTGTTTTCAAAAATGAGCTAAAATCTAGTTACGAAACGGCTAGTCAAACCTTTGAAAAAGCCTTCAAAAATGTAGAAGAAGATCCAAGCTTAGCTATTGGATTAGCGAATTCTGCATTAGAAAGCATTATAAAAGAAATTCTCAAAGATGATAGAATTAATGTTGTGTGGGATGAAAAGAACACGCTTTACAGTTTGATTAAGAGTATTACTAAGGCGTTTAAATTAACTACAGAAGTAGGAATGCCAGATGAAATTAAAACAATCTCTACGTCTTTAGTTGGTGCTTGCAAAGCTATCGAGGATTTAAGAAGTGGAAAAACTATCTTTCATGGCAAGATGGATACTAATTATCTTATTTCAGAACCATTATATGCTTACCTCGTAGTTAATGCTGTATCTACCGTCGGTCTATTTTTACTTAACTTTTACAAGAAAAAGTATCCACCGATTATTCAACCGACCATAGATGTAGATGATTTACCTTTTTAAGAACGAAATATGAAGAAATATAAATTAGGAGAAATAGCAGACTTTAACGTAAAAGCAATCAGTAAATCTGACTCATTACAAGAAATAATTTACCTAGATACTAGTAGTATTACAGAAAATGTAATATCTGATACTATTATTATCAACATAGAAGATGCTCCAAGCCGTGCTCAGCGTAGAGTGAAAAACAATACAATTATATACTCAACCGTTCGTCCCCGATTAAAGCATTATGGTATATTAAATAATCCACAAACTAATTTTATTGTATCAACAGGTTTTGTTACCATAGATCTTAAAGAGCAATACAAACAAATTATAGATCCTAGATATCTGTATTTATTATTAACACAATCAACCATAACAGAATATATCGGAAATATTGCAGATACAGCTGTTTCTGCATATCCTTCTATCAATCCAGCTGATATCTCATCATTATCTTTCAATTTTCCGAGTTTTGATTTGCAGAAATCTGTTGCAGATATCTGGGAGAATTATGATAAGAAGATTGTCCTTAATCGTCAGATAAATCAGAATTTACCGATACCTGACCGTTCATATAATTACAGGTCGTAATCTAAAAGCATTTTCATTTACTTCCATTTGGTACAACCTAATTTGCGGATTTAGTTCCTTGCGAACATATTGGATTATTTTTTCTTTCTCTGTTTGTTCTATATTGACACCAAAATAGATAGACTCAAAGCATTCGCCTTTCAGTGGTATATAGTGGCGTATCTCACGCCAATCCCATATTTCCTTTGTCAGCTTTGCTTGTTGAGGAGTAAATGCTGCATATATTGGACTTGGTTTTGGTATGACTAATCTAACCTCCTGCTCATATTCCCATTCCTTTGCTTTTGTCCGCCATTGATAACTGAATAAATCTTTTGTGGTATGATACGCGTTAGGACGCTCTATTATATCCTGATATTGAACATCAAGAACAAGCGGTTCAAGATATATTGTACCAAACATTGGCGGAACAGATTCCATCACTTTGTCTATGTCAAGTCCTATACAAATACCTTTATGGTTATAACAATAATGACTCCACATTAGTAATGAATTATTAACTTTCGACAAGCTGCATAACCATGTATCATTGCGCAAATTGAGGGCGTCATTTTCTTCTTTCTCTATCCACCAATCCTTTGGTATCCATCCTTGAAGTTCAGTGTCCGGCACATTTGAGTAGTCAATTAATTTTGGATGACAATCGAAAGGGTCATTCAGTTGAGACGCATTAGTGAATTGAAGGTCTTGATTTCCAATCATGCACTTTGCGCCAACTATATCTAAATATTTGTAGAGTATGCGAGACATTTTTATTCTATTGTTATTTGTCCATTCATTAAAAGTGGTAAAAGTTCGTCACGCTGCTTGATAAGATTTGAGATTTCCTCTTGCAACTTCACTACCTGCTTAAAGATTGGTGATATAAGTTTCTCAAATTTATCCGCAATATCTTTATTATCAGGTATGGCGATTGTGCTTTGTTGTAAATGGTCTTGCGTAATATGTCCCATCGTTGTTTTCCTTGCTTCTGCCATTTTCTTGAATACATCGACATAATCCAAAAGTTGAAAATAGTAGAATGACTTCGGGAAATCATTTGCAGATGTAACCTTAAAGATATGCTGATTAAGTCCTCCAAGCCCATAAGCCCAGAGCATAACTTCCAGTGATGCCGACCATGAAAATAGCACATCACCATTATATACCTTTACTGATTCTGGTATATTTGACGTTACCTCTTCAGTGTCAATAGAAATACCATCGTGCATTTCTCGTATCTTGATAACAGGCAATGGCACTTCATCAGCCTTTGGTCTGAATTTCTGACAAGCCAACCCATTTGTAAAAACAGCAATTTCAGAGAGGTTCCCACAATGCCAGCCAACAGGAATGTTGCGTTTCAGCTTATCATTCCAAACCATTTCTCCACCGCTTGACTTATACGGCTTCCCCTCCTCATTCGGGAAATCAAACTGCACGAACCAATAGTCATAGAGTTGTTTTGCCATCGCCTCTAAATTCTGATTTATCTGACGATTGATAATGATTTTCTTGTCAAGTGTTTGAAGAATTTGGGCAATTTTTGTTTGTTTTTCAATATTTGGCAAGAAAATTTTTAGTCCGTAATAGTTGTCAAATGTCATACTCGGAACTCCGGTTCCCGAATCTAAATTGCTCAAATCCAATAGAGACAAATATCGATACAAATAATAGGGATTTGCTAAGTTTGTATTCACTTCAGTGTAATATAGTGTATCTACAGTCCAAAATGGCACATCGCAATATTGGATATTATCCAATGTTCCCTTACGAGGTAACAAGACACTTGGCTTATCGTAAAGAAATTTGTCAACATAGCGCATAATGCCCCCACTTCCAAGAACAGGGTATTTCCCGTTTGAAAGCATCTTGTGGCCTTTGCCATTTTTTATTTTTACTAAATCTGAAAGCCTGTAAGATTGCATATCCTTTTCCATTTGAGGGGCAAAGTTACGCATTTTTAGGCAGATTTTTGTGATTCAGTTATCCCAAATACTTCTTATGAGCCAACTTTACATTGTTTTGATTCACAATGGCATAATGCAGTGTGGTGTCAATGCGTACATGGCCAAGCAGACGTTGAACCTGTTCGATGGGCATACCTTTGTCAATGGCCATTGTAGCAAGGGTTCGCCGAAACTTGTGAGGATGAACTTTTGGCATAGAAAGGGATTGACCTAATTTTCTGATTCTGACTTCCACGCCGCTGATAGTCAGTCGTGAATGTGGCGAATTGAGGGAAACAAATAAAGCTGGATTGTTGTCTGTTCGCTCATTAAGGTATTGTTGCAAATGTAGTTTTGTACGGGCGTTGAAGTAAACTACACGCTCCTTGTTGCCTTTTCCGAATACCACACATTGACGCTCATGGAAATCTATATCCTCACGATTCAGTTTGACCAACTCACCCACACGAATGCCTGTAGATGCCAGAATATCTATAATGGCAAGGTCTCTTTTGTTCGTACAACAGTCACGAAGCTGCTCTAATTGCTCGTCCGAGAGTACCTCCTTTACCAGAGAATCAGTCTTTACCTTATGGATTCGTCTAACAGGGCTTTTTGCGATATAGTCTTCATCTTCCAACCATGCAAAGAAGCTGGAGAAGATGCGCCTCATATTGTCAATGGTTACTTTGCTTGATTGATGTTCTTCTTGATAATCGGATAGATAGGAGCGAATGTCTGTTGTACTGATGTGGCAAATAGCCAAAGAGAGCGTAACCAATAACCGCTCAATGGTATTGCGGTAGTAAGCCAGAGTTTTGTCTGAACATCCCTCTATCTTTTTGGCTGATATAAAGGAGCTAAGAAGATGCTCATTCTCTTGCGTTTGCTGTGTGGCGCAATCGCTTTTTTCTATGATTTCTACATTATGCAGTTCTGATGCAAGCACGGCTTTAAGTCGTGCCATTTGTCGGCAATCCAAGTCACGCTGCATTTCCGCAACTATCGCCTGAATGATGTTCTCTTTCATAATTCTGATATTTTTGTCCTTATATATAATATAAGAGGCTGCTAAATCAGAATTTACCGATACCTGACCGTTCATATAATTACAGGTCGTAATCTAA
>OMGO01000854.1_pt1 | contig 10894 bp, 9 predicted proteins | sample 1645901 | NCBI WGS metagenome assembly OMGO01 (sample SAMN05578592, study PRJEB25193) | human gut metagenome | biome: Human Microbiome; feature: human-associated habitat; material: feces | host: Homo sapiens | place: USA:Birmingham
TGCCCGGAGCAATTTCTTTCCTGTCAAATCCCAAATATACACCTTACATCTACGAGACACAATCAAGCATTGTCCTGGTTAATAAGGACTTCACTCCCGAGCACGAAATTAAAACTACTCTGATAAAAGTAGACAATGCATATGAAAGTCTGGCTAAACTGCTCAATCTTTATGAGATGAGCAAGCCTAAGAAACAAGGTATAGATTCATTAGCTTTCGTTGCACCCAGCGCCAAAATTGGTGAGAACGTATACATCGGTGCATTTGCCTATATCGGTGAAAATACCGTGATCGGAGATAATACCCAAATTTATCCACACACTTTTGTTGGAGATGGCGTGAAGATAGGCAACAGTTGCTTGCTTTACTCCAATGTAAATGTTTATCATGATTGCCGCATAGGTAACGAATGTATCCTACACTCGGGTGCAGTGATCGGAGCTGACGGATTTGGTTTTGCTCCCACCCCGAACGGATACGATAAGATTCCGCAAATCGGAATTGTTATTCTGGAAGATAAAGTAGATATAGGTGCTAATACTTGTGTAGACCGTGCTACAATGGGAGCTACGGTAGTGCATAGTGGTGTCAAATTAGACAATCTGATACAAATAGCACATAATGATGAAATAGGTTCGCATACCGTAATGGCTGCACAAGCCGGAATTGCCGGTTCTACCAAAATTGGTGAATGGTGCATGATCGGAGGTCAGGTAGGTATTGCAGGACATTCCAAAATAGGAGACAAAGTTGGTTTAGGTGCACAGTCAGGTGTACCCGGAGATATTAAATCCGGTAGCCAGCTTATCGGAACTCCTCCTATGGAACTGAAGCAATACTTCAAAGCATCCGTCGCACAAAGAAGCTTACCGGATATGCAGAAAGAATTGCGTAATTTGCGCAAAGAAATAGAAGAATTAAAACAACTATTAAATAAGTAAATAAGTAACCAATGCTGAAACAAAAAACGCTGAAAGATAGCTTTTCACTGAGCGGGAAAGGTCTTCACACTGGACTTGATCTCACTGTAACATTTAATCCTGCTCCGGACAATCATGGATATAAAATCCAGCGCATTGACGTAGAAGGACAACCAACTATCGATGCAGTAGCCGACAATGTGACAGAAACCACTCGTGGTACTGTATTGTCGAAGAATGGAGTCAAAGTAAGCACCGTTGAACATGGTATGGCAGCCCTCTACGCATTGGGCATTGATAACTGCCTTATTCAGGTTAACGGACCGGAATTTCCTATTTTAGATGGTAGTGCACAATATTATGTACAAGAAATAGAACGTGTAGGAACAGTAGAACAAAATGCCGTCAAAGACTTTTATATTATCAAGTCTAAAATTGAGTTCCGGGATGAAACGACTGGTTCTTCTATTATTGTACTACCTGACGAGAATTTCAGTCTGAATGTACTGGTTTCTTACGATTCGACTATTATCCCGAATCAGTTTGCTACCCTTGAAGATATGCATAATTTCAAAGACGAAGTGGCTGCCAGCCGTACTTTCGTCTTTGTTCGCGAAATAGAACCACTGCTCTCCGCCGGATTGATTAAAGGGGGTGACCTGGACAATGCAATCGTAATCTACGAGCGTAAGATGTCACAGGAAAGTTTCGACAAGTTGGCAGATGTGATGAGAGTACCTCACATGGACGCTGAACAATTAGGCTATATCAATCACAAACCGTTGGTTTGGGCAAACGAATGTGCCCGCCACAAATTGTTGGATGTGATCGGTGACCTTGCTTTAATCGGTAAACCGATAAAAGGCCGGATCATTGCTACCCGTCCCGGACATACTATCAATAATAAGTTTGCACGCCAAATGCGGAAAGAAATCCGTTTGCACGAAATACAGGCGCCAAGTTACGACTGTAACCGTGAGCCGGTAATGGATGTAAACCGTATCCGCGAATTATTGCCACACCGCTATCCTTTCCAACTGGTTGACAAAGTGATTGAGATTGGTGCTAACTACATTGTAGGTATCAAAAATATCACAGCTAACGAACCTTTCTTTCAGGGACATTTCCCACAAGAACCTGTTATGCCGGGAGTACTTCAAGTAGAAGCAATGGCACAAGTCGGTGGTTTACTCGTTTTGAATTCAGTAGACGAACCTGAACGTTATTCTACCTATTTCATGAAAATAGATGGAGTAAAATTTCGCCAGAAAGTAGTGCCGGGAGATACTATTATCTTCCGTGTAGAAATGCTGGCACCTATCCGCCGTGGCATCTCTACTATGAAAGGATATGCATTTGTTGGCGAGAAAGTTGTTTGCGAAGCAGAGTTCATGGCACAAATAGTGAAAAATAAGTAATAATTGATATATTAAAAGCATGATAAGTCCTTTAGCGTATATTCATCCCGAAGCTAAAATTGGGGAAAATGTAGAAATTGCGCCTTTTGTATTTATAGATAAGAACGTAGTTATCGGCGACAACAATAAAATTATGGCTAACGCCAATATTTTATATGGTTCACGTATTGGTAACGGAAACACTATTTTTCCGGGTGCCGTAATCGGAGCCATTCCGCAGGACCTTAAGTTTCGCGGTGAGGAATCAACAGCCGAAATCGGGGATAATAATCTGATTCGTGAAAATGTAACAATCAACCGTGGTACAGCAGCTAAAGGGCGCACGATTGTAGGAAATAACAATTTACTGATGGAGGGTGTACACGTGGCACACGATGCATTGGTTGGTAACGGATGTATCATTGGTAACTCTACCAAAATGGCAGGTGAAATCATTATTGATGATAATGCGATTGTCAGCGCTAATGTATTGATGCACCAATTCTGTCATGTAGGGAGTCATGTAATGATTCAGGGCGGATGCCGCTTCAGTAAAGATATTCCTCCTTACATCATCGCAGGACGCGAACCGATTGCTTTTAGTGGAATCAACATCATCGGCCTACGCCGTCGTGGTTTTGCCAATGAAGTGATCGAAAGTATTCACAATGCATATCGTATCATTTATCAAAGTGGTTTGAACACGACAGAAGCATTGAAAAAAATAGAAGATGAATTTGAAAAAAGTCCGGAAATTGACTATATTATCGATTTCATCCGTAATTCAGAACGTGGTATCATTAAATAAACAGTTCAAAATAGTCATATTATGATATACAGATTTACTATCATATCTGATGAAGTTGACGATTTTGTCAGAGAAATACAAATTGATCCGGAAGCTACTTTTTATGACTTCCATGAAGCAATACTGAAATCAGTAGGGTACAAAAACGACCAGATGACTTCTTTCTTTATCTGCGATGACGATTGGGAAAAAGGAAAAGAAGTAACCTTGGAAGAAATGGACGACAATCCGGAAATGGATAGCTGGGTAATGAAAGACACTACTATCAGTGAACTGGTAGAAGATGAAAAACAGAAACTACTATATGTATTCGATTACATAACAGAACGTTGTTTCTTCATCGAACTATCCGAAATTATCACCGGAAAAGATATGGATGGCGCCAAATGTACCAAGAAATCAGGAGACGCTCCTAAACAAACGGTAGATTTTGAAGAAATGGCCGCTGCCAGCGGTTCTCTTGATCTGGATGAAAACTTCTATGGAGACCAAGATTTCGACATGGAAGACTTCGATCAGGAAGGATTCGACATAGGCGGCGACGCAAGTACTCCATACGAAGAAGAAAAATTCTAAGTATTAAGTACTAGGTATTAGGTATTAATTGCTATGCAGCGCCAGGCAGTTAATACCTAATATTTTTTAGTTCCGCACACATCTTAATACTCAATACTTAATACTTAAAAGCCCAATGCCTACTCTCATCGTTCTTATAGGTCCTACAGGTGTAGGGAAAACGGAATTGAGCCTGCGCTTAGCAGAAACTTTTCAGACAAGTATTGTATCTGCCGATTCGAGACAGCTTTATGCCGAATTAAAAATAGGCACGGCAGCTCCTACTCCCGATCAACTTAAACGTGTCCCTCATCAATTGGTTGGTACACTCCACCTTACAGACTATTACAGCGCCGCCCAATATGAAATAGAAGCGTTGGAAATTCTCGAGAAATTATTTACGCAACACGAGGTCGTGATTCTCACAGGTGGCTCAATGATGTATGTAGATGCTATCTGTAAAGGTATCGACGATATTCCTACCGTTGATGCGGAAACCCGTCAACTCATGCTACAGAAATATGAGGAGGAAGGACTTGAACAACTCTGTGCAGAACTTCGCCTGCTAGATCCGGAATATTATCGGATAGTGGATCTAAAGAATCCCAAACGGGTAATTCATGCATTGGAAATTTGCTATATGACCGGACGCACTTATACCTCTTTTCGCACCCAACAAAAAAAGCAACGTCCTTTCCGCATTCTAAAAATCGGTCTGACTCGCGACCGGGAAGAGTTGTATGACCGTATCAACCGTCGGGTAGATCAGATGATGGAGGAAGGATTACTGGAAGAAGTACGCTCGGTACTTCCCTATCGCCACCTCAATTCGCTCAATACAGTAGGTTATAAAGAACTGTTCAAGTATCTGGATGGAGAATGGGAACTCCCCTTTGCCATAGATAAAATCAAGCAAAACTCCCGCATTTATTCGCGTAAACAGATGACTTGGTTCAAAAGAGATGAAGAAATACAATGGTTCCATCCGGAACAAGAAACGGAGATACTAGCGTACCTCCGTCAACAAATCAATGCATGATTTCTTCTATTTCTTGTTCTGACGGGTCTGATATTCATCATCCGTCAACATTTCTACAATAATCACCCCATTCTTTCCTTTGTCTCCGTAGACAACCTGTGCTGATTTATCTTTCAGCACAGAAATACTTTTTATATGGTCCGGCGCAAGCTTAGACAACGCATCTTTCTCCATAGCTTCTTTCCCGTCTATAATGACTAAAGGCTCTTCGCCTTTTATCCCATGCACAGTTACACCATTATTCACCTTAAACCCTGTATTTCCATTTTTCACACTGCCTGAAAGTTCAGGAAACAGGTCAACCACTTCCTGCTCCATTCGTATATTCATCGTAGAAGATACAGAAGCTTTTACTGGCTTATATCCAATAAATGAGAACCACAGATTGCCGTCTTTCATTGCTTTCAGACTAAAATGACCATTTATATCCGTTATCGTACCATGATTTGTATTAGGCACAATAATGCTGACTCCAGCCTTCGGACGCCCCTGCTCGTCAACAACAGTTCCACTAACCGGAAAATCGGGAACAGCATCTGTACTGGTTGTTTTTTGTGAAAAACTGATTTCCTTATTCTGTATTTTAGTCTTACTGCCTCGTTGAGTATTCACAAGTATCACCCCGTTCGCACCACGTTTACCATACACTTTTATCGAAGTAGAATCTTTCAACACAGATATACTTTCTATTGTTGACGGGTCCAGCTTTTCCATAGCATCCATACTAATCTCCTTGCCATCAGCAAAAATCAAAGGCTGCTTATTCTCTGCAAATCTGATATTCCCAAATCTTATAGGGACAGTATATTTCACTGGTACAGGTCTGCCTCGTTGCTTTCCGGGAATCCAATCCGGCATTTCACTGACAATTCTTTCGGCTTCCTGATTTAATGACGCTTCATCCGACTGAAGTACACGTACATCTTTTATCTTCCCGGTTTCAGCCACAGTGAAACCTACCATCACTCTACCGCCCACTTTACCTTTTATTGGAGAACCAGCTATTTTCTCCGACAGATATTTTTGCAGTGCACTCATACCACCAGGATATTCCGGCATCTGCTCTACAACCTCAAAAATAACAATTTCTTCCTCCTCTTTCGATTTCACGCCAGTCACTACCAAAGCATCTTTCTTCTCGTCTTTAGATACTTTTACTGTATCTTGCAGCACCTTTTCTTGCACAATTTCCGCCAAATCATTAACTTTGACAGCAGAAATCTCTTCCATTTTTTCAGAGATTTCAGGACGGGCAAAAGCAGTTACTGCAATAGCTGCCAACGGAAGTACATACAAATACTTCAACCGTGCCCACGGATTCGATTTTTCTTTTAACATCATAGTGATACGTTTTTTAAGTTTACTGTGATTAAAGCTGTTGGCCATAGAGTAGAGCCTTGTGCCAACAGCTTTTTTTATTAATAATAGTTGATATTCCTTCGCGTTTACACCCTCATTGATTACAGTCTCATCCGCTTCGTACTCATGAATATTCTGCAACTCCTGTTTCAACAACCATGCACCGGGATTGAACCATTGGAAAAAGATACAAATATCCGCCAATAACAAGTCAATAGAATGGCGGTGATGAATATGAGCCATTTCATGTATGAGAATTTCCCGCCCATTCTCTTCCAGATCTTTTTGACTAATCACAATATACTTCATCCAACTGAACGGAGCTATCTCATGATGGTGTACCACAAGCATAACCCCTTTCTCCAACTTCTCCTGTTTACCGGAATGTATCAACCGGAAAAGACTAATCAATGAATAAATACTCCGACAGGCAAGAAATAGAATACCTGCCAAATAGACCAGCAAAACAATCTGTATCCAGGACGCCACCGTTTCCTGCACTGCACCGGCTTCAACAGGGGTAGCTTCCAACTCTGCCATCAGTAGCAACTGCTCGATGGAAAGCATAGCCTGTTGCACCTCAACCTGATGCCGGGTAGTTACTTCGATACAAGGAATGAGTAATGAAAAGAACAACACTCCCAATAAAGCCATTCGATTGAAACGATGAAAAGTTTCCTTGCTAAGCAATAACCTGAAAAACAGGTAAAACAAAACAAGACAAACTGACGATTTTAATATATAGATGAAGAAAACTCCCATAGCATAGATTTTCGTTAAAAAGATTAGTGTTTCTTATCAGCCTGTTCCACTTCGTGAATGAGTTGTTTCAATTCATCCAGCGAAATATCTTCCTCCTTAACCAAAGAAGAAACAGCATTCAGATAAGAATTATTAAAATACTTGCTAATCACATTCCGCAACGTTCCTTTACGAAAATCCTCTTCACTGACTACGGGATAGTATTGATAAGTATTCCCAAAAGTATAGTGAGCTAAAAAGCCTTTTTCTTCCAGCCCACGCACAATCGTAGATAATGTATTAAAATGCGGCTTGGGCTCTTCATAGAAAGCCAACATTTCTTTCACGAACAAGGGGCCTTTTTCCCAGAAAAAGCCCATGATTTCTTCTTCTTTTGCTGTTAATCCTTTCATATCTGCAACTTTGTTTGCCGCAAATAACGAAAAGTTTTAGTTCATAAACTAATTTATCTAGTTAAAGTAAACTAAAAGCTATAGTTAAGAAGAAAATCTTACTATTAAATACCTGTGAAGCAGAATTTCTACTAATCCTTTAGCCCCACAGTTTATTCACAATAAAGTTGCCGATATAAAATAAGTCGCCCATAAAAACAATACTGAATACCAGAAAAGTGAAACAAGTACTCCACCGGGCTCCTCCATCCTCTTCGCCGCGTTTGATACGGAGCAGGGAACTATGCAAACAATCACCTGCTATGAACAGCACAAACAAACTCGGTATCAAGTCACCCCACGATACCAACCACAGATTATCCCCCTTCCCCAACAGGAATGTCAATGCTACGGCCAATAAGAAGACAGAAGCATATTGCAAGTCTTTTCTTTTTGAATTCATAGTGGTAATGTTTAAAGTCCTTTTCACAAAGATATTGAATCTCACCCAATAATCCTTATCAAATCTATATAAAAATCGGTCAGGCTTTGTTGAATCTAAGTTTATTGTTACTTTTGCAAGTACGAATTAAAACCAAAACCGATTATAAACGCAGATGAAAAAGATCAGCATCACTTTATTACTCTGCCTTCTCTGTCTGACCGGAATGGCACAAGGACAAAAGGCACTCGATTTAAAAGATATCACCTCCGGACGTTTCCGCCCGGAAAATATCCAGGGAGTAATCCCCATGCCTGATGGCGAACACTACACGCAGATGAACGCCGACGGCACGCAGATCATTAAATACTCTTTCAAAACAGGCGAGAAAGTAGAAGTGATTTTCGATGTAAGCACTACACGCGAATGTGACTTCAAGAACTTCGACAGTTACCAGTTCTCGCCCGACGGTCAGAAATTGCTGATTGCTACTAAAACGACACCTATATATAGGCATTCATACACAGCTGTACATTACATTTACCCTTTGAAACGAAATGATAAGGGCGTTACGACAAACAACATTATTGAACGGCTGTCTGACGGTGGACCTCAACAGGTCCCCGTCTTTTCTCCAGACGGTACAATGATTGCTTTTGTCCGCAACAATAACATATTTCTTGTTAAGCTGCTTTATGGCAACAGTGAAAGCCAAATTACGGAGGATGGCAAACAGAACTCTGTAATCAACGGCATCCCCGACTGGGTGTATGAAGAAGAGTTCGGTTTCGACCGTGCTTTGGAATTCAGCGCTGATAATACACTGATCGCTTTCATCCGCTTCGATGAGTCAGAAGTTCCCTCCTACTCTTTTCCGGTATTTGCCGGACAGGCACCCCGTATTGATGCCTTAAAAGATTATCCGGGTGAATATACCTACAAGTATCCGAAAGCCGGATACCCGAATTCGAAAGTAGAAGTACGCACGTATGACATCAAGTCACACGTCACCCGTACGATGAAACTCCCGCTGGATGCAGATGGATACATTCCACGCATCCGTTTCACAAAGGATGCCAACAAATTGGCTATCATAACATTAAACCGTCATCAAGACCGTTTCGACCTCTACTTTGCCGATCCTCGCTCAACACTTTGCAAACTAATGCTCCGTGATGAATCTCCTTATTACATAAAGGAGAATATTTTCGATAACATCCAGTTCTATCCCGAATATTTCAGCATGCTTAGCGAACGTGACGGTTACAGTCATCTCTATTGGTATAGCATGGGAGGTAACTTGATTAAAAAGGTTACTAACGGTAAGTTCGAAGTGAAAGATTTTCTGGGATATGATGAAGAAGATGGTTCTTTCTATTATACCAGCAACGAAGAGAGTCCTCTGCGCAAGGCTGTCTATAAAATAGATAAGAAAGGCAAAAAGACCAAATTGTCTCAACAGGCAGGAACCAATACGCCTCTCTTCAGCAAATCGATGAAGTATTATATGAACAAGTTCTCCAGCTTGGATACTCCTATGTTGGTTACCTTGAACGATAATTCAGGCAAAACGCTCAAAACGCTTATTACAAATGATGCGTTGAAGCAAACATTGTCCGGATATGCAGTACCACAAAAAGAGTTCTTTACTTTCCAGACTACAGATGGCGTGAAGCTGAATGGCTGGATGATGAAACCGGTTAATTTCTCCGCATCCAAAAAATATCCGGTACTGATGTATCAATATAGTGGCCCGGGTTCCCAACAGGTATTAGATACTTGGGGAATCAGTTGGGAGACATACATGGCAAGCCTCGGTTATATCGTGGTATGTGTAGATGGTCGTGGCACTGGAGGCCGTGGAGAAGCTTTTGAGAAATGTACCTATTTGAAAATCGGAGTCAAAGAAGCCAAAGACCAGGTGGAAACAGCGCTTTACCTAGGCAAACAAGCGTATGTGGACAAAGACCGCATCGGTATCTGGGGTTGGAGTTATGGCGGATACATGACTCTTATGAGCATGAGCGAAGGAACTCCCGTATTCAAAGCCGGAGTAGCAGTAGCCGCACCGACCGACTGGCGTTTCTATGATACGATTTACACCGAACGTTTCATGCGCACTCCCAAAGAAAATGCGGAAGGATATAAGGAATCATCAGCCTTCACCCGTGCCGACAAACTTCATGGCAACTTGTTGCTGGTACATGGTATGGCAGATGACAATGTTCACTTCCAGAACTGTGCAGAATATGCCGAACAGTTAGTTCAGCTTGGAAAACAATTTGATATGCAAGTGTACACGAACCGTAATCATGGAATATATGGTGGCAACACCCGCCAACACTTGTACACACGGTTGACCAACTTCTTCTTGAACAACTTATAATGACGGATAGAGTACGTAAGCCCGAATGGCTGAAAATTAATATCGGTGCCAACGAACGATACACCGAAACAAAGCGAATTGTCGACTCCCACTGCTTGCACACGATATGCAGCAGTGGGCGTTGCCCTAATATGGGGGAATGTTGGGGAAAAGGAACAGCCACCTTCATGATTGGCGGTGACATCTGCACGCGTAGCTGTAAATTTTGCAACACACAGACAGGACGTCCCCATCCGTTAGATGCAAACGAGCCTACCCATGTAGCAGAATCCATCGCACTGATGAAATTGGACCATGCCGTCATCACCTCTGTAGACCGGGATGATTTACCTGATTTGGGAGCAGAACATTGGGCACGTACCATCCGGGAAATAAAACGGTTGAATCCACAGACAACCATTGAAGTACTGATTCCGGATTTTCAAGGCAGAATGGAGTTGGTAGATTTAGTAATTGACGCCCGCCCCGACATCATATCACACAATATGGAAACTGTGCGCCGCATTAGTCCACTAGTCCGCAGTGCAGCAAATTATGATACAAGCTTACAGGTTATCAGACACATTTCCAAAAAGGGAGTCAAATCTAAAAGCGGCATAATGGTCGGACTGGGTGAAACTCCGGAGGAAGTCGAAACATTGATGGACGATCTGTTAGCAACCGGTTGCCAGATTCTTACCATAGGGCAATACCTGCAACCGAGTCATCGGCATTATCCCGTTGCGGCATACATCACTCCGCTGCAATTCACGAAATATAAAACAGTTGGTTTAGAGAAAGGATTCAACATCGTAGAGAGTGCTCCCCTTGTTCGTTCCTCCTACCATGCAGAGAAACATATTCGTTAGCAAACAA
>OMGO01000859.1_pt1 | contig 10820 bp, 8 predicted proteins | sample 1645901 | NCBI WGS metagenome assembly OMGO01 (sample SAMN05578592, study PRJEB25193) | human gut metagenome | biome: Human Microbiome; feature: human-associated habitat; material: feces | host: Homo sapiens | place: USA:Birmingham
TAATAAAGCCGGTGCTGTGGATGTTTATGCAGAACGGGATACATTAGGGGCGCTTATCGGGGTAAGTTCCTTCAGCCAACAGGAATATGCAGACAGAACGCCGTCTTTGAAAGACGCGGCAGGTGAGTTAGAAATCAGCATCAGCATCGACGGCTATACAGACGATGTGGAAGAGATGGTAAAAGAACGGATTGAGGATGCCTATGAGGTTTACGGTCAGTATGGTTTAACATATGATACAGATTCTGATCGGCTGTATTATCATGGCGAACCGGTGGGATATTTTGAGGATACATCGCTGAAGCATTATTTCGGACCGTTTGAGGACAGTATGGTTAAAATTTATGCCGTGCGGGATAAGCAGGGAAATCTGACAGGATTGGATGTAGATGAAGGTACAAAATGATTATTTGTAACTGCTGTCAGATCAAAGAATAAGAAAATGATTCAGGATGGATTTAACGAGCTGCTGAAGGACTATCTGAATTCAAATCACCGGAGGAAGGTGGAGCGCATTACTAAGGCGTTCAACTTTGCCAATCAGGCGCATGCCGGCGTGAAACGGCGGTCCGGTGAACCTTATATCATGCACCCCATTGCCGTTGCACGGATTGTTTGCCGTGAAATGGGATTGGGGTCGACTTCTATTTGTTCGGCTCTGCTCCACGATGTAGTGGAGGATACGGAATATACCGTACAGGATATCAGTGATATGTTTGGTCCGAAGATTGCCCAGATTGTAGATGGGCTGACTAAGATATCCGGTGGTATTTTCGGAGAACAGGCTTCGGCACAGGCGGAAAACTTCCGTAAGTTGTTGCTTACCATGAGTGACGATATCCGTGTAATCCTGATCAAAATTGCCGACCGTCTGCACAATATGCGAACCTTGGGTTCGATGCTTCCGGCCAAACAATTCAAGATTGCCGGAGAAACGCTGTACCTTTATGCACCTTTGGCTCATCGCCTGGGCCTCTTCACCATCAAAACGGAACTGGAGGACCTGAGTTTTAAATATGAGCATCCTCAGGAATATGATTTTATCGAACAGAAACTGCAAGCCTCGGAGGAAAGCCGTAATAAGCTTTTCGAACATTTCGCAATTCCGGTCGATAAGAAACTGAAAGAAATGGGCTTGCATTATGAGATGAAAGCCCGTGTGAAATCTGCTTACTCTATCTGGAACAAGATGGAGAGCAAAGGGATTACCTTTGAAGATATTTATGACCTGTATGCCGTCCGTATCATTTTTGACCCGCTGCCGGGTGTGGATGAAAAGAATATGTGCTGGGATATCTATTCCGCCATTACAGATGTTTACCGGATTCGTCCGGACCGAATCCGTGACTGGGTAAGCCGTCCGAAGGCTAACGGATACCAGGCTTTGCACCTGACAGTCATGGGCCCCGATGGGCAGTGGGTGGAAATACAGATTCGCAGCCGGCGTATGGACGATATTGCCGAGAAAGGATTTGCCGCACACTGGAAATATAAAGAACACAGCGTAGAAGAAGATACCGAACTCGATAAATGGCTTCAGACAATTACTGAAATCCTGGAAAGTCCGGACCCGAATGCCCTCGACTTTCTGGATACGATCAAGCTGAACCTCTTTACCTCTGAAATATTCGTGTTTACCCCGAAAGGGGATATAAAAACGCTTCCCCAGGGGGCAACCGCGCTTGACTTTGCCTATGCACTGCATACCAATATCGGTAATAAATGTATCGGTGCGAAAGTAAACCATCGCCTGGTTCCTCTCAGTCACCCGTTGGCCAGTGGAGACCAGGTGGAGATACTGACTTCCCGTTCACAGGAGCCGCAAGCGGAATGGCTTAATTTTGTTACTACGGCAAAAGCCCGTTCAAAGATCGATGCCGTATTGAAGCGTGCTCGTAAGGATGCAGCCAAAGTGGGTGAGGAGAAGGTGATTGCAGCCTTTAAGCGCTCTGATATGGAGGCAAGTACGTCTAATCTGGATAAGTTATGTATGTATTTCGGTTTTTCCAAGCGGGAGGAATTCTTTTATGCCGTGGAAAAGGGCGATGTCACCTTGCCGGAAAATATAAAGAAGCTGTTGAAGGAAAAGACCGATAACGTTTTATTTAAGTATGTAAAGCAGGCGTTAGGAGTCGGTGTCAAGAATAATAAGGAGAAAGAAGAGGTACAGAAAGAAGAAAAACCGAAAGCAAAATACGATAAATCGAAACCTTATATCCTTCGTGAAGAAGCATTCGAACGTAATTATGTCATTGCTGAATGCTGTAAACCTATTCCGGGTGACGATGCGTTGGGCTTCATCAACGATGACGGCAATGTGGTTGTTCATAAACGCTCCTGTCCGATTGCCATGCGCCTGAAGAGCAGTTTCGGCGAACGTATCCTGAATACCGAATGGAGTAGCCATAAGAATGCTTCCTTTGAGGCTACTCTCGAAGTGAAAGGTATCGACTCGATTGGCGTTCTGAACACAATCACTAAAACAATCTCCGATGACTTCAATGTAAATATCATGCGTCTGCTTATTGAAGCGAAAGACGGTGTGTTTGAAGGAAAGATTAAGATGAAAGTGCATGATGTGGAAGACATACAGAAGATGTGTGTGACGCTTTCTAAGATAAAGAACATAAAGTCGGTCGGTCGTGTGGCTGATTAATCGGTAGGTATTTTAACCCTCTAAAATACACATTTATAGGTATTGCCTTTATAAGGGAGATATCTGACCTTTGTCTTCGTCAATTAAAAATAGAATAAGATGAAGACAATAGGTATTTTTTACGGTTCTTCAACCGGGACAACAGAGGATATTGCAAAACGTATAGCAGCCAAGTTAGGCGTGGATGCTTCTAACCTGTACGATGTGGCGAAGGCTTCTCCTTCCGACCTGGCAGGTTATGAGGTTTTGATACTGGGTAGTTCAACCTGGGGCGCCGGCGATTTGCAGGATGACTGGTATGATTTCCTTGCCAAGATAAAGAAACTGGATTTATCCGGTAAGTTCGTGGCTATTTTCGGTTGCGGCGACTCTTCCTCTTTCAGCGATACGTTCTGTGACGCTATCGGAACAATTTATACGGACCTTCAGGATACTGGGTGCACATTTATCGGAAATGTGGCAACAGACGGTTACTCTTACGATGATTCGGCAGCCGTTATCGACGGTCAGTTTGTCGGACTTCCGTTGGACGAACTGAATGAAGACGACCAGACGGAGTCCCGTCTTGACTCATGGATTGATTCTTTGAAGAAAGAAGATTGGAATAATTGATTTTCATGTATTAGTTTTTAAGGTAATATCAGTCAGTGCGATGGTAACGGTCAAAGAGAATAAGATTCCCGGAGAGGTAAAAGTTTTTTTGAATCATATCTACGAATATAAAAAGGGGATACGAAGCATGGTTTTATGCACGATCAATAAATCTTATGAAAAGATTGCCACCGATCGTCTGGAAAGCCAGCAGATTTGCTATGTGAAGCAGGATGCCGGTGAGCGGAGTGTGAATATTTATTTCGGCAGACCTGAATGTATTGATGCAATCCGTTTGCTGGTTACCCGTCCTTTGAACTTGCTTACTCCTGAGGAAGATTTTATTCTCGGCGCCTTATTAGGATATGATATCTGCATGCAGTGCGAACGTTTCTGCACAAAGAAGAAACAGGCATTGTCATCCGACCTGGCTGGTATGGTAGGATAGTTTTCCCTAAAATTGTTTATTTACCCCTGTTACCCCGCTTGGGATAGCCGACACCGATACTTATAGAACAAAGACTTTCTGGATTTAACAGGTAGTATCGGCCATCCCAGGAGAACGCAAAGCGTTCTATGAAAGGCATCAGCTGATGAGCGTTAAACGAAGCATCCGTAGAGAGCGTCCGGAGGCTGTGCTGTTTGAGCGCAGCGAGTTCACAGACGACAGCGAACGGAGGATGCGGAGTAGCGAAGCAGGTGCAGCCTTGATCTTTTGGCTACTTTTCCATCAAGGGAAAAGTAGGATCAATTCTTTCTAATAAGAAATCTTAACCCCCGCAAAATAACTTCTCGGTGCGGCCGGTCCGTAGATGTAGGCGGAGTCGCGTTTGCGTCCCTGGTCGAAGTCGGACTGGTAGGCTTCGAAGATATTCTGTACACCGGCGTTTACTTCCAGGTTGATGTCTTTGTAGATGTGGAAGTCGTATGACAGCTTGATGTTCATGTCGAAGAAGTCCGGTGTTTTGACCGCCTTGTCCATCGGGATATAGCCGGCCAGGTGCTGTACCAGCATGCTTCCGGTATAAGTACCCGACAAAGCCGCCGTGAAATGTTTCAGCGGAGTCAGCGTCGAGGTGAAGTAACCGTAGGTATTGGGAGTGCGGAACATCTTCCGTTCTGTCGGGACATTCTCGTTATCGCTCCATTTCTCCGGTTCGTTGTAACGGCTGCGCTGCAAGGTGATGCCTGCCTGTAAGGACAGCCAGGAGGAGAGAACGCTTTTTCCTTCGAGCGTCAGTCCCATCACTTTGGCTCCCGAACCGTTACGGCGTTCTTTGATGATATTACCCTGCTCGTCTTTACCGATGTCCTCCAACACAAAGACATCGCTCAGGCTGGTGTAGAATCCTTCAATCAGGAAATTTGTCTGGATTCCGTTCTTGAAACGGTGATAGAAGTCGACTGATGTGCTGAGACTCTGCGATTTCTCTTCTTTCAGGTCTTTTGCTCGTTGTATCATCGCAATTTCACCACCTACGGCAGAGATGTGCATATCCTCGTCGAAAGCCTGCGGCGCACGGAAGCCGCTGGAGTAACTGGCACGGATATTGATATCCTCCGTCGGATTGAAACGTACATTGGCACGCGGACTGAATATCACATTATCTATCATATTATGTTTATCCATACGTGCTCCGACCAGGAAACTCCACATTTTGTTTTTCCATTCGTTTTGCAGAAAAAGGCTTTCGATATGGACTTTCTGGTTCGTATAGCGGTTATAGCCTATCATTTCATCTTTCAGATGGTCGTAATTGTATTCCAGTCCGGCTGTTAGGTCCGACGGCATAAACAGGAACTTGTCGAAGCTATAGGCATACTGTGTTCCCGCCATAAAAGTGAGGTCGGTAGTCTTGCCGTAGGCATTCGGGTCTTGTGCTGTACCATAATAACTGTCGCGGTCGGTGTTCTGGGCTGAAGTGAAGACGCTGAGCCTATGTTTGTAATCGGAAGAGAAAAGGTCGAACTTCAGGCCTCCGCCGTCGATGGAATGCTCCAGTTGTTCAGCAATATCCGCTTCATGGGGCGGACGGTCCAGCAGGTTACCGCCACGGCGGTATTCGTTCATGTGATGATATTCGAATGTCAGCTTGCTGTAAGTGCTTGTTTTCAGGTAGGAACGGAATCCGACCGTCTGGTTTTTAAGTTTCGGCAGTTCGGTATAACCGTCGCCGTCATGGTCGTAGCCGGAACGATGGCGGTTCTGACCGAAGATGTACATGCCGGCTTTACTGTTGTCCGTCACCAGCGAAGCGTTCAAAGTCGTGTTGTTATCAAAAGCCGAACTTCCTCCGATAGAAGAAATCGTATGCGTCAGTTCTCCGGAATTGCGCAATGGCTCTTTAGTAATGATATTGATGGTCCCCGCAATGGCAGAAGAGCCGAATAAGGCCGAACCGCCGCCGCGCATCACTTCGACACGGTCAATCATATTCGCCGGAATCTGTTCCAGTCCGTATACCCCCGAAAGGGCGCTGAAGATTGGGCGCGAGTCGATTAAGATTTGTGTGTAAGGCCCGTCCAGCCCATTGATACGAACCTGTTGGAAACCACAATTCTGGCAGTTTGTCTCAACACGTACGCCTGGTTGGAAATTCAGTCCCTGCGCCAGATTTACCGCATTGGTCGTTTTAAATAGCTTCGAGTCGATGACATTGACCAGGGTGGGAGCCAGGCGCCGCGAAGTCTCGCTCCGGTTTGCCGAGACGACAACGCCGTCCAGGGCAATCCGGTCTTCTTCCAACTCGACGTTTATTTCCTGTGTTTTCCCTTTTACCAGGCTCACTTCGCGGGTTACGGTTTTGTATCCGAGATATTTGAATTCGAGTGTAAACTTGCCCTCGGGCAGGTTTTTCAGGAAATAATGACCGGAATTGTCCGTCGTGGTCCCTATGGTCGTCCCTTTCAGCATAACGGTGATGAAAGGCAGGTGTTCGCCTGTCTCTTTGTCCAGTACATGTCCGAATACATTGGCATCCGAAGCATTCATTTTCTCGTCGTCTCCTGTTGCCCGTGCAACCGTAACGGCACAGCAAAGGCATAGTATAAGTGTTATAATCTTATTCATTTTAATTTGTTCTGATAAATAGGTAATACAAGGGATGTACCTGTTTGAACACAGGTATCCTAACAAAAAAGTCCGTATGTATCAGATTACAGGAGGGGCACGAAGAGATAACTTTCCCCGTACAGGGAGTAGGTAATCCGGGTAGACCGGATTGTTTCTGAGTATAAATAATGTAGTAAGAAAAGCGGCAAGCAGAATCGAAACAAACGCAGCTCCGCTGATTTGAATCGTAGAAAGCTGGTGAAGTAACTGGAACTCCGCGTAACCATGTTCATGGTCCGGTTGGCCGTCGTCCGTTTTATGGTAAGGGTGCGAATGGACTATCGTTACCCCGTTCACGATATGGACGTGGGTAAACGCAATCAGGCATCCCAGATACGCAATAAACAGTGCGGGGAGCGCTATACGCAGATATTTCCTGAACTTCTCCATCACCTTGTTGCAAATATAAGGTATTATACGGTATAAAATGGCAAGTCTGGTATTAAATCTGTATTAAATACCTACTGCTAGGTATGAAAACAGGAGCCTCTCCCCGTTTGAAAGATAGATTAAATCCTATGATAAACTTCGTTGAACGGCACTCTGCATCGTTCTCCCCAAATGCCTCTGTTACCTTTTCGGATGCCACATGGAATGACCATATTTATCCCGGCACCGTGCGGTAATTTCAATAGTTTTTTGATTTGTGTACTGTCGAAACCCTCTAAAGGGCAAGTGTCGTATCCTTCATTTGCCATGGCAATCATAAATGTCTGGGCAGCCAGTGCACAGGATTTGTGAACGACGACGCGCATGTCGCTTTCGGAAACTTCACGTACCATAGGGCGGAAGAGGCTGATGCTTTTAGCCAGTACAACCCTTAAAAATCCCAGCAAACCGAAGAACCTGGCATAAAGGAACGGCATTACTTTCCCATAATATAATTCTCTGTCTTTGATACGCTTCTCCTGGCGTTCCTCGGGACTGTTTCGCAGGATATTCCCTTTCTCGAACTCGAGAACGAATTTTGCCCGTTTCTTATATAAGTCCTGACGGGTAACGAAAATAACTATTTCCGGAGCTGTGGAGGCTGCTGTCTGCCCCAGACAAGCCTTCGAAATCTTTGCTAATAATTCGGGTTCTGTAATTTGATAGAATTCCCATAATTGCATATTCGAACTGTTGGGAGCCAGCGTTGCCAGTTCCAGACATTGTTTGACCTTTTCCGGGTCTATCGGTTTTTCTTTATCATATACCCGCACGGAACGGCGGAACTGCAAGACTTCTGCTAAATTCATTTTTGATTCTGTTTAATTAAATAACTTCTTTCTTATCTGATAGATGGTCGCTTAAAAGCAACTCTATAATTATAACAAAATTGTGAGTTAATTGTATTATTGAGTTATAAAGAATTCGGTAAAAGTAAATACTTTCTTGTTTGCTACCAATACCTGTGGAAAGCGATTTGTTGTACTAATAACTGTCAAAAGGGGAGATGCACCGGAGAAAATCAATACCTTAGCAGGCTGAAGACTTAATAATGTAATGCCATGAAAAGAAGAAACTTTTTTCGTTCGTTAGCCCTTGGAGGAGCGAGTGTCGCTTTTTCTCCCATCGTGAAGGGTGCCCCTTCGGTGCAGGCTGCCAAAGAGAAGTCGGCAACCAATATAAAGGATGCCCTTGCCATTCCCCGGAATGGAAACTCTATGCCGGGCAAATATCCCGGAAAAGTGGTAAAAGCGACTCACCCCGGTTGTATTGTCGACGGGCAACCGTCGGAGGAAGCCGCTTATGAAATGCTCCGGAACTGCATGTTGAACCTGACGGGGAAAGAAAATCTGAAAGAGGCATGGCTGCAATTTGTCGGTCCCGATGATGTAATCGGGCTGAAAGTGAATCCGATTGCCGGGAAGTTGCTGTCTACTTCGCACGCCCTGACGCAATCTATTATTAACCAGTTGGAAGAGGCCGGCATCTCCCGGAAAAACATCGTTATCTGGGACAGGCGGGAGGCAGACCTGAAAGAGTCCGGCTTTACTCCGGAGAATTACCCCGATATCCGCATCATCGGTACGGAATACGCCGATGAGAATGGCAGCTATATCAATGCCGAAGGAAAGTTTTACGGGGAAGAACGGATTGACAAGGAGCACTATTACTTTGTTGATTTGGAGGGCGAGTATGATGCCTATACCATGCCGTTCATGATTAATGGCGGAAAATATTCTTACTTCACAAAGATATGTACGGAGATGGTGACGAAAATCATCAATGTCCCGGTGCTGAAGAATGCGGGAACGACGATTACTTCCTGTATGAAGAACCTGGCTTTCGGCTCTATTACCAATACGGCGCGGCTTCACGGCCCGATGTGGCACGACACCTGCGCTTCGGCTTGTGCCTTTCCTCCTTTGCGTGATAAGGTGGTATTGAATATTACCGACGGTATGATTGGCTGTTTCGATGGCGGGCCGGCTGCCAATCCGCAGTTTATCTGTCATTACAATACGATTCTGGCGGGAAGCGACCCGGTGGCAGTCGACCGCATCGGTTATGATATGGTGATTGCCAAACGTATCGAAGAAGGCGTGCAGGAGGAAGAGAAAGCCGGGGCACGTGCCTTTATGGATATGGCACAGGAGTTTAAGCTGGGAGTAGCCGATAAGGAAAAGATAGAACTGGTCGAAATAGATTTGCAGGCATGAAACACGTTATACAATGGTTGGTACTTTTGACGTTTATCCCTGTTTTCCTGGTGGCACAGGAGGTTAAGGTGAAAAGGGAGCGCGAATTTACCGGTTCCGGCCTTTATGGTTTTATGAACGGGGGAGCGGAACAGTTCCTCGAATACGGCGTCAGTAAGCTGGTAGCCCGCGATGTCGTTTACGAAGGGCAGGAATATACGGTTGAGATTTATGATATGCCAACGCCGGAGGACGCGTTCGGTATTTATTCGCTCCATGTGTTCAGATGCCAGCGGGCGGATACTTTAGGGTGTATCGATTGTCTGTCGCCTTACCAGTTGCAGGCTGTGGCTGGGAATAAATATGTGTCGGTCGTTTTTCCTTCCGGTTCGGCAGCGGCAAAAAGTAAGGCGGACGCGGTAATTCGTTATTATCTGCCGATGGATGGCAAGGATAATCCGGCCTTCCCGGAACAACTGGAAGGATTGTCTCCTTATTCGGGCAAAGTTAAATTTTTCCGGGGGCCTATCGGCATATCCGGGGTCAGCACTTCGCTGATGCATTATCTGGAAGGTGTTGCTTATACAGGTGTCTGGTTTGTGGCCGACAAACCTTCGAAGAGCTATCGTGCCCTGGTTTGTGTCAAGGAAAAGGGCGAGATAGATAAGTTAAAAGAAAAAGTCCCTGCCTCCGATATTATCCGGAGTGGGAACGATTTCATTTATCTAACCGGTAAGGAACAGGAGAAGCAGCATGAAGAAAATGGGGATTTCGGGTTCTGAATAAGTTTTCATCATGCCTCCCTTGTTCAGCGTTACGGATGGCTTTCAGACGACGGTGTGCAGTTATCTCTTCCTTTTCCGCATCTTCTTCTTAATCCAGAAATAATAACCCGTTATGGCGAAGACTGCACCGAGGAAGGAGACCAGGCAACTCAGTATCTTCGTCGTCATGCCACCCCAGGTGCCGGCATGCACGGAATATATCCAGCCTCTTATCTTTCCTGATTTAGGCAGGTCTTTGTATAACTGGATATCGGTGATTTGGCCCGTTGCCGCATCGAATGTGTAACGGTCGCTACCCCGGGTGTTGCCGTATCGGGCGGTGGAGACGGAAGCTGAACCGTCCTGGATGGTGATGGAGTTGTATGCCGGATAGCGGTGCTGCAAATCCGATAGAACGCCGGCCCATACCGTATAATCCGTTCTTTTCTGTTGCCTTTCTTTTCTTTCAGAAGAACCGGAACGTTCCGGATGACCACCTCTTTCCCCGCGACTTCTTTCCCCCGGCTTTTTATCTTCGGGCTGTTCCTGTTTGGCCGAAGGGGCCGGAGCATGTGCCTGCGGCTGGGTTGTCTCTACGCCGAAAGCCGTATAGAACGCATCCCGGTACCAACCGAACGACCAGGTCAGCCCGGTGAGTGTCAGGACGAGCAGAAGCAGGGTGGAGTAAAAGCCTCCCGCCACATGCAGGTCGTAGAAGAAACGGTACCAGCCGGCGTTCGCCTTTATTTTCAGGCGGTTTTTCAAGGCCTTCCTGTTACGGGGATACCAGATGACAAGGCCGCTTATCAGAATGATGGCCAGTACGAGTGTGGAGTATCCCACAAGCGCTTTCCCCAGTGAAAAGCTGCCGTCGCGTTTATAGGAGTCGAGCAGCCAGCGGTGGAGGCGCATCATCTGCATGAAGAAACCCTGTCCGTCATTGATGCCGGTGACTTCTGCGGTGTAGGGGTCGATGAAGGCGGCGGCCTTTTTGCCCGGCAGCACCAGTTGGTAGGTACGTTTCGGGTAGATCGGAAGAGCGTCGTGTAGGGAAAGAGTGTAGATCTCGGTGG
>OMGO01000864.1_pt1 | contig 10761 bp, 9 predicted proteins | sample 1645901 | NCBI WGS metagenome assembly OMGO01 (sample SAMN05578592, study PRJEB25193) | human gut metagenome | biome: Human Microbiome; feature: human-associated habitat; material: feces | host: Homo sapiens | place: USA:Birmingham
CGGGAGACTTACAAGTAGAAGGTGGGAGGTATCCATGAAATTAAACAGAACCACACTGCGGACCATAGATATACTGAAACTGGTATCCAGGAAGCCGGACGGGATTACACTGGATGAGATATGCGAAAAACTGGACCTGCCAAAGACAAGCGGTTACGACATCGTTACAACATTGGTACAGACAGGGATGATTCATGTGGCCAGAGGGCAGAAGCAGCGTTATACCATTGGGCTTACGGCTTACAGGATCGGCATTAATTATACCAATAACCTGGATTTCATCAGCACCATTGACCCTGTGCTGAAGGCATTTTCAAGGGAGGTGGGTAAAACAGTATTCTTTGGCATCCGCTCCGACGATGCCATTGTCTATATCTGCAAATTTGAGCCGGAGAACCCCATTATCACCACAGCCACCGTGGGCACCAAGAATCCTATCTATTGTACTTCCCTGGGAAAGGCCATCATGGCTTACTCGGACGAGGAAGAAGCAGGGCAGCTGATGGAGCGCATTACATTTAAGAAACACACGGAGCGGACCATATGCACCAGGGAGGAACTGGAAAAGGAGCTGGGCATCGACACCTACGCCATGAACTGGCCCATCGGCTGCGGCAAGGAGTTCAAGGGTGTGTTCGACCGCAACACCCGCAAGGTCCTGGCTTTCTCCAGCGACGGCCGCGCCAACGGCGTCAAGAAGGTCGAGGAGACCGAGGCCGAGCTGGGCGATGCCGCACTGGACGAGCTGCTGACCCCCTACCTGCACCAGCAGCTGGTGGACGAAATCGAGCTTCTGGACGGTGCTGCCGAGGAGTTTGACCTCGACCGCGTGCTGCGCGGCGAGCTGAGCCCCGTGTTCTTCGGCTCTGCGCTGACCAACTTCGGCGTCGAGCCCTTCCTCGAGAACTTCCTCCGCCTCACCCCCACCCCGCTGGCCCGCGTGGACAGCCTGACCGGCGAGGCCGTTGACCCCTGCCGCGATGAGTTCTCGGCCTTCATCTTCAAAATTCAGGCCAACATGAACAAGGCCCACCGCGACCGTATCGCCTTCATGCGCATCTGCTCGGGCAAGTTCGAGCGCGGCATGGAAGCCTACCATGTGCAGGAGGGCAAGAACATCAAGCTGGCCACCGGCACCCAGCTGATGGCACAGGACCGCGCCATCGTCGATGAAGCCTACGCAGGCGACATCATCGGCCTGTTCGACCCGGGCATCTTCTCCATCGGCGATACCCTGTGTACCGGCAAGAAGAAGGTCGAGTTCGCCGGCATCCCCACCTTCTCCCCCGAGCACTTTGCCCGCATCGAGCAGAAGGACACCATGAAGCGCAAGCAGTTCGTGAAGGGCATGGAGCAGATCGCTCAGGAGGGCGCTATCCAGATCTTCCGCGAAGTGGGCGGCGGCATGGAAGAAGTCGTGGTCGGCGTCGTCGGCGTGCTGCAGCTGGAAGTGCTGGAGTACCGTCTGAACACCGAGTACAACGTCGAGATCCGGATGCAGCAGCTCCCCTTCGAGCAGCTGCGCTGGATCCAGAACGACCCCGACACTTACGTCCTGCGTGACCTCGACCTCACCAGCGACACCAAGGCCGTCGAGGACATGAAGGGCAGCCGCCTGCTCCTGTTCACCTCCGATTGGGCTATCCGCTGGGCTGAAACGCACAATGAGACGTTAAAGCTGAGCGAATTTGGCAATATTTAAGTTACAGGTTCCCAAGAGCTGCTGTGCAGAAGACCTGCATGGCAGCTCTTTTTGGAATAAATCTAAAATGCAACAATATGTACCAGTCAGCGACAACACCCCCCCTTCGCGGGGCGCTGCCGGAAAAGAAGGTAACGATTTATGGAAAAACGTAACATTGGCAAAAGCGGCCTCTCCGCACCATTTCTGGGGCTTGGCACCTGGGCCATCGGCGGCGGCAGCTGGTGGGGCGACAACGACGACGCCCTGTCGGTAAAAGCCATCGAGACTGCCGTGGAGCAGGGCATTACCTGGATAGACACCGCCCCCATCTACGGCCTTTACCACAGCGAAGAGGTGGTGGGCGAAGCTTTGCGCCACATCGACCGGGACAAGGTCATCCTCTCTACCAAGTGCGGCCTCGAGTGGCGGCACGAAAGCCCCATTCTCCACAAGGTGGTGGACGGCGTGCAGACCTACCGCGACCTGTCGGCCAAGAGCATCATCGAGGATGTGGAAGACAGCCTGCGCCGTCTCGGCACCGACCATCTGGACGTGCTCTACACCCACTGGCAGACGCCCGACCTGAACATCTTCCCGCTGGAAGAAACTGTCGAGGCCATGATGAAGCTCAAGGAGCAGGGCAAGATCCGTGCCATCGGCGCGTCCAACACCACCGCTGAGTTCATCCGCGGCTACTGCAAATACGGCCAGCTGGATGTCATTCAGGAAAAGTACAGCCTGCTGACCCGCCGCATCGAAAAGCAGCTGCTGCCCACCTGCAAGGAGCTGGGCGTGTCCATTCAGGCTTATTCTCCCTTGGAGCAGGGCCTGCTCACCGGCAAGGTGACCATGGACACCACCTACCCCGAGGGCAGCACCCGGAACACGAACCCCTGCTTCCAGCCCGCCCGCCGGGCGCAGGCCATCCGGCTGCTGGACAGCTGGTCTGACCTCTGCGAGAAGTACCACTGCACCAAGGCGCAGCTGGTCATCGCCCTGACGGCCCGGATGATCCCCGGCCTGCACGTTCTGTGCGGCGCACGGACGCCGGAGCAGGCCATCGACAACGCCGGTGCGCTCCACATCGCACTGGAAGGCGCCGACGCCGTCCAGATGAAGTGGGACGTGGACGCCATTTCCTGAGGCTTTCTATAACAAAAGGGACTGTTGCAGTGCAACAGTCCCTTTTGTTTATCCATTTTCTTTCCAGAACAGCCCGCCGCTGGTCTGGAAGAGCAGCCACGGATTGATGCTCTTGCTGCCGAGCTTGAAGTCCATGGTCAGGTCTTCGCCCAACGCGCCCACGGCCTGCCCGCGCTCCACGCTCTGACCCTCGCTCACCGAGAGAACATCCAGCCCGTAGAGGTAGCTGCGCATCCCGCAGCCGTGGTCGATGACGACGGTGTTGCCGGTGAGGGCGAGGTTCCGGGCCAGCACCACGACACCGTTGGCGGGGGCGCGGCAGGGGTCGCCCGGGATGGTGTAGAGTTTCGTGGAGTTTGATTTGCTGCCCTGCCTGCCGTCGGTGACTTTGGTCTGGCCGAAGTCCACCAGAGTCATGTAATTCTCCGCCGGGCAGGCAAAGCCGCCGCTCCACAGCTTTTCGCGGGCGGGCTGCTCATAGAGGGGCCAGATGACGTTGCGGAACTCGGTGTTGCCAGCTTCGGAGGCTTCCGGTTCGGCTTCGATTTCAACCGTGCCGAAGTCCTTCGGGATGACGGTGATCTTCTTCACCACCGTCTCGCCGCCCACAGTAAAGGTCACTTCGTGCGCACCGGCAGCGGCATTGTAGGCCGCCGGGATATAGGCGCGCCACCCGCTGCCCAGACGGACAGCCTGCACATTGCCGAGGTCTGTTTCCACCGTGGGGGCCGTCTCGCCCACCATGCCGGTGAAAGCCGCGGCCACCGTGCCGCCCTGCTCCATCCGTTCGGCGGAAAGCTCCACCTCGGCGCTTGCCTGCAGCGTGAAGCGGAAAGAGTAATAATACCAACCGATGGGCTTCGCGGGCTTTTCGAGCCGGACGTCCTGCCGCAGCTCACCGGTGCTGCCGCCCTCGAACTGGGTGGCCAGCATATTTTCCGGCAGACGCCAGACGGTCAGCTCGGCCTTATAGTCGCCGTTGGCCGGGAACAAAAAGTCGTCGTAGGAGGCCGCAGTCCCCTCGAAGACCACATTGCCCGCGCTGTCGGTGATGGTCAGCGGGCCGTAGCTGTACCACTCGGGCAGGGCGAAGGCCGGGTGGGCGTCGTAGAGGACGCCAAGCTTCTGCACCGTGAGGGTGCGGGGGCTGGCGAAGACTTTATCCACCTGCCCGCCCAGCAGCGGCACCTGCCAGCACCAGCCGTTGGGCTCCAGCTCCTGCCCGGCGAACTGCACCTCAGACGCGGGCTTCGCGCCCTCCGAAGTGAACGAATAGCTCACGCCCAGCACTGCCGCAAGCAGCACCACGACGCCCAGCGCGACGCCGATGAGCCATAACAAAAGCTGCTTCATATGTAACTCTCCTCTTGTAGCGGCCTCGCCCTCTCAGTCACCTTCGGTGACAGATTCCCCTTTTTGTCGCTTGCGCGACATCTTCCCCCGGCCGGGGGAAGTCTTTCCTCAAAGGGAGAGCCAAAAACGTGACCGTCAGGCCATAGCCTCTCCCTTTGGGAGCAACAATGATGACCGCCGCCAGTGGCGGAAACAGGGAATCATTGTTGGGGCAGTGGCCAGCAAGACGCAAGTGCTTTTTAAGCACGAAGCGGATGCTGGGTGCCGCAACCCGGGTAGTGGCACGCCGCAGGCGTGACGGAGAGGGCAAGCCCGATTCCCTATATTTGCAGATATAAAAAGGCGCACCGACACAGCCCTGTTACAGACTGCCGGTACGCCCTTCGTCATTTTGTTCTGTTTCGGCCCGCGTTATTCGGCAGTATCCTCAGCGGGAGCAGCCTCGTCTTCGGTCTCAGCAGGCTCTTCCTCAGCGGGGGCGGCGGTATCCTCGCCGAACAGCAGACGCTCGTACTCGTCCAGCTCCTGCTCACGGCGGCGCAGATAAACAGCCACAGCAGCCAGCGCACCAGCCACAGCAGCCAGCGTTGCGATAACAGCGATCAGACAGGATTTCTTCATAGGTTCAGCACACTCCTTTTTGGTCGAACCAGCGGTCCGGCTATTTTCAGCGGTCGTTCCGCGGCACAGGCTCGGTCTATTCTGAAACTATTATACCCGGACTTCACGAAAATTACAACCAAAAAGGCAAAATTTTGCTTTTTCAGAGCCCCAGCTTTTTCTTATACGCCTTGAATGCGCCGGGCAGAGTGTATTCGTTCTGCAGCTGTTCGCGGCTGGCCCAGACACAGCCCGCCGGGGCTTCCGCACTGCCGACGCAGACAGAATAGCCGCTCATCCGCCACTCGATGTGGCTGAAAATATGCTTTGCCGCCGGCAGAGGTTCGATGCCCTCACAGGCAAGGCCCAGCGCTTCCATCCGGCCGCAGACTTCTTCGGCGCTGAGGGCTTCGCCCTCCCACAGAAGCGGCTGCCACAGACCGGCCAGCAGACCTTTTTCGGGCCGCTGCTGCAACAGGAAGCGTCCTTCGGCGTCTTCGGCCAGCACTACCGTCACCGGCTCGATGCGCCGTGCTTTGGGCGCAGCCTTATGGGGCAGTTCCAGCGCCGTACCGGCCCTGCGGGCTTCGCACAAAGAGGCCAGCGGACACTGCTCGCAGAGCGGTGCGCCGTTCGGCACACAGACCAGTGCGCCCAGCTCCATCAGAGCCTGGTTGTAGTCGCCCGCCTTCTCAGGGGGCTGATGCTCCATGACCCGGGCCGTAAAAGCTCGTTTTACCGCCGGTTCTGTAATAACGCCGGGGTCATTATACAGTCTGGAAAACACCCGCAGCACATTTCCGTCCACCGCCGGGACAGCCAGCCCGAAGCTGATGGACGCGATGGCTCCCGCCGTGTAGTCCCCGATACCGGGCAGAGCGCGGAGAGCGGCGTAGTCGGCTGGCAGCTGCCCGCCGTACTGCTCACAGACGATGCGGGCCGCCTTTTGCAGGTTGCGCACCCGGCTGTAGTAGCCCAGACCCTCCCAGAGCTTGTGGAGCTTTTCTTCTTCGCACGCCGCCAGCGCGGGAATGTCCGGCAGGGCGGCGAGGAAGCGCTCATAATAGGGCAGCGCCGCCGAGACGCGGGTCTGCTGCAGCATGATCTCGCTGAGCCAGACGTGGTAGGGGCTGGGGTCGGTGCGGAAGGGCAGGATGCGCTGGTTCTTGTAGAACCATTCCAGCAATGCCGGGGCGATGTTTTCCACTTGTTTTGCTCTCCTTGTTGAAAATAAAAGAAAACCTCTCAGTCAAAGCCTGCGGCTTTGCCAGCTCCCCTACCGAGGGGAGCCTCTGGCGAAAAGGAAAAGTTTCCCGTTCTGCCAAAGCCTCTCCTCGTCAGGAGAGGTGGCATTGCGAAGCAATGACGGAGAGGTTGACTCACTGATCAGAAGCCGTAAGCCGTGCGGGGGAAGGGCAGCACGTCACGGATGTTCTGGATGCCCGTGAGGTACATGATCATGCGCTCGAAGCCCAGACCATAGCCTGCGTGCTCCACGCCGCCGAACTTGCGGAGGTTCAGGTACCAGTCGTAGCTGGACTTGTCCAGACCCAGCTCGTCCATACGGGTCACGAGCTTGTCGTAGTCCTCCTCACGCTGGCTGCCGCCGATGAGCTCGCCGATGCCGGGGACCAGCATATCGGCTGCGGCCACGGTCTTGCCGTCGGCGTTCTGCTTCATGTAGAAGCTCTTGATCTCCTTCGGGTAGTCGGTGACAAAGACGGGCTTCTTGAACACCACCTCGGTCAGGTAGCGCTCGTGCTCGGTCTGGATGTCCACGCCCCACTCCACGGGGAACTGGAACTTCTTGTTGTTCTTCTTCAGGATCTCGATGGCGTCAGTGTAGCTGATGCGGCCAAACTCGCTGTTTGCCACCAGCTCAAGGCGCTCGATGAGGCCCTTGTCGATGAACTGGTTGAAGAAGGCCATCTCATCGGGGCAGTTGTCCAGAACGTAGCGGATGACGTACTTGGTCATGGCCTCGGCGGTGTCCATGTAGCCGTTCAAATCGCAGAACGCCATCTCCGGCTCGATCATCCAGAACTCGGCGGCGTGGCGGGTGGTAAAGCTCTTCTCGGCGCGGAAGGTGGGGCCAAAGGTGTACACCTTGCCGAACGCCATTGCCATGGCCTCGGCTTCCAGCTGGCCGGAAACGGTCAGGTTGACGGGCTTCTCGAAGAAGTCCTTGGTGTAATCGACGGTGCCGTCCTCGTTCTTGGGGACGTTGTCGAGGTCGAGGGTGGTGACGCGGAACATCTCGCCGGCGCCCTCACAGTCGGAAGCGGTCAGCAGCGGAGAGTGGGCGTAGACGAAGCCGTTCTCCTGGAAGAACTTGTGGATGGCGTAAGCGGCCACACTGCGGACGCGGAAAGCGGCGTTGAAGGTGTTGGTGCGGGGGCGCAGGGTGGGCATGGTGCGCAGATACTCCATGCTCATCTTCTTTTTCTGCAGCGGATACTCGTCGGCGGGGCAGTCGCCCAGGATCTCGACGGAATCAGCGTTCAGCTCGAAGGGCTGCTTTGCCTGCGGGGTCAGCACGATGCGGCCCACGACGCGCAGGCTGCTGTACAGGCCGGTGTGGACGACCTCATCGTAGTTTGCCAGCTTGCCGGCTTCCAGCACGACCTGCAGGGTCTTGAAGCAGCCGCCGTCGGACAGGGCGATGAAGCCGATGTTCTTGGAGTCACGGATGTTCTTTGCCCAGCCGCATACGGTGACGACCGTACCATCGGCGGGGGTGTTCTTGTACAGCGAAACGATCTCAGTGCGTTCCATAGTTTTTCTCCTTATCGATTGATGCATTCCGGCTTGCCTGAGAGTCGTCAAGACGCGGGCTGGCACAGGATTTTTGTTGTCAGGCAAAGCTTATTGAGCGCAGGAATACTTGGTGTATTTCAAGCGAGATAAGCAAAGCATGACGGCAAAAAGACCCGCCAGACAGCGCCGGGACGGCTCGAAGGTAAGCCTAAAAAGAAAAAGACAGCTTTTCTCCCTGAAAGTTCAGGGCGAACAAGCTGTCTTGTAATGTCCGCGGTGCCACCTGAATTACCGGAAGTGTCCGGTCGCTCACGCGCTCAAGTAAAAGCGCTGCTCCGTTAACGCTGAGCCTGCGGCGCACCTACTGGCGGCGCATTTTTCTCACTGCGCCCTGTTCAGTTTGCTGCTCCCGGGTGTTCGTTCACGCACCGTCCGCGCACGGCTCCCAGCTCTGCCGCGCTCTCTGTGGCGTTGTGATGCGCTACTTTTCCCAATCACTGCATTTACCATTAAAATATAGCACTTTGCCGCCGTTTCGTCAAGCATCCGGGCCAAGCAGGGCCTGCACAAGGCCGTTGGCCGCCAGCTGCCCGGCGTAGAGGGCCTCGTTGAGGTTATTGCCGTGGCCTCCTATCTCGATGAGCAGACTGCCGGTGGTGAGGTCCTGATTATAAAAGCGGTAGCTGAACAGCACAGGCCGGGTGAACCCGGGGTACATCCCCTCCATGCTCCGCTCCCATGCGGCGGCGAAACGGAGGTTCTGCCGCCAGCTGGGCAGCCGGACGCTGCCGCCGTTGTCGCACCCGCAGATGATCATGACCTGCGCGGCCTGCCGCCCGTCCACGGTGCAGACCGGGGCCATCCGGGAACCTCCCTCTGTCTCGATGGCGTCCCGGTGGACGTCCAGCACCACCTTGATGCTGGGGTACTGGGCCAGATACCGCTGGACGACGGCCCGGCTGTTCTCGTAGCTGCCGGTGTAGCTGGGGTAGTCGTTCAGGGTCTCGTCGTGGAGGGTGTTCAGCCCGGCGGCGTTGAGGGTGTCGGCCATCACCCGGCCCACGGCACACATATTCAGATTCGTGTCAGTGGTGCGGGCGCCGTCGCCGGGCGAATACCACAGCCCCGCCGAGAGGCGGTAGTCCTCGGTGGCGTGGGTGTGCATGATGAGGATCTGCGGGTCAGGGCTGTCCTTTTCGACGCCAAAGGGCAGTGGGGCCTGTATCTCTGCCGCGATGTCCGCCGCAGTCTGTCGGGTGTTGTTCTTGATGCTGCCCGCGCCGCAGGCAACGTACTTTTCACCGCTGCCTTGCGGGTAATTTTTTTCAATCACTGCGCCCGCGCCTTCGGGCCGGGCGTCGTCACCCAGAAGCTCCACAAGATAGCTTTCGATGCCGCCTGTCGGGGCGGCGGCTTCGGGCTGAGAGGCGGCAGTCCCGGTGCTTTCAGGGGCGGCTTCGGCCACAGATGCGGCCTCCTCCTGCGCCGCGCCGGAGACGGCCCTTCGGCTCAGGGAGAGCGCCGTCTGCGCCGCCGGGACAGGCCCGGCGATGATTGCCGCCAGCCCCAGCACAACACTGTGGGCCGTGATGGTCAGAGCTGCAAAAAGGGCCGCTGCGCCCAGAAAGGGCAGCAGATGGCTCTGCCCGGCCTCGCCATAGCGCATAGACTGCCCCCTCCCCCTTTTGTTTTATCCATACAATATGATGGACAGCCTGGTTTTATCCCACCAGCCAGCAGAGCTGGGCGATGCTGAGCCTCGGCTGCAAGGCGCGGTTGATGGCCGCGCCCAGCAGGGCGGCCCCGTGGGCGATGACGCTGTCCAGCTCCCGGGGCGTCACCACGAGGTCTTTGCCCTCCTGCGCCATCATCAGGGTGGGGATGCCCGCCGCGATGACCGGCAGGCCCAGACGGGCCGCGTCCAGATGCTTGCTGCTGCCGGGCTGGGCCGGGCAGAGGCCGGTGTCGGAGAACTGCAGCGTCCGGCCCAGACGCTGGGGTTCCGACGAGCAGAGGCTGTCCACACAGATGAGGGCCGTGGGCCGCACTTCCCGCACCAGCGCACCGGCCAGCTGCTGCAGGCTCAGACCGGTGGACGCCGAGACGCCCGGGGCCACCGCCGCCACCGGGCGGATGCCCTTCACCGGCGGACGGCCTGCGCCCATCGTGACAAAAATTTTCTGGACGGTGCGGGGGCCGAGGGCGTCGGCGGTGACCCGGCGGTTGCCCACGCCCAGCACCAGCACCGGCCCCTCCGGCGGCACAAGCGCCCGCAGCTCGTCCGCTGCCTGCTCGATGACCTCGGCGTCCCGCTCGTCCAGCACACTGACGCTGGGGACTTCCAGCGTGACGTACCGCCCCCGGGGCTTCTCGAGGCCCTCCCGGGCAATCTCCACCCGCGTCACCGTCACGCCGCCCCGCTTTGCCGTGGCCGCGCGGACTCCGCCGGGCAGGTCAGCCGCGGCCGTGTAGAGCTCGTCCGCCATATCTGTCAAGCGCATGATTTTCCCTCTTTTCTGCTCTGTTTGCCGCCAAAAAGCCGGTTTTGGGGCCTTGCGGCACAAAAAGTATGGGAAAATCAAAACTTTTTGAAACAAAAATCGAAAAAATGCTTGCGCTGGAACGGCAAATATGGTATCATAAGGTGCGCTGTTATAGGTAGCCAAGGAGGTGGAACGAATGCCTAACATCAAATCTCAGAAGGACCGTGTCGTGCAGGCTGCTGCAGAGCAGGCTCACAACAAGGCCATTAAGACCAACCTGAAAACAGTCGTCAAGAAGGCAGACGCTGCCATCGATGCGAATGCCGCTGACAAGGACGCAACCGTCCTGGCTGCTGTTTCCGCGATCGACAAGGCTCGCGCTAAGGGTGTCATCAAAAAGAACACCGCTAGCCGCAAGATCAGCCGTATGGCAAAGCGTGCTAACAAGAACGCTTGATCGCAGTTTGATTGACGAACAAAACCCCTGTACCGGGACCCCGGTGCGGGGGTTTTTGTTTTTTATTTTTCGGGACGGTAAAGTGAGCCTGCGCGCTTTTGGCGCGGGGCGGGTTTTATTCTTTTGGTCAAGCGGCTTGCGCTCCGCGCGGGCCAGAGGTAGAGCCGGTTTTTTCTTTAAGCTGGTTCTCGCGCTGGTGGCGCGGGGGGAGAGCGCGGTTACGCGAGGTTAAGTTCTCTTTTGCGTGCCAAAAGAGAACCAGAAAAGCACCCGCTACTTTCGAG
>OMGO01000881.1_pt1 | contig 10532 bp, 10 predicted proteins | sample 1645901 | NCBI WGS metagenome assembly OMGO01 (sample SAMN05578592, study PRJEB25193) | human gut metagenome | biome: Human Microbiome; feature: human-associated habitat; material: feces | host: Homo sapiens | place: USA:Birmingham
ACATAAAATGCGAATTATTTAGTACAAAAAGTGAACTTCTGATGATCTTTCCCTGTGTTTAACGCAGCCTTCTTTCTTTTCCTCTTCACCCTTAATGTCTTTGCAATCTCTTAATAAATTCAGTGCCATCTTCTTTATTCCAGATATTATTTAGGCTGCGTTTCCTCTTCTTATCCGGCTGGCATCTTCATTCATTTTTACATCTAACACCCAATGAAGACTGTGCTCGATCAGCCAGTGCGCTCTGATAGCATGTGCAAATTCTTTAGCATCCATATCCTTTGATGAAATATAATATCGGATGCTTACACCTTCTGCTGATTTATCTTCTTTCTTCTGCCTGAATGACAATGCTACACAAAGCTTTTTTAATCCCTTCCATTCGAATTCAAAATCACAAAAGTTCAGGCGTTACGTTACTGACAATATGCAAACGTGTTTCTTTTCTTCCATGACTTATCTCCTGCGTACTAAACGAATCGCCTTTATAATTAGAAAACACATTTACAGGAAATTTTTCCTCGAATGCATGATGTAATTTCCCCTGATTGCCTTTTACTGCCAGAAGATAATCTGCTTTTTTATCTTTGATCTTCGAAGCGATATCTTTCTGACAGCCCATAGCATCAATGGTTATCAAATTTTTCTTTAAATACAGTAGGTTAAGCAACTCTGGAATGGCTGTAATCTCATTACTTTTGGCTTCCGTTTTCACCTGCCCCAGTACAACACCATTTTCGTTCGAGAATGCACTCACCATATGGATTGCTCCTTTTCTTTTTCCCTTATCAAAGGAGCCTCTTATGGTCTTTCCATCTATTGCTATAATTTCACCATCAGTGATTTCATGGCACTCCTGCATCCATTCAATAAACATCTTTTCAAAGGCCAAACTGTCAATGTTACTCACAACGCGTGCAATGGTGTCATCGACCGGAATGCCATTATCAAAATCACCATATTTCTTTAGCCATTCAAGTCTTTCATGTCCAAAATCTTCAATTTCCTGCCACTCATCGGCACCTGCAATTACTGCACATACGGTGAGAAACAAAATAGCAGATAATTTATGTTTAACCTTTCCTTGTTGTCGTATATCAGGGATCACTGAAATATAATCAAGCAAACTTTGAATACTCACCTGGGTCCTTTTTTATCTTTTTAGTTATTCCAAAGGTTAAATTTTGATCACCTGTAGGCGTTAAAGCCAAGATGAAAATCGTGATTTACATCACAATTTTCATGATCTTGCCCTGCCCCGTCCCTTGCTCTCATGTCTTTCTGTATGTATTTTATATTTTTCTCTTTCTGGTGTTGTTCATTATGACCATTTACCAATCCAGTCAAAAACTTCATTTTTCAAATTGTTATCATAATAATCAACATCGTAATAGTCTCCATAATTAATTATTTTATAACTAGCCTTCTTGTTTTTATCACTAAAATACACCCGTTGTTTTTTAGCGCAGAACTCCATATTCTCCAGTTTACTAATGTTTTTTAATCGCACGCTATAAAGAATATCATTGAAAAAATTAAGATTTATATCAACCACTCCACAGTGCGTCCTGTAATTATTAACCATTATACTTATAAAATGACCATTCCCTCTACTAATTTTTTGGTCATTAATTATTTTATAAATAATATTTTTTTCAGAAAGATATATCTCAACGCTCTTTGGTGTTTTATGTCCATAAAATACGATGTCAGAATTTGAATTGTTATCAAACCCAAGGTAAACAACAAATAAACAAAGGGTAATTAAAAAAATGACAAGTTTGCCTCTAATAATTTGAAGCATCTGAACTCCCTTGCTTTGCTTTTATTGGATTATCTGCTTTTATACCATCTAACCCGAAGAGTTGCCCAGTGTTATATTTTTCAATACATGCATCGCTACATTTGGCAGAAAAATCGCCACAAGCAATACCGACAGTGTTATTTTTAAGATCCATGATTCTTTCTTTAGCTGGCTGACCTTGTCTATTCCCTGCCGCCTCATGATTTTTACCTATCACGTCAGCTATTGTTGATCCAAATGTCTTAGTCATTCGACACATCAAGTAACAATGTCTCATTGCATCGGCGGCCCCATTATGAGCTCCGCCAACAATAGCATCCATATCATAACCGAACTGGTAAGCACTGTTAGTAATGCTGTTTGCAGCAATCAATCCAGGTACACCAGATACGGCATAAATTAGTCCACCTGATGTCATATTCTCAATCGCATCTAACCCCATTGGGTCTATCACTTGTATGGGATTCAACGGATACTGATACATATTCCATCCACCTCTCAACCCAATCGGGTCCGGGGTGATATACCGCCCCTGCAACGGATCGTAGTACCGGTGACGGTTATAGTACAGCCCCGACTCCTTATCATACTGCTGCCCCGGCAGCCGGTACGGCTGGTGCAGGTGATGCGGGTTCTCCTCATTAAGCTGGTTGCCCCATTCATCATATTCCGCGCTCCACGCCGTATTGCCGTCTTCACTGATAAGCGCCAGCGGCAGGCCCCGGTGGTCACAGTGATAAAGATGTATTTTTCGCTCAGGCAAATAAACCGGCTCTATCTGTGCCGCCAGCCGCTCCACCGTCAGCCCGCACTGCGCAAGCCACTGGCGGCTTTCACTGCTCACGCAGTTTGCCCGGATTTCCCCCTCCAGCCTGTCCAGCAGCCCCACCAGTTCAGCCGGAAATACCACGCCGTGCCCGTCCTCGCTCCCTTCCTGCTGTATCTTCTCCGCCAGGCTGCGGCACTGCGCTTTCTCCCGTTCACCGTTGTCTGTTTCGATGCGGATGAGCGGCGCGAAGCTCCCCGGCTGGTATACCGTCTGGATACGCGTGGTGTCGGTCTGTACCGTCGTCAGCCTGTCGCCGTCCCAGCCGTACCATGTCTCCTCCGGTTTACGCGACAGCGACATCCACCCCGTCAGGTCACGCTCCCGCCGCCATACCCGTTTCGCCATTCGCCGTCCCAGCGGGTCGTAGAGGTAGCGGCTCTCGACCAGTGGCTCGCCATGCTGTATCCGCGTGTGGAACACCAGGCGGTGCTGGCTGTCGTAGTGGTAGTGGTGGGTCCGCTCGTCGTCCGTCCGTATCACACCCGTCGGGATGCGGTCCGTCTTCTCCGTCAGTCTGCCGTTCGCCCGTCAGACGGCCTTTATCGTCATAGCCGTAGTGGACCGCCACACGGTGGCCTTCACTCAGGTGGCTGATTTCTGTCAGCCAGCCGTGGTCGTCATACTGCCACTGCTCCGCCGGTTCACCGTTCACCGTGCGCCGGGTGATACGGTCCGACGCATCGTAATGCCAGAGGGTGATAAGCCCCTCATCTTCACTCTGCGTGAGTTTTCCGGTCAGGTCATACTGGTAACGTTGCGTCCGGCCGTCAAAACCGCGCTGTTCAGTCAGCCTGTCCACCGGGTCATACCGGAACGTGGACTGGCTGCCGTTCTCGTTGGTCAGCACGGTGATGCGCCCGGCAGCGTCATACCCCATGCTGCGCGTCAGTCCACCTTCCGTCACACTCACCGGACGCCCGCGTTTATCATATGCGATGGTGCTGCGTTTACCGTCCGGTGATATCGTTGCTGTCAGGTCGCCTGCGGCGCTGTACTCATAACGGATTTCACGCCCCTGCGCATCCTTCTGACTGACCAGTTGCCCACGCGGGTTATAACTGCTGTAAGTGCTGATGCCTTCCTCCCGGTGAACGGCGATTTGTTGACCGTACCGGTCGTACTCATACCGCGTCGTGTACCCCGAGCAGTCCGTGAAGGCCAGCAGTTGACCGTAACGGCTCCATGCCATCTGTTTTGTACTGCCCGTCGCGTCCTGTATCCCTGTCGGCAGCTCACTCGCCGGGTCATCATAGCTGTACCGCGTTGTCTCACCGCTGCGCGAGGTCTCCGCCGTCAGCCTTCCCTTCTCATCATACTCCCGGCTGCTGCGAAGCCCGTCCGGGTACGTCACCGACGTCACCTGCCGCTGGCTGTTATAGCCATACCGTACCGTCCTGCCGTCCGGCCCCGTCACCGCCGTCACCGCACCCGACGCCATATGCAGGCTGTACTCCGTCCGCCGCCCCGCCGCATCCGTCTGTGCCTTCAGCCTCCCCGCCTCATCATACTCGCTGCGGGTGATGCTCCCGTCCGCATGCTCCTTCTTCACCACCCGCTTCAGGCCGCCTTCGCCCTCCGTGTACAGCACCTCCCGCCGGTTCAGGCTGTCCGTGATGATTACCCGGCGCTCTCCGTACTCAAAGCGGTAGTCCAGCCCCTCCGGGTTGACCTGCTCCGTCACCCGACCGGTATCATCATACCGGTAGCGGCTCTCCGGCCTCCCCGCATAATGGTGTGCCACCATCCGCCCGGCGTGCTCCGCATCATAAGTAAACCCGCGAACCTGCGTCCCGCTGCGGTCATACACCGCCCGCAGTTCTCCGCTGGCCGTGTACGTGTAGCGCGCCAGCGGCGCAGTCGGCTGTTCATCCGGGTATGCCGGGTCGTGTGTCAGCCACACCGCCTCCAGCCGGATACCGTTATCGGCACCGTATTCTGTACCGGCGGGCAGCGTGTCGGGGAAAGCAGAAGAAGAGGAAGCAGAACGGGGACCGGCAGGGGAAGATAAAGACGTGGCGCGCTGTTTACGGAAGGCTTCCGCCCGCTGCGCCTGTGTGGTCAGCACCAGGTGAAAACAGCGGCCCGCGCCGTCCGTCACCCCCGTCACCGCGCCCGCCACGTCACCCTCCGCCGCCCGGTGGAAAGTCAGCGTCCGCCCGAAGCCGTCCACCACGCCCGTCAGCACCCGGTATGCGGGCGGCTCCGGCGGCAGCACCTCGTCCGCCCCCGGCACCCGCTCCGGCCAGCTGAGTATCCACCACGGCCCCTGAAGGCTGTTTGTCGCCAGGTACACATGCGGACTCAGGCGAACATCTTCCGGCAGCACCTGCCAGAGTGCGCTTAGCGGCTGCGAACTGTGCTGCTCCGCCACCCCGCCCCGCGCCAGCCAGAGTGACTCGCTGCGGCTGTAGCTTATCTCGCCGGGAAACAGCGGCTCAAAGTGAATGCTCCTGCCGCCGTTGTCGTTGAGTATCAGGCCTTCATCGCGTATCTGTAAGCGGATATCGAAGGGCGCTTTCCAGCCGGGACCAAACACCCCCACCGGCGCGGGTGTTCTGGTCCGGTAGCTGCTGTAGGCGCGGGAAAGAATAAACGGCAGCGGGCCGGGCAGCGCAAGGTCCGTCTCGCCCGGCAGCACCTTCGCACCCAGCAGCGGGTTCACCGGGTTAGCATAGGTAATCCCTCCCGGACATACCGAACAGGCCACTCCCGTCGGCGCACCTATCAGCACCCCCGCTGAACCCTGCACAATATCCAGTCCCTTGCGGGTCATATCACCCTGCCGCGCCGCCGGTTTTCCGCCCATGAATCAATTCCTTCTGCTTTTAATATGGTTTATCTGGTCACTGCACCAGTTCCGTTTTAATTTTTTGCACCTGACTCAAAATTGCCGCATATCCGGCATTCCGGGGGGTAAATCTTTCGGCACAGGCGCATCCGGTACAGGTTGTGTGGCACCACAGTTCCAGTTAATCACTGGCGAATCACCGTTCACATCCGACTCCCCTTCCAGATGAATGTGCGTACCATTGAGAAATATGCTTCCGTCCTTCGTCAGCACCAGCCTTGCCTTACCACAGCAGAGTTCAAGATGCTCACCGGCAGAATAAACTGCTGTTTGTCCGGTGTTTTCCTTCATTGTCTTGCCCACCGAGAAGGTGACGTTATTCCCCACATTGACGCTGTAGCCCATTCCCACCATCAGTGATTTATGCAGCCCTACCTGTGAGGACTGCAACAACGCCACCGAGGTATTCATAATGCCGCCTACCGTCGTCTGGTAAGCCACACCCACCGTCAGCGCACGAATGATCCCCACCTTTTCAACCTGGTTTGATCCCACTTTGATAATCTGGTTACTGCCCACCGTTTCCACCTGGTTGACACCAACCGTCTGTATCTGATTAACGCCAATGTTCTGGATCTGGTTATTGGTAACGGTGATCGCCTGGTTGTTACCTATTTTTTCGGCATGGTTGTTTATCACATCAGTGGTGCGGTTATTCAGCACCTCGGTGTTCATGTTCTTCTGCGCGTGGATGTAGACCTGTTTGTGCGCTGTAGCGAAACTGGCTGATGCAGAGGGTGCTCACCTCGGTACGGGTGTTCGGATTCCAGGGGATCTCAAAGGACTCCGGCAGATAACGCACGGTATCGCACAGGACCAGGCTCTGGTCGGTACTTTTTTGCGCGTGCTCCTCATAAAAGAAGATGCCTTCCTCCGCCGCCATCCAGCACAGGAAATCGTAATCAGTCTCACCGTACTGGACACAAAACTCACGGGAAGGATGTGGCTCGCTGAACAGCGGGCTCCACTCGGTCACCCCGTTTTCCTGCAATATCGTGCCGAGGATGCTTTCGATGTCCTCATTCTGGAAGATACGGAAGTTCTGGCGCAGCCCTGTGCGCCACAGCGGTGGGCACACCTTCATGCTGTACAGCATCTGGTTTTTGTCGTTCTCCCCCAGTTCAAACCAGGTCACCATACCTTTCACCCGGCGCTGTACGTCATCGCCCTGCCATATCGTCAGGTAGGCCATTTTGTCGAGGATCTGCTGGAATTCAAGGGAGAGAAACTGCTGGCTGACCAGAGAGAGATCGAGGGAAAAAAGCGAAGAGAGTGACTGGTTCAGATGAAAGGAGACCACCGCAAAAGCATCCGGTGGCAGGCCGTCCACTTCCAGCGTGAAACGTAATCCGGTTGACATAGCAACCTCCGGGGTTAAGGAAAAACAGACAGTTCGCTGTTAAAGCGGCTGTGACAGTACAGTGTTACGCTTGCGTTCAGGCACGCTACCGCCGAAGTTTCCGGCAGCCGCCATCTCCCGTGAACGTAACCCCTTACTGACAACCTTTCTTTCTACGGCGTAATACAAAAACAGCATCCGGCCTGATAGCCGGATGCTGTTGGCTTAACTTATGCTTCCAGCGGTGCGCGCCAGTCGTCAGCACCGGAGGTGCCAGATTTGACGTGTTCCCATTCAATTTTGCGGTAGGCCAGTGAAACTTCGAGCAACTGGGTGAACTCGCGTTTCGCCGGGTCCTGGCAATGCGGCATATGCAGTTTCATATCGACAATCGTCGAATCAGTCAGGCGGGTAGTGAAATAATGCTCCTGTTTGCCTTCCACAGAGGTACGCCACCAGTGAAGTTCAGTGGTTGGCAGCATTTCGCCGGAGGCCAGTGCGTTGTACATCAGCGGAACCGCTTTGTTCAGCGCCACGGTAAAAATGAAAGGCTTGTGAGCACGCTGACCCGCAGGCTGACCGGACTGAGGATCGGTCGGGACAGTAACGTTATGCAGGAATTCCTGCACCAGCATCTCGTCTTCGTGCCCCTGCACATAGATGTTGCCGACAGAATCAGCGGTAAATGCACCTGCAGTAATATTTCCCTGGGTCTGACCAGTGATGGAGATATAACACGGTGTTGGCATTTGTAAACTCCTTGTTAACGTGGTTAATTACTACTTACAATGACCTGCCGTTAATCCCAGACAGGCAGATGCAGCTCACTTCACGGAACCGCATCATTTTTCAGTATTTTTTACATACAAACCGAGCTAGAATTTACGGTTGTCGTAAAAACTATTTTTAAAATCATTAAATCTCTTATTCAGCAATAACTTAATAATATATATCTGGATAACCATACCCAACTGTTCAAAGTCCGTATTGCCTCCATAAAATGGCCAAAGCTGAATCATGAATAAATATTGTATTTATCCTTTCTGAATTATCATTTTGATAATTTTTGAGATATTCCTTAAAAATACCCACTTAATCAATCACAAAACAAATATATAAATAAGCAATCATTAGATTAGCTTATGTTTAATGAAATTATTATATAATTCAATAAGATGCATAAAAAACTCTATATTTAAATTATTGCCATAATACACCTGACGCGAATTGAACAGGTTCATACAATCTATTTAACGCTTGCAGAATACCCCTCTTTACGATCGATAAAAAGTCCTTTTCTTATTTATTTTGAAGCGTAAAATGCGGGGTGATGAAGGAGTGGTGATTTTATTTTCACCGCCATCAAGGCGGCATTTCCGATATTTTTTGCGGTACGAATATGCCGTGTTCATGGCCTGTACGAGATAACATGACGGATCACTTTTATGAGCAAAAAATTTGAAGGCAGCGTCGCGCCTCGCGAGCGTATTAATATATCGTATGTCCCAAAAACAGATGGCCAGACGGCTGAAGTGGAACTTCCGCTTAACATGCTCGTTGTCGGCGATACCGGAAATACGCAGGAAACATCCTCACTGGATGAACGTCAGGCAGTTTCCGTTAACAAGCACAATTTCGGTGCAGTGATGGCTGAAGCAGCCATTGGCCTCAATTTTACCGTCCCCGCCACGCTGAAGGGAAGCACAACGGACGATGAGCTGAATGTGGCGCTGAATATCAAGTCACTGGATGATTTTTCACCAGATAGCGTGGCCCGGCAGGTTCCGGAAGTGAATAAATTGCTGGAACTGCGTGAAGCACTGACTGCACTGAAGGGGCCGATGGGTAACCTTCCGGCATTCCGTACCCAGCTCCAGGCATTGCTGGAAAATGAAGAGTCCCGCGAGCAGTTGCTCAAAGAAATCGGCCAGGTGAGCAATAAATAACCACCACTATTTCATTAAACAGGGTTATCCAGGCATGACGGCACACAAAAATATCTCCGGGACATACCACCTCTCTGTTGCAGACATTCTGCAGGTGGTTTACCAGGTATGTTTCAGCCCGTCCGTTGAAATCAACCAGGATGGTGTGGCTGCGCTGATTACAACACTGGATCGCCGTATCAGTGATCTATTGGATGAGATTATCCATTTTTGTGAGTTTCAGCAGAGCGCGTCGCACTGGCAGCGCGTACTTCACTGACGGCGAAAAGCCGGTTTCAGAAACACAGCTAAAACAGAAGGATTTTCAGTATGTCTTTACAGGAAGAGGAACTCGTATCCAGTCATGCCGGGCAGCCTGAGCAGGCATCGTCGCTGCTTGATCAAATCATGGCACAGACCCGTATTCAGCCCGGTTCGGAAGGTTATGACGTTGCCCGCCAGGGTGTGACAGCCTTTATTGCCAGCATCCTGCAATCCACTGCATCTGCCGAACCGGTCAATAAACTGGCCGTGGACAGCATGATTGCAGATATTGATGAACGCATCAGCCGCCAGATGGATGTCATCATCCATGCGCCTGCCTTTCAGCAGGTCGAGTCGTTCTGGCGCTCACTGAAAACCATGGTGGATCGCGTTGATTTCCGTGAAAACATCAAGGTCAACGTGCTTCATGTCACCAAGCAGGAACTTCTGGAAGACTTTGAGTTTGCGCCAGAAATTATTCAGTCCGGATTTTATAAGCACGTTTATTCGTCCGGTTTCGGACAGTTTGGCGGTGAACCCATCGCTGCCGTGCTGGGCGCTTATGAGTTCAAAAATACCGCGCCTGACATGAAACTGCTGCAATACGTCAGTGCCGTGGGCGCAATGGCGCACGCACCGTTCCTGTCCTCCGTTTCCCCGGAGTTTATGGGGCTGAACTCGTGGACCGAACTGCCTAATATCAAAGATCTTTATGCCATCTTTGAAGGTCCGGCCTACACCAAATGGCGCGCCCTGCGTGACTCGGAAGATTCGCGCTATTTAGGGCTTACGGCACCCCGCTTCCTGCTTCGCCAGCCCTATTCACCAACAGATAACCCTGTTAAGAACTTTAACTATTACGAAGATGTCAGCCAGAACCACGAAGATTATCTGTGGGGTAATACGGCCTGGATGCTGGCATGCAATATCGCAGACAGTTTTGCCAAATACCGCTGGTGTCCAAACATTATCGGTCCGCAAAGCGGCGGCGCAGTGAAAGATCTGCCGGTGCATCTGTTCGAAACGATGGGGCAGATTCAGGCCAAAATCCCAACCGAGGTGCTGGTCACCGATCGCCGCGAATTTGAACTGGCTGAAGAGGGTTTTATCACCCTTACCATGCGTAAAGACTCTGATAATGCAGCCTTTTTCTCTGCAAACTCGGTACAAAAACCGAAGCACTTTCCGGGAAAAGATGCAGAAACCAACTATAAGCTGGGTACGCAGCTTCCTTATCTCTTCATCATCAATCGGTTAGCGCACTACATCAAGGTGTTGCAGCGTGAACAACTGGGGTCATGGAAAGAAAGGAGCGACTTAGAAAGAGAGCTTAATACCTGGATCCGTCAGTATGTTGCCGACCAGGAAAACCCGCCTGCAGACGTGCGCAGCCGCAAACCTCTGCGCGCTGCCAAAGTTGAGGTTATGGATGTAGAAGGCGAACCCGGCTGGTACCAGGTTGCGCTAAGCGCTGATGAATCCCCTAATGATTTTGGTAAAAATCATTAAGTTAAGGTGGATAC
>OMGO01000888.1_pt1 | contig 10457 bp, 11 predicted proteins | sample 1645901 | NCBI WGS metagenome assembly OMGO01 (sample SAMN05578592, study PRJEB25193) | human gut metagenome | biome: Human Microbiome; feature: human-associated habitat; material: feces | host: Homo sapiens | place: USA:Birmingham
AATAAGAAACAAATACTAATAACATAAAAATTAAAAACAGAAAATGAAGAAGCTAAAATCTTTAGGGGTGGTTGCCGCAGCAACTATTTTGTTGACCTCTTGTTTGGATGGAAGTAATGAGAGTAGTGTAGCTGGTTGTGCGGTAATTGATATTTCTACAGAGGCGGGTATTGCTGCTTATGTGGATGATTATTCTATTCCGTGTTATTCTCCTGCATTTAAAGATTTGACTCCAGGTGATTGTATTTATTTCACTGGAACTTTGAATGGGGATGATCCGGCAAATGATGGAACGAAAAAATATTGGACGATATCTAATGCTGCTGTAACTCAAAAATTTGATAGTAGGGGACGCTTTGCTATGCCTCTTGATACGGCTAATATTATACCGAATGAAATAGCTGCTACGGATATGGCTTTACTATATTTCGGACAATATTCTTTTACTATTAAAGACTATTTGTTTGTGGGATCCAGTCATGAGAAAGCTCCATCAGATCAGGTAAATGAATATCAGTTACAATATGATTATAATCAAGAGCCGCAGACTGTAGATGGAAAACGTGTTTATGATTTTTTCCTTCGTGTTGTAAAAACTTCTGATGGAAAAGGTATTGTAGGTACTACTCCTTTTTATTATACGTTTAATACACGTGGATATTTTAAAACATTACAGTCAAAGGAAACAGCTGCAGGAAATGAGACTTTAAGTATTAGATTTAACTATATCAAAGAGTTTAATAAAGATACAACCGCTGCAACATGGGGTAAATCTCAAATTATTACAATTCAAATACCAAAGGAATCCTAATGTAAAACAAAAAAGGAATTCAATTAATTGGATTCCTTTTTTGTTTATATTATAATGATACCGTTAATTGGATATAATGAAATCAATATTTGCTATAACTTTGATCTTAATACTTTTATGTTTTGCTTGTAAGAATAATACTCACAATCATTTTGTGAATCAAGCAGAAACTTTAATTGAAACAAATCTTGATAGTGCTTATTTACTATTGAATAGTATAACAATGCCAGATAAGTTGAATGATGAACTATTTGCTCATTGGTGTATGTTGTTGGGAAAAGTATCAGATGATTTGCATAAAGACATGCCTTATGTCTCTTATTTAATACAAGCTCAAACTTGGTATGAAAAAGATGGGACCATTGATGAACGGATACAGATTGGCTTATATTTAGGTCGTTCGTATGTAGAGGAAAAAAGGTATGATGAAGCAATGAATACTTATTTACGGGTTTTAGATTTGGCAAAAGATGGTAAAGAATATAATTTGGCAGGATATATATGTAGCTATATGGCTGATTTATATGAATTAAAAGATCTGTTTGATCAAGCTCGAAAGAAGTATCAAGAAGGAGCAGAATATTTTTTGAAAGCACATAATAGTCGAAGTTACGCTTTAGCCTTGAGGGATGTGAGTTATACCTATTGTCTACAGGATTCTTTAAATTTAGCATTAAAAAGCTTAAAGGTGGCTGATTCTATAATTTATGCAATAAATGATTCGGTTGCACGAGCTTCCATTTTGAATGCATTGGGAAATGTTTATTCTTTGATGGATTGTCAATATTGTGCGGAGAAATATTTATTGAAAGCATTAGAATTAGACACAACAGAGATTGCCCCTACTTATTTAGCATTAAGCACACTTTTCTTGGAAAATGGTGATTTAGATAAAGCACGGTACTATTTGAAAGAATCAGAACAAAAAACAAAAAATGCTTATACTTCAGTAGGTGTAACATATCAGCATTATTTATTAGAAAAGATGTCCAATAATCCAATTGATGCATTATTTTATTTAGAATTGCATTGCCAGGAGTCTGATTCAATATCCTTCGTCCAGAATAATGCTCGAATAGATGAGATAGAGAAAAAATACAACTATGTTAAAGTATTAAATGAGAATAATCAATTACGCATAAATAGACAGGGTTTGTTTATATTTTTGATTTTAGCAATTCTTTTTTGCTTATTATTTGCCTTCCTATATTATATAAAATCCAAGCATAGCAGAGAGCAGATCTGTAAGCAGCAAAAAACATTAGATGATAAAGAAAAAAAATTATTACAATTGGTTGCTAAATTGGATAAAAAAGAAAAAGATTTAGAGCAATTAAAAGTATTAATGGTTCAAGCTGATAATCAGGAAGATGTTCAGAAGTTGTTAGATAAGCGAGAATCGGAATACCAAAAACAAAAAGAGGAAGTTTTACAGGTCCGAAATGAATTTAATGTTTTAAGGAAGAAAATGTTGTATCTGACTCCTATTGTTAAGAAGATTGTGAAATTATCACAAGTGGTAGTGCCTGGTGCTTCTAAATCACCAATTTCAGTAAAAGATTGGCATCTGTTGGTGAATAGCGTAAATAATATATATTTTTTGTTCAATGAGAAATTGGAGGAGACTGGTTTTAAAGAAAATACTGTTGAAATGTACTATTGTTATCTTTCTCTTTTAAAATTAGATAAAAATCAGGAAGCTGTTATTTTGCATATAAATCCGGATTCAGTTTCAAAGTTACGAGTTAGAGTTCGACAAAGGTTACAAATTTCTAGTACAAAAACGTCTATTTGTGAATGTTTGATGGATATATAGTTATTTGATTGGTTATTAGTTAATTAATGGATGTTTAGATAAGTACTCTGTCCTGCATTTTGTTTGTAAGTGGTTGATTGTCAGTGTCGATTAGTCCTATGTGCTTTTGGGGATTTATTTCATGGTCTAAGTTGTTTCTCATATTTTTGCCTAAAATTTAAATGGTTTAATTTATGAAGAAGTTAAAATTTTTATCTCTCCTAGTTTTAGGTATGTGTTTATCTATCCAGGTGTTCGCTCGTAAAAATGTAGTGTTGAAAGGTAGTTGGAATCGAGTGGAGAAATCAATCAATCCAGAAATACCAATTCAAATTTGGTTGGAAGATAGTAATAAAGATATTACGGTCCAGTTTTTTGAAAATTTGGGTCCGGTTAATATTACTATAGTTACTTCCGATGGAAATATTATGTATGACACAGTATTGGGTACTACTGAAATGTCTACTTTTTCAATTACATTAGATGACGCTTTTATAGATACTGAATATCGTATTATTGTTTCGAATGTAAAGAGTGTAGTGAATGGCTTATTCTCCATAAACTATAAGTATATTGAATGATTCAGTATCGAATTTTATTGTTAAAATGAAAAGTTATGAAAGTAAATAATTATATTGTACTTATCTTATGTTTTTGCTTATTATTATCATGTCAAGATAATATGGAAGAAATTAGAGTTGAAACCGAAACCTCCAACCTATTGGATACTCGTAGCAGTAGTAATGAAGATCCATTTGAGCAATTATTAGGAATGCCTCTAAATGTAAAGTTGGCAAATTCTGTAGGTCCTGCAACTTATTTGTCTGCAAAACAAGTAAGCGGATCTAATACAGGTGGTTTTGATAGTGAACTTCGAGTAGTAGAAAAGGATTCAGGTGATGGTTTACAGCAATGGGTGTTGCATAAGTTGATACCTGCAGAAGAAGGGGTGACTTCTTTTAATGGACATAATCTGTATATAATGAATATGGTAGGTGAATATAATCATCCCAAAGTAAAAAATTATAAATGGTATGAAATTTATGGAGGCAATATGCGAAGACGTGATCCTGATGGAATAAAAACAAATAGGTTTTATTCATTTGTTATTAAGCCTGTCAAAAATACTATTAATTTGTATTCTGTAATACCATTTGGTGCTGATTGTTTATATTGGCAGGGACCTGTGGAAGATTTTGATAAATCTAGAAAAATGTATGCAACTGCAGCAACAGAGGGTAGCTTGGTTAAAACAGTTTATTATGAGGGGTATGATCCTTATTGTAGTGAAGACTTATTTAGATGGGAATTTACACCTGCTGATATTTTTGAAATAGAAAGTATTTCTTATTATCAGATGCCGGGGGACTATATTTCTTTAGCTCCGGATTTTGTATCTGATATTATTGTGGAGAATAAGACTTCTTTGGAACAATCTATGACTGCAAACTTTGCTCAAAAAGCCACTATACAATCGAAGTTTTCGGAAACTGAAGGTTTTTCTGTTACTGTTAAAACAGGAATTGGTGTTAATCTATGTAAAATATTTAATGGGAGCCTTGATATGACAACCGTATCCAGTACAACCTCTTCATTTGAAAATAGTGAGACCAAGGAAGATTCACGCTCTTATTCTTTTCCTGTGAAAGTTCCTCCTTTCAAAAAAGTGAAAGCGCGGGTTGTTGTTCAAAGATATAATGCGAATATATCATATAGAGCAGTTTTCAAAGGAATCAAAACAGGTAAAAGGCTTACCCTGACAGGTAAATGGGAGGGAGTAACTGCTAGTACAATCACTTATCAATTGATTGAGGGAGAAAATGGTAAAGTGTTGCGATCATTTACCGGGGTTCCAACAAGTGAGATTGATTTGACCAAGTAAAGTTCTATTCTGTAGTAGTTGATTTAAATAGAAAATGTAGAGTTTTGAGAATTTCTATATTTTCTATTTAAATCGTTTATAGGTAATCTCATTTAAAATGAAGTAATAAGGTATTATTACCATGAATCAATTCGTTTATTTTTTAATGATTGTTGTAATTCGTCCTTTTAAAAGGATTTTATTCTAGATTTTTTTGAATCAATATAAATAATTCTTTGTTCGTAATAAATCTGTTACCAACATTGGATTATCCTTTCTCATTAACTCTATTAATACCGATGCTTTTGACGGATCGGCTTTTATTGCTTGTAATTCCTGTTCTGTGATACCAACCAGCTGCATAAAGTCCAGTTTTCCGTGGATTGTATTTACGCCGGGGACTTCTGTGTCATTTACAATCAGTAAGGCTGTGATGGCTGATTCGATGTCCCAATTAATGGATTGTCCGTTACCTGCTATGAATTGCAATGGTTCGAACCAGCGTTCCTGGGTAAAAGTGTAGCGAGCCAGGTTGCTCATCATGCTGATGGCCCATTGACATTCTTCACTCGTTTCGACCGGTAGTTTTATGGTCATCTCGTATCCCCATTTACTGAATTCGTTTTCCAGTGCTTCTTCGTTGGAATATAATTCGCTCATGCCATAGGTGACAAGATGTTTGTAGCCGTTGGGGGAGGTGTAGATACTGTATCCGTCGAGATACTCGTCACCACCCATCATCGCTCTGGAAATGATGTTGGTGCCGAAATGTTCCGGCTCTTGTCCGGGATAAAGTTTTTCGAAACATTCGTCGATAGCATCCCATCCGGGAGCCCAGTCTTCATGTTCCTCTGCATATTTTTTATATTCTTCTTTGTTCATAACCGTATGTGTTTGTTATGAACAAAGATAGAAAGAGTTTCCGGGAATAAAGATTTTAGTCAATAAACTTCTTGATTTGTTCCAGAAGGGCCCCTTTTTCCATTACTCCGGAAGTACGCCAGACTATTTCACCCTTTTTGAAAATAATTAAAGTCGGAACGGACTGGATCCGGTACAGGTTGGCGACAGCTTCGTTTTTATCGACATCGATTTTCAGAATACGTGCCTGGCCGACCAGTTCCTTGCCTAACGCTTCCACTGTTGGACTCATTACTTTACAGGGACCACACCAAGTGGCAAAGAAGTCAACCAAAACCGGTTTATCTCCATGTATGATATCTTTGAAAGTTTCCATATTGTTTTTTTATTTATAACAATTGGAATGTAATGCTTGTTCATAGAATAGTCAAGGTCAATTATTTTATTTCATTAATAACAGTTTCACTATTCTCTCCATAGATAAATACACCGATCCACTTGCCTTCTTTCTCATAACTGTCAATACCGTCTTTTTCAACAAAACGGATACAATAGGTAGCTGTTATTTTTTCATTGTAAAAGTTGATTGGGTTCGTAATTCGCACGAGGGAGTTAATGAGATAATGTCTTCCATTGTTGTAGTTGAAGAAAGAACTGCTTTCTCATTTTGGAAAGGAGCTTTTCTCCCACCTACTAAATATTTATAATTAGAAGGTGATAATTCTGGGTGTTGTGATTATTACTTTAATTTAAATAGGTATTTAAGGTTATTTAAACTGTAATGGATGAGTTCTTTTGAAAAACAATGTTAGAGACGATGTGTCGGGGATTTGAAATGATCTATGGGAAATTGATAAAATAGAGATTATCCATATTAATTCATTACATTTGTCTTTCATAATCTGTCAACAATAAAACGACGTGATTACGACCTATTGATTGCTAATATCTAATTTGAAATGAAATACACATGGATACTGATTTTATAAATATAACAACAGAAAATCTTGCCGATGAACATTTATGCTGCATTATCCGGACTAAAAAGCTCCATCCGGGTGTTGAGGCAAAGCGTCAATGGCTTTCTGGCCGACTGAATGAAGGTCATGTCTTTAGAAAGTTGAATGCAAAGGCAACGGTTTTTATAGAGTATGCTCCTTTGGAAACGGCCTGGGTCCCGATAACTGGTGATAACTATTATTATATCTACTGTTTGTGGACGCTGGGGAGTTACAAGGGGAAAGGATATGGAAAATCATTGATGGAGTACTGTATTGCCGATGCCAAAGAAAAAGGTAAATCCGGTATCTGTATGCTCGGGGCAGAAAAACAAAAATCCTGGCTTTCCGACCAGTCATTTGCGAAAAAGTTTGGTTTTGAGGTAGTCGATACTACCGATAACGGATATGAATTGCTCGCACTTTCTTTTGACGGAACAATGCCGAAGTTCGCGCAAAATGCAAAAAAGCTGGAAATAGAAAGCAAAGAGCTGACAATTTATTATGATATGCAGTGTCCTTATATCGATCAAAAAATTGGGATTGTCAGACAATATTGCGAAATGAATGATGTCCCTCTATCATTGATTCAGGTGGATACATTACAAAAAGCGAAGGAATTGCCTTGTGTTTTCAATAACTGGGCTGTGTTTTATAAAGGAAAATTTGAAACGGTGAATTTAATACAAGACGTTACCCACCTGAAGAGAATACTTAAGAAATGAAAGTATAATTTTGACTACCTTGCAATAAGAATACTGGTAAAACACATCGAAAATAATTAATTTTGCACCCTTTTTCGGAAGAGCATTATATTTAATTATAAACAAAGACAGACGATGAAAAGATTATTTCCCACTAGCCTGTTTGTGTTGGCTGGTATGCTTTTGCAGCTGGTTGGCTGTAAAGATGATGAAGTATCCCTACCCGATGAAGGTGGTCTTGTAATTGAAGAATTGCCCGTCAGGATGACGGAAGCTGCCTATAATGAGGATAATACGTATTATTTGTTGAACGATGAAGAATCGCCGGATATTTATTTCGATTCGAGCCAGCGCAGTTTCTATGTCACTCAGCCGTTGCAGATTCAATTGGACGACGATCATAATTTCCAACTCCGCTTTTATAGCCCCAGAGCGTTGAAAAACGTAACTATCTGGGCGAATATTGATGGATATGATGAAGAGTTCATGTTTATGTCGCTCGAAAAGGTGTTGCCGTTTCAGCAACTTCGGGTATGTATTCCGTTTGCCACTCAAGACTTGACGGCTTATACCCGTAGCGGAAAAAAGATCCGTATCATGGCAAACCCGTATCTGACGGGAGAAAACATTTCTTTCACGGTAGAGTCTGACGATCCTTATTGGGACAGGTTGCAATCTATTCGTTGCAAATGGCGCATCGCTTTTGGCAGATATAGTGATACTCAGGCTAGCTGGAAATATAAAATGAAGGCTTCGCATACACGTGAAGCTGTAGCTATTGCGCTGAACATGAGTTATATGTTCTCGTCGCAAAAGTTCGAGAAAGCATTGTATGAGTTTGGACCGTTGCATAGTAACAATGACAGGGTGGAGATCGACAAAAGCGCCCTGTTGACGAGAGTACTTAATCATGCAGGACTGGTTTTCGGATATACGACAGGAGTCATGGGGCTGGGGGGAGGAACTACCTTCGGTATGCATGAGGTGTGTTATTTGGAACATTATGCCGACGATAAAAGTATTACGGAGACTATCTTTCACGAATTTGCACACTGTCTCGGATATGGCCATGCCGGAAATATGACATACGAACAAACCGGACCAGGCTGGCCTACTTTGTGTAATAATGTATATGTGGATTTATCGCTGGAGAAAGAACTGCCGGTTTATTCTCGCCGTTTCTTACATACCCGCCGGAGTAAAAACAGGTATTTTGACGATATCTATGTAGCTTCTAAGTATATTATTGAAGATCCGGAACTGGATGCCCTCGATGGTGGGTTGTCACCGCTACGCGAAGAGAATACTTCTGAGGGAAACGATGGAGAACCTGTTACTTTCAAGTTGGATTATTCAGATGTGCCGGGAGCAACGGCAGCTACTTTCCGTCCGAAAGATGTGTTTGCATATGGTGATACGTTGTATGTCGTGAATGATGCCGATAATAACTATAGCCTGGAAGTATTCAGTATAGCGAACGGTGGTAAGAAGCATTTGGAAAGTATCAAGGAATGGACCTGGGAGGATGCCCAGGAAAAATTTGCAGGTCGACCGAATGGGGTTACACGTGCTAACGGAAAGATTTACGTTACTCATGAGGGTAGCCGAACGGAGATTTTTGATGCGACAGACCATCAGTTTATCACTTGTATCGGTACCGGTAGTTGGGGAACAGGACCTTCGCAGACTGTTCATGCTTTTGATGTGCTATGTTATAAGGGACTGATTATGATTCATGATAAACGTTATATCGATATTGTGGAAGAACGAATTTTGGAACCGGGGAAAAAGGCTCCGCGTATCTATATCCGTTCCGAACATTTGGGTGAAACCGCCGGTACGTATGGTATGGCAGTAGATGAACAGAGCGGACTATTGTATTCCACTCATCCGTCCAAACGTATAGATATCTTTACCCCTGATGCTATCCGTGAAGGAGTAACATTTAAACGTGTCGATCAGCTGACGTATGCAAATATTCCTTATGCCTTGGATTTTTATGAAGGTCGGTTGTTTGTTAGTTCAAACGGCAAGGAGAAGTTTTGCGAAGTCGATCCGGTGACAGGCGAAATCTTGAAAGATTACACGGTTGTGGGAGATGTCACCTTGCAGGTTCCGGAAAAATTCTGTATTTGCCGTAATACCTTGTTTATTATAGACCGTACAAAGAGCGGAGCGTGTATCTATGCAATCCCTATGAATGAATTAAACTAAGTTGATCCCATAAAAATGAAAGTGAATATGAAAATGTATGTTTATATCTGGTTGGTATTGTTGGGTATACTGACCATTCGGTGCAGCAGTGATGATATAGGGAACCCGGAGGGGGATTCGCCCGAATATGCTAGTTATTGGTATTATTCTTATGAGGCTGCACAGTTAGTTAATGCGGAAACTTTAGGAATGGAAGCCTTGGAGGACTTCTCGCCTTATACTGTAGCACATCTGGGAGATACTCTTTTTATTGCTAACATAGGAAAGGAAGGAAACAGTTTGTTGGTATTCAATACAAAGGAGGGGCGATTGCTGGATGTGGTGAAATCATGGCAATTCGACAATGAGGAAAAGAATTTCGGGAGTTCGATCGAAGCTATTGTTCCGGCAGGAAATCGATTATATGTTGCTGAGCGGCAGTCGCGCATTCATGTGTTCGAACTACCGGATCTGACTTATGTCACTTGCATTGGAAATGGACAATGGAGTGGTCCGGTATTTCAGGCACAAGCGCTTGCGGTGAAAGATGGCCTTATCTTTGCACGCGACAAGAACGGAAAGGTCAGTATTTATAAAGAGTCGGATGTTACTCAAGAAAATTATCAGAAGATAAACCGTCATTGGCAAGTTTCCGGAAATAACAGTCCGGGTAATAATGGTTTTGCTCCTCACTATATGCAGTTCAATGCAGAAGGGAATATTCTGCTTACAGATTATGAGGGAAAGAAAATACGTGTACTCGATCCGACATTGGTAAATGATGATTTGGTAAACGGAACTTCCATCGATATGGACGAACTGTCTCTTTCTCTTGATTTTAAACCCAAGACGCTTGCTTTGTGTAACGAACGTTGGTATGCAACCGGTGATAACGATGCTATCAATATATATGATAGCCAACAAGGTGAATGGGTGAAAAAAATAAAGACCATCAAAGGATACTCTTTTTTACTGCCTGTTCGTATTTATGCGCAGAACGATTCGGTGTTATGGGTTTCGGATACACATAAATCGATGCAGACATTGGTAAAAATGGTTGTGCATAAAGGAGAGATACGCGAGTAAGTATCTAAGCGTGGCAAGCATGTGTTAAGTGGATATTTTCTTAAAAATATATGCTTTCTAATTTGTTGTCTATCAGGTATGGTTGAAATATTGGTGTATTTTTTTTGCTTAAAGTATTGCAGAATTAAAAATAATATCTACCTTTGCA
>OMGO01000891.1_pt1 | contig 10423 bp, 8 predicted proteins | sample 1645901 | NCBI WGS metagenome assembly OMGO01 (sample SAMN05578592, study PRJEB25193) | human gut metagenome | biome: Human Microbiome; feature: human-associated habitat; material: feces | host: Homo sapiens | place: USA:Birmingham
ACACTTGAACATGCAGAAGCAATCGGTATCGGTAGTCAGAAGTATAATTTAATCAGACTGGATGTATAAAAAGGAGTTTTGCATCAGGTCAAAAAGACGCCATTTATATCTTTATAGGTATGATCGCTTGAAATAAATCAGTTTGAGAACGTTTTTGTTTGAAAAAAATAGTATATTTGTATATTCACAACCTAATAGATATGAGTGATGATGAACTATTCGAACTATCTTTACATTGCTATCCGGGCAGCGATAGATGCCGGTAAAGCTATCATGGATATTTATACAGATCCTGCATCTGATTTTGAAATTGAACGCAAAGCTGATAATTCTCCGCTGACAAAAGCAGACAAAGCTGCTCATAATCTGATAATGAATGTCCTTTCCGTAACCCCATATCCAATATTGAGCGAGGAAGGGAAGGATATTCCGCATGCTGAACGGGCTGCCTGGGAAACTTTCTGGCTGGTTGATCCGCTGGACGGAACCAAGGAGTTTATTAAAAAGAACGGTGAGTTTACTGTAAATATCGCTTTGATTCAAAAGGGAGTCCCTGTATTGGGAGTTATTTATGTGCCGGTGCGGAAAGAACTCTATTTCTCGGCCGACTCTGTAGGAGCTTATAAGTTGATTGCAGATTGTGACCTGCAACCTTCTATGGATGAGATTATGCAAAAGGCTACGCGACTGCCTGTATCTATGGGACATCAGGGTATTGTCGTTGTCGCTTCCCGTTCGCATCAGAGTCCGGAGACGACCGATTTTATAGAGAATCTGCGGAAACAAGGACAGCCTGTTACCTTGATCAGTAGCGGTAGTAGCCTGAAAATCTGTCTGGTGGCAGAAGGAAGTGCGGATATTTATCCCCGTTTTGCACCGACAATGGAATGGGACACAGCTGCCGGTCATGCGATCGCAAGAGGGGCCGGATGTGACGTATTCCACATAGATGGCCGAACTCCGTTGAAATACAATAAGAAGGATTTGCACAACCCCTGGTTTATCGTGAAACCTCTTTCTTCCATTTGCTGATTATTTTGGTCAAAAGGATTAAAATAGGGTTTTTGCGTACGAATAACGTTAATTTTCTTATTACATTTGCACCTTATCTGAGAAATTTAGACAGATTAGGAACGCGATGAACTTCGAAATATTATTTGTATTGCTAGCCCTGGCCGGAATGGTTGCGGCATTGATATGGGATAGGATGCGACCGGGAATGGTATTACTGACTGTTGTAGTATTATTCCTGGTCGTAGGAATATTGTCTCCAAAAGAAATGTTGGAGGGATTCAGTAACAAAGGGATGATAACCGTCGGCATGCTCTTTTTGGTGAGTGAAGGAATCCGGCAGAGCGGGGCGCTCGGGCAAGTTATCAAGAAACTGCTTCCGGAAGGAAAAACTACCGTTTTAAAGGCCCAGGTCCGGATGTTGCCTCCCATTGCATTTATTTCAGCCTTTCTTAATAATACTCCGGTAGTTGTTATTTTTGCCCCGATCATCAAACGATGGGCTGAGTCGGTAAAACTTCCGGCTACCAAATTTCTTATACCTCTTTCTTATGTAACCATATTAGGCGGTATTTGTACGCTGATCGGAACCTCCACCAACCTGGTTGTTCATGGTATGGTTATTGAAGCCGGCTACGAGGGGTTCACTATGTTTGAACTCGGAAAAGTCGGCATTTTTATTGCCATAGCCGGTATCCTGTATCTGTTTGCATTCTCCAATAAGTTATTGCCCGATTCCCGTCAGGATAATTATGTGGACGATGGGGAAGAAGAGAGTCCGGGAAACCTGCATCGGGTGGAAGCTGTATTGGGTTCCCGTTTTCCCGGTATCAATAAGACATTGGGAGAGTTTAATTTTGCCCGCCATTACGGTGCTATCGTAAAGGAAGTGAAAAGTGGGGGAGAACGTTTCACTCATGATCTGGATAAGGTTACTTTGCATGAAGGCGATACACTGGTACTTTGGGCCGATGATTCGTTTATTCCGACGTGGGGAGAATCGAGTGTCTTCCTGATGCTTGCCAATGGTAATGAAAATACTGAACCGGTATCGAAAAAGAAACGTTGGCTGGCACTGGGGTTACTTATCTTTATGATTGTAGGGGCTACAGTTGGCGAATTGCCGGCCGTGAAAGAAGCCATTCCGGGGATGCGTCTGGATATGTTCTTTTTCGTTTGCATCACTACTATTATTATGGCTTGGACGAAGATATTTCCTCCGAAGAAATATACCAAATATATATCCTGGGATATTCTGATTACAATCGCTTGTGCGTTTGCTATCAGTAAGGCGATGGAAAATTCCGGTTTTGCAGCCTTGGTAGCCAGCTATATCATTAGTATGGCTGACAATCTCGGGCCGTATGCTCTGCTTGCCATTATTTTTATCATAACAAATATTTTTACCGAACTGATAACGAACAATGCGGCGGCGGCCTTGAGTTTTCCGATAGCATTGTCGGTCGCTACACAGTTGGGAGTAAACCCGACACCATTCTTTGTGGTGATTTGTATGGCGGCGTCAGCCAGTTTCAGTTCTCCGATCGGTTATCAGACGAATCTGATCGTACAAGGTATCGGTAGTTATAAGTTTACGGATTTCGTCCGTGTGGGATTGCCGTTGAACCTGATTACGTTTTTGATTTCCGTGTTCGTGATACCGATGATCTGGGAGTTTTAATATAAAAGGTAATAAGAAATAAAATGAATAATACACAGCCGAATAATATATATCCGATTTTCGACCGTATGTTGGGAAGAGAGGATAAAGAGGCGCTTTTGAAACAACGTAGTGTGATGGTTTGGTTTACCGGGCTGAGTGGTTCCGGTAAAAGTACGATTGCCATTGCTTTGGAGCGTGAGTTGCATAAGCGCGGTCTGTTATGCCGTATTCTGGATGGCGATAATATCCGTAGCGGTATCAATAACAATTTGGGATTTTCTGCGGAAGACCGGGTGGAGAATATCCGTCGTATCGCGGAAGTAAGCAAACTATTTATTGACACCGGTGTTATAACTATAGCGGCTTTTATCAGTCCGAACAATGAGTTAAGGGAGATGGCTTCTACGATTATCGGAAAAGATAATTTCCTGGAAATTTATGTGAATACGCCGATCGAAGAATGTGAGCGGCGTGACGTAAAAGGATTGTATGCAAAAGCCCGCAAGGGAGAGATCAAAGATTTTACAGGCGTTTCGGCCCCATTCGAAGCACCGGAGCATCCGGCTTTGTCATTGGATACCTCGGTGTTGAGCCTCGAAGAGTCGGTAAATAAATTATTGGAATTGATATTGCTTAAAGTGAAAGTATAGAAAGAAATGAGCTATCCCGTTCCCGTGCTTGATACGGGATCGCAAAGGCACAGACCGTATCCTATATGTATCTTTTGATATTGCTGGTTCTTCTGCGGCCCCGTGTCAAGCACGGGGACAAGATAGCTCACATCTGATAAACATTGAAACAATAAATATAACAAATATAAACTATGTCAGATTACAAATTAAGCCATCTACAGGAGCTGGAAGCAGAATCTATCCATATCATACGGGAGGTTGCTGCTGAATTTGAAAATCCTGTGATGCTTTATTCTATCGGTAAAGACTCATCGGTGATGGTCCGGTTGGCAGAAAAAGCCTTTGCTCCGGGAAAAGTGCCGTTTCCTTTGATGCACATTGATTCTAAATGGAAGTTTAAGGAAATGGTTCAGTTCCGTGATGAATATGCAAAAAAGTTCGGATGGAACCTGATCGTTGAATCAAATATGGAAGCATTTCATGCCGGTGTAGGACCTTTTACGCATGGTAGCAAGGTACATACCGACCTGATGAAAACACAGGCGTTGTTGCATGCCCTCGACAAATACAAGTTTGATGCCGCTTTCGGTGGTGCTCGCCGTGACGAGGAAAAGAGTCGTGCCAAAGAACGTATTTATTCGTTCCGCGACAAGTTCCATCAATGGGACCCGAAGAACCAGCGTCCGGAATTATGGGACATTTACAATGCCCGTGTCCATAAAGGTGAGAGTATCCGTGTCTTTCCGTTATCCAACTGGACTGAACTGGATATCTGGCAGTATATCCGCCTGGAGAATATTCCGATCGTTCCTTTATACTATGCCAAGGAACGCCCTATCGTTGAACTCGACGGTAATCTGATTATGGCTGACGACGACCGTTTGCCGGAACAGTATCGCGACCAGATCAAAATGCGTATGGTCCGTTTCCGTACACTCGGATGTTGGCCTTTGACCGGAGCGGTAGACAGCGATGCCGATACAATCGAAAAGATCGTGGAAGAGATGATGACAACCACCAAAAGCGAACGCACCACTCGTGTAATCGACTTTGACCAGGATGCCAGCATGGAACAGAAGAAACGAGAGGGTTATTTCTAATTTTCAATTTTCAATTCTCCATTTTCAATTAAATTATGGCAACATTAAATATAAAAGAATTCCTGGACAGGGACGAACAGAAAGATTTGCTTCGTTTCCTGACGGCAGGTTCGGTAGATGACGGTAAATCGACCTTAATCGGACGTCTGCTGTTCGACAGTAAAAAGATATATGAAGACCAGCTGGATGCCCTTGAACGTGACAGTAAACGTATGGGAAATGCCGGCGACCATATCGATTATGCCTTATTGCTTGACGGCTTGAAGGCCGAACGTGAACAAGGTATTACAATCGACGTGGCTTACCGTTACTTTAGTACGAACAACCGCAAATTTATCATCGCCGATACGCCGGGACACGAACAATATACCCGTAACATGATAACCGGCGGTTCGACTGCCAACCTGGCTATTATCCTGGTGGATGCCCGTACCGGTGTAATTACGCAGACCCGCCGCCACACTTATCTGGTTTCTTTGCTGGGTATCAAACATGTGGTACTGGCTGTGAATAAAATGGACTTGGTCGACTTCGACAAACAAATATTCGATAAGATTGTCGCTGATTATAAGGCGTTCGTGAAATCCTTGAATATTCCGGATATCACTTATATCCCGCTTTCTGCTTTGGATGGTGATAATGTGGTGGATAAGAGCGACCGCACTCCCTGGTATGAAGGACCGTCTCTGCTGGATTTCCTGGAAACAGTGCCAATCGACCAGGATCGTAATTTCGAAGATTTCCGTTATCCGGTACAATATGTATTGCGTCCGAACCTGGACTTCCGTGGCTTCTGCGGTAAGGTCTCCAGCGGTATCATCCGTAAAGGAGATACAGTGATGGCTTTGCCTTCACGCAAAACATCGAAAGTGAAAAGTATCGTTACTTACGATGGCGAATTGGATTATGCTTTCCCTCCCCAGTGCGTTACCATTACCCTGGAAGACGAAATCGACGTTTCCCGTGGCGAAATGCTGGTACATCCGGATAATCTGCCGATGGAAGACCGTAACTTCGAATCGATGCTGGTCTGGATGGATGAAGAACCGATGGATATGTCCAAACAGTTCTATATCAAGCATACGACCAACCTGACACGTGCACGTGTGGACAGTATCCGTTATAAGGTGAATGTCAATACAATGGAGCAGTTGTCGGTTGAGAACGGACAGTTGACTGCCGATAGTTTGCCGATGAAACTGAATGAGATCGCCCGTGTTGTGTTTACGACCGGAAAAGAACTGTTCTTTGACCCTTATCAGAAGAATAAACAGACGGGAGCCTTTATCCTGATCGACCCGATTACCAACAACACGTCGGCTGTCGGAATGATTATCGACCGGGTGGATGCCAAAGATATGGTGACAGAGGATGCTCTGGCTGTATTGAACCTGCCGGAACTCGGAATAGGCGAAGAACATTATGAGGCGATTCGTACGGTATGTGAAGAATTAGGACGCCAGGGCGTTCCTGTGAAATGTATAACTGAAAAGAAATAACTTATGGGGTTGCTGGAATTTGATAAATTGCCAATCAATACGCTGGTTGGTGCGGACTGGAAAACGTTTAAGGCTGTGACAGCCGATAAAACGATCGACAAAGGTTTTCGAAACAAGTATTATCTGACAAAATCGGTATGCCGCCTGCTTAGTTTACTGCAACCTTTAGAAGACGCCCGTTATCGTAAAATAGCGGATAAACCGTTGGAGATGGACCCGGTGTTCATACTGGGTCATTGGCGTAGCGGTACGACATTCGTACACAATGTATTTTCGTGCGACAAGCATTTCGGATACAACACCACGTATCAGACGGTATTCCCGAACCTGATGCTTTGGGGACAACCTTTCTTTAAGAAGAATATGTCATTCCTGATGCCCGACAAACGTCCGACCGACAATATGGAGCTGAAGGTCGACCTTCCGCAGGAAGAAGAGTTTGCTTTGGCGAACATGATGCCGTATACTTATTATAATTTTTGGTTTTTCCCGAAACACATGCTGGAATATTGCGACCGGTATCTGTTGTTCGACAATACGACCGAGCACGAATTGAAAGTGTTTAAGGAAACTTTCCTGAAACTTGTCAAGATATCGCTCTGGAATACACACGGCTCACAGTTCCTGAGTAAGAACCCGCCGCATACCGGACGTGTGAAAACATTGTTGGAAATGTTTCCGAATGCCAAATTCATTTATTTGAAGCGTAATCCTTATACCGTATTTGAGAGTACACGCAGTTTCTTTACAAATACGATACAACCGCTTCGTTTGCAAGATATCACTAATGAACAGATTGAAAGCAATCTTATTGAAGTATATCGCCGTTTGTTCTACAAGTTTGAAGAGCAGAAAGGGCTTATTCCTGAAGGGAACCTGGTAGAAGTGAAATTCGAAGATTTCGAACAGGATGCTTTTGCGATGACCGAAGATATTTATCGCAAATTAAACCTGCCGGGATTTGAATCGTCTAAAGCCGAGATAGAGAAATATCTGGGAAAGAAGAAGGGATATAAAAAGAACCAGTACAAATACGACGACCGTACAGTACAGATCGTTGAAGAGAACTGGGGAATGGCTCTCAAGGAGTGGGGATATTCTTTATGATATTCTTTCAACTTTTAAGCAAAGCTTATGAATTATATAAAGAATATATTGTTATTTTTGTTTGCGGGCAGTCAGTTGTCGACTATCACCGGACAGGAGAAGGTTGTGCCTTTTGCGTTTGGCGATATGGATCAATGGGTTGTCCGTGAAATCCAGGAGTCTGGAATTATAGGTGGAAATAAGAAGCATCTGTATGAGGTGGGACCGACGGATACGATTGTCGGCAATACCGCTTATCACAACCGGGGAGGTTCGCCGTGGGCGAATTCCAATGTGATGGCGAAAGTGGCCGGAGTAGTGAAGACGAATACATCTGTTTTTCCGGAAAGGAGAGGAGATGGCTGGTGTGCCCGCCTGGAAACACGTATGGAAAGTGTAAAGGTTTTTGGCCTGGTCGATATTGAAGTGGTTGCGGCCGGTTCTGTCTTCCTGGGTTCGGTTCATGAACCGATCAAGGGGACAAAGAATCCTCAGGCTATGCTGAACAGCGGTGTTCCTTTTACAAAGAAACCGACGGCAATCCGTTTCGATTATAAGGTAAAGGCAGCACCCGAAAAAGACCGTATCCGCAGTACAGGATTTAGCCGTAAGTCGAAAGTGGCCGGGCAGGATTCTATCGCAGCGATTTTGTTTTTGCAGAAACGCTGGGAAGATAAGGAAGGTAATATATATGCTAAAAGGGTAGGAACGATGGTTCAACGTTATGTCTCATCGACAGATGGTTGGGTGAACGACGCTACTTATCCGATTATGTATGGCAATATATCCGACCATGCGGATTACAAACCATACATGTGCATACAGGTAGAGGAACGTTATGCAACGAACAGCCAGGGCGAGAGCGTCCCGGTAAAGGAGATCGGCTGGGCAGAGGAAGGAGACGAACCTACACATATGGTTTTACAGTTTACTTCCAGCCATGGAGGCGCCTATATCGGTTCTCCCGGCAATACGTTCTGGATTGATAATGTAAAACTGGTATATTAATTTTCAATTATAATGGTGGAGGCAAAGATAAAAGCACTGCGTGATGAGTTGGAACAGCATAATTATAATTATTATGTACTTTCCACACCGACGATATCAGACCGTGAGTTTGATGAGAAGATGAAAGAATTACAGGCATTGGAGGAAGCTCATCCTGAATTTGCCGATCCGCATTCACCGACGCAGCGGGTGGGAAGCGACTTGTCGAAGGAATTTGAACAGGTAGTCCACCAGTATCCGATGCTTTCTTTGGGAAATACCTATTCCGAAGAAGAAATACGTGATTTCTATGAGCGGACGGAACGTGCTTTGAACGAGCCTTTCGAGATTGTTGCCGAACTGAAATATGACGGAACTTCCATTTCGTTGATTTATGAGAACGGACGCCTGGTCCGTGCCGTGACCCGTGGCGACGGAACCCGTGGCGATGATGTGACGGCTAATGTAAAGACAATCCGTTCTGTCCCGTTAAAGTTACGGGGGGATAACTATCCGGAAAACTTTGAGATACGGGGTGAAATTCTATTGCCCTGGGCAGAATTCGACCGTCTGAACAAGGAACGTGAAGAGCAGGAAGAACCGCTTTTCGCCAATCCTCGTAATGCTGCTTCAGGCACATTGAAACAACAGAATCCGGCTATCGTGGCTTCACGTAAACTGGATGCTTATTTTTATTATTTACTGGGTGAAGGTCTTCCTGCCGACGCTCATTACGAAAATCTACAGATTGCTCGTACCTGGGGATTTAAAATACCTGATGTCATCCGTAAATGCGACAGCTTGCAGGATATTTTCGACTATATCGCTTATTGGGATGTGGAACGGAAGAACTTGCCGGTGGCTACTGATGGTATCGTATTGAAAGTAAATTCACTGCGCCAGCAGAAGAATCTGGGATTCACCGCCAAGAGTCCTCGTTGGGCTATTGCTTATAAATTTCAGGCAGAGCGGGCGGTAACACGTCTCAACTCAGTCTCTTTTCAGGTAGGACGCACAGGGGCCGTTACTCCGGTTGCCAATCTGGAACCGGTATTGCTGGCTGGGACGACCGTCAAACGTGCCTCTCTGCATAACGCAGATATTATTGAAGGACTGGATTTGCATCTGGGAGATAATGTATATGTAGAAAAAGGCGGAGAGATCATTCCTAAGATCGTTGGTGTCGATGTCGATTCCCGTTCGATGTTGTTGGGAGCGAAGGTAACTTTTATCAAGACTTGCCCTGAATGCGGTACGCCTTTGTATCGTCCGGAAGGGGAGGCGGCCCATTATTGTCCGAATGAAGCCGGTTGTCCGCCGCAGATTAAAGGTCGTATCGAACATTTCGTTACCCGCCGCGCCATGAATATAAATATCGGTCCGGAAACGGTAGAAGATTTGTATGAAGCCGGACTGGTAAAAAACGTTGCCGATCTGTATATATTGGAGATGCCGGACTTGTTGCGTCTGGAACGTTGGGCGGAGAAAAGTGCCCGTAACCTGATGGCGAGCCTTGAAGAATCCAAACAGGTACCGTTTGAACGGGTGTTGTTTGGGTTGGGTATCCGTTATGTCGGCGAGACTGTGGCAAAGCGCCTGGCATCTGCATTCCATTCGATGCAACAATTACAGGAGGCTTCCTTGGAGACATTGACGGAAGTGGATGAGATTGGCGAACGTATTGCCCGTAGTGTCGTAGACTATTTTGCCGACGAAAACAACCGTATCCTGGTAGCCCGCCTGCAAGAATACGGATTGCAAATGACGGTAGCCGAAGAAGTGCTGGCAAACCGTTCCGATAAACTGAAAGGATTGACAATCGTGATTAGCGGTACATTTACCCAACATTCACGTGACGAATATAAAGCCATGATCGAACAGCATGGCGGAAAGAACAGTGGTTCCGTCTCCGGCAAAACAGATTATATCCTTGCCGGGGAAAACATGGGTCCGGCCAAACTTGAAAAAGCAGCAAAGCTGGGAGTGAAGATTATAAATGAAACTGAATTCTTAAACATGTTGGCAGAATGAGACTGACGAACCATTTTATCCGTAAGAAAGTAAAGGCATTGGCTGGGCAGTCCGGAAAGCGTCAGAGTAACTTCTGTACCCTGAAAGATGCCCGCCATATCCTGGTGTTGTTTAATGCCGAAGACCGTGATGTCGTTGAGCCTTGCCTCAAAACATTACGTACGTTGAATAAGAATGTCAATGTTTGCGTCTATGTGTCCGGCGAAACGGTGCCAGAGATGAATCCGTCGTATATGGTTGTCCATGCCAAGACCGATCTGGATATGTGGTATATGCCAACGGATGAAATCCAAAAGAAGTTTTATTCATGCAATGCAGATATACTAATCGACCTTACCCAAGGCAGTAATTACGTCATGCAATATTTGTTGTTGAAGCATCCCGGAACCTTAAAAGTCGGAGCAAAAAACGGTG
>OMGO01000908.1_pt1 | contig 10198 bp, 8 predicted proteins | sample 1645901 | NCBI WGS metagenome assembly OMGO01 (sample SAMN05578592, study PRJEB25193) | human gut metagenome | biome: Human Microbiome; feature: human-associated habitat; material: feces | host: Homo sapiens | place: USA:Birmingham
TTATGAAGGACGTTGTGCTGCTCCGTCAAACTTTGACGCTGACTATTGCTACTCTTTGGGTTACACAGCTTCTATGTTGATTGCTAACGGTAAGACTGGTTATATGTCTTCTGTACGTAACACAACAGCTCCTGCTGCCGAATGGATTGCTGGTGGTGTGCCTATTACTATGATGATGAACATGGAACGTCGTCACGGTGAAATGAAGCCGGTTATCCAGAAAGCATTGGTAAAACTGGATGGTGCTCCTTTCAAAGCATTTGCTTCACAGCGCGAACGTTGGGCTATCGAAACGGATTATGTATATCCGGGTCCGATCCAATACTTCGGTCCTACAGAAGTTTGCGACCAGGCAACTAAGACTTTGCAACTGGAACAAGCTAAATAAATACACTTCAAAGTAGTTGTTAATACAACAGCTGCAATGAAGGGTTCTTTCAGGCACGGATTACGCGGATTAATACGGTTTTTAGTTATTTCTTATAACCCTGTATTCCGTGTAATCCGTGCCTATCTCTAAAAACATTGATCGTTTAAAGTAAATGCCGCAACGCAACAACCCGATGTCTGCCGTACAGAAGAAAAGAACTGTTTCCACTACCAAAAGAAAGGGAACGACTTCTTCTTCCAAGACTTCCCGTACCTCAAAAAAGGAACAGGTGAAGCATCGAACTGTGATGCCTACCTGGCTTCGTAATATTCTGGCAGTGATAATTGTCGGTTGTTTCTCCGTCGCTTTCTATTATTTCTTTATCCGCCCTTATGCTTATCGATGGAAACCTTGCCATGGCTTAAAGGAATATGGTGTCTGCATCCCTGACGGATATGATATTCATGGTATTGACATTTCTCACTATCAGGGAAAGATTGACTGGAAGAAGCTGTTGCAGAATAAGGAGACGGCTACTCCTTTACATTTCGTCTTTATGAAGGCCACAGAAGGAGGAGATCATAACGATACCACATTTGAGGCAAATTTTGCCAATGCCCGTAATCATGGATTTATCCGTGGCGCTTATCATTTTTATATTCCGAGCACGGATGCTTTGAAACAGGCGGACTTCTTTATTCGCACGGTAAAACTTGTTTCCGGTGATTTACCTCCCGTACTTGATGTGGAAGTGACCGGGCGGAAGGAAAAAAAGGAATTACAGCAAGGCATCAAACGCTGGCTGGACCGGGTGGAATCTCATTATGGGGTGAAGCCTATTCTATACACTTCTTATAAATTTAAAACCCGTTATCTGGACGATTCCATCTTCAATACGTATCCTTATTGGATTGCTCATTATTATGTTGACTCTGTAAGGTATCAGGGGAAATGGCACTTTTGGCAACATACGGATGTAGGAAGTGTCCCTGGCATTAAAGAAGACGTAGATTTGAATGTGTTTAATGGCTCGTTAGAGGAACTTAAAAAGCTGACAATTAAGTAACGGGTATTTCTTTTCCCAACAACTTATCTCTTCTCTCATTTGTTATAATCGTATTATTACTAAAAAAGATACGATTATGAACTTTGATATAGCTATTATTGGTGGTGGTCCTGCCGGGTACACAGCTGCCGAACGGGCAGGGGCCAACGGATTAAAAGCCGTTCTTTTTGAGAAAAAGGCAATGGGGGGAGTATGTCTCAATGAGGGGTGTATTCCTACTAAAACTTTGTTATATTCTGCTAAAATACTGGATAGCATCAAGAGTGCTTCCAAATACGGCGTTTCTGCCGAATCTCCTTCGTTCGATTTATCCAAGATTATGAGCCGTAAAGATAAAACAGTAAAAATGTTGACGGGCGGTGTGAAGATGACTGTGAGTTCTTACGGAGTGACTATTATAGAAAAGGAAGCTCTGATAGAAGGAGAGAAAGAGGGGAAAATACAAATCACTTGTGACGGAGAAACCTATTCCGTGAAATATTTGCTGGTATGTACCGGCTCTGATACAGTGATTCCTCCTATACCGGGACTGTCAGAAATCAGTTATTGGACTTCCAAGGAGGCATTGGAGATAAAGGAACTCCCTAAGACACTGGTTATTATTGGTGGCGGGGTGATCGGGATGGAGTTTGCTTCTTTCTTCAACAGTATGGGCGTGAAAGTACATGTGGTAGAAATGATGCCGGAGATTCTGGGAGCGATGGATAAGGAAACCAGTGGTATGCTTCGTGCCGAATATGCCAAACGGGGAGTCACTTTCTATTTGAATACGAAAGTGGTGGAAGTAAATCCTCATGGAGTTGTGATAGAAAAAGAAGGCAAGATGTCTGCTATTGAAGCGGAGAAGATCTTGCTTAGTGTAGGACGTAAGGCAAATCTATCCAAGGTAGGACTGGACAAGCTAAATATAGAACTGCATCGGAATGGAGTGAAAGTAGACGAACATCTGTTGACTTCGCATCCTCGTGTATATGCGTGTGGTGATATTACAGGCTACTCTTTATTGGCGCATACTGCTATCCGTGAAGCGGAAGTTGCTATCAATCATATTTTAGGAGTGGAAGACCGGATGAATTACGATTGTGTTCCGGGAGTCGTTTATACCAACCCTGAAGTGGCGGGAGTGGGAAAGACGGAAGAAGAACTGGTAAAATCAGGAGTTCCTTACCGTGTTTCAAAATTACCGATGGCTTATTCCGGACGGTTCGTTGCGGAGAATGAACAGGGAAACGGACTCTGTAAGCTGATTCAGGATGAAGATGGGAAGATTATCGGTTGTCACATGTTGGGAAATCCTGCATCAGAACTTATTGTGATAGTAGGTATTGCTATTCAGAGAGGGTACACGGTGGAGGAATTCCAGAAGACTGTGTTTCCACATCCTACGGTTGGAGAGATCTATCACGAAATTATGTTTTAACTCTTATTCCGCTTGATCTATGATTCGATGTATCTATAGTCCGTTTACTGATATTTACTTTCACTTGGCAGCAGAAGAGTATCTGTTGAAGCAGGGAAATGAAGATATTTTCATGCTTTGGCAGGATACTCCTTCTGTGGTAATAGGTAAGCATCAGCGGTTGCGGTCGGAAGTCGATAAGAAATGGGCGGAACAGGAACGAGTACATATTGCCCGTCGTTTTTCGGGTGGGGGAGCGGTGTACCATGATTTGGGCAATATCAATCTGACTTTTATAGAAACGGCTCCCCGATTGCCGGAATTTGTTACGTACTTGCAACGGACATTGGATTTCCTGAACTCTATAGGCCTGATGGCAAAAGGAGGCGAACGACTGGGGATTTATCTGAATGGATTGAAAATATCAGGGAGTGCGCAATGCGTACATAAGAATCGGGTGTTGTATCATTGCACTTTATTGTATGATACGGATCTGACAGCATTGCATAAAGCTTTGAATCCGGAACCGATGGTTGATGATGAAACTTTATCGTCAGTATATGCCGTTCCTTCCGTTTGGAGTGAGGTAACCAATATTCGGAGTTATTTACCGGAGGGAACTGTAACTGATTTTAAAGAGAAGGCTTTTCAGTATTTCAGTAAGTCCCAATCTGTCAGTGCTTTTACCGGGAAGGAAATAGAGGCTGTTAATCAGCTCCGGGAAGGGAAATATATTCAGAAAGAGTGGATATATAGTCGTTGATGTCCGGGCTGGCTTTGTCAGCATCCGGTTAAAATTTACTTAACTTAAAACTTTCTATTTCAGCCCGTTGTTGTAATATATCAAGGTTGAATAATAAATTTACTGTCTATGTCAAAATTCGAAATAAAAATGCCTAAGTTGGGCGAGAGTATAACCGAAGGGACAATCGTCTCTTGGTCTGTAAAGGTAGGTGATATGATTCAGGAAGACGATGTGCTTTTTGAAGTGAATACTGCCAAAGTAAGTGCGGAGATCCCTTCTCCCGTAGCGGGAAAAGTGGTGGAGATTTTATATAAGGAGGGCGATACGGTTGCTGTAGGAACAGTAGTCGCTATAATTGATTTGGATGGAGAAGAATCTTCAGGAACGGAGCCGATAAATGTTTCTGAAACATCACCATCGTTAGCGGAAACTGCTAGGAACGAATCAGCGAATACTGCATCGAAACCTGTTGTTGTAGAGGAAGAACGTTGGTACTCTCCTGTTGTGATTCAGTTGGCGCGGGAAGCTAAAATTCCGAAAGAAGAGCTGGATGCTATACAAGGAACTGGTTATGAAGGGCGATTGAGTAAGAAAGATATAAAAGATTATATTGAAAAGAAGAAAAGAGGAGGTAGTGTTGAACCGAAGCCGGCATCTGTTGTTGCTGCTCCGGCCGCAAGCAAACCATCAGTTGCTGTTTCTTCTGAACAGGCAAGTCCGAAGGTTGCTCCTGTAGCAATGCCTGGAGTCGAAGTAAAAGAGATGGATCGTGTCCGCCGGATTATTGCCGACCACATGGTTATGTCTAAGAAAGTATCTCCTCACGTGACCAATGTAGTAGAAGTAGACGTTACCAAATTGGTACGTTGGCGTGAAAAGAATAAAGACGCTTTCTTCCGTCGCGAAGGAGTGAAACTGACTTATATGCCTGTGATAACGGAAGCCGTGGCAAAAGCATTGGCTGCCTATCCACAGGTGAATGTATCGGTAGATGGATACAATATTCTTTTCAAAAAGCATATTAATGTCGGTATTGCCGTCTCTTTGAATGATGGAAATCTGATTGTTCCTGTGGTGCATGATGCCGATCATCTGAATCTGAACGGGTTGGCTGTTGCCATCGATTCTCTGGCCTTGAAAGCAAGGGATAACAAATTAATGCCGGAAGATATTGATGGGGGTACATTTACGATAACCAATTTTGGTACATTCAAGAGCCTGTTCGGTACGCCAATCATTAATCAGCCGCAAGTTGCTATCTTGGGAGTAGGGTATATTGAGAAGAAACCTGCTGTTGTAGAAACTCCGGAGGGTGATACGATTGCAATCCGGCATAAAATGTATTTGTCTTTGTCTTACGATCATCGGGTAGTAGACGGAATGTTGGGAGGTAACTTCCTGCATTTTATAGCCGACTATCTCGAAAATTGGAAAGGCTGATAACTGATTGTTTCATTCATTAAGAACTTCATTACTCATGAAAAAGAAATATGATATAAAGACTACAGATGTAGAAACCCTGAAAAAGTGGTATCATCTGATGACATTGGGGCGTGCCTTGGACGAAAAGGCACCGTCTTACCTGTTGCAATCTTTGGGTTGGTCTTATCATGCTCCCTATGCAGGGCATGATGGTATTCAACTTGCTGTCGGTCAGGTATTCACTCTCGGTGAAGATTTCCTGTTTCCATACTACCGGGATATGTTAACCGTGCTTTCCGCCGGAATGACCGCTGAAGAAGTTATCCTGAACGGTATTTCCAAAGCAACGGACCCAGGTAGCGGAGGACGTCACATGTCGAACCATTTCGCCAAACCGGAATGGCATATTGAAAACATCTCCTCTGCTACTGGCACACACGACCTTCACGCAGCAGGTGTGGCCAGAGCAATGGTATATTATGGACATAAAGGCGTAGCCATCACTTCTCACGGAGAGTCGGCTACTTCCGAAGGATTCGTTTACGAAGCTATCAATGGTGCCAGCCTCGAACGTCTTCCGGTGATTTTTGTAATACAAGATAATGGGTATGGTATTTCCGTACCCAAATCGGAACAGACTGCCAACCGTAAAGTAGCCGAGAACTTCTCGGGCTTCAAGAACCTGAAAATTATCTATTGTAACGGAAAGGATGTATTCGATTCGATGAATGCTATGACCGAAGCGCGGGAATATGCTATCAGTACCCGTAATCCGGTTATTGTGCAGGCGAATTGTGTCCGGATCGGTTCGCACTCCAATTCAGATAAGCACACCTTGTATCGGGATGAGAATGAATTGGAATATGTGAAAGATGCTGATCCCTTGATGAAGTTCCGCCGGATGCTGCTGCGTTATAAACGTCTGACCGAGGAAGAACTGCAACAAATAGAAACTGATGCAAAGAAAGAATTGTCTGCTGCCAACCGGAAGGCTTTGGCTGCTCCCGCTCCCGATCCTAAAAGCATTTATGATTTTGTAATGCCCGAACCTTATCAGCCACAGAAATATAAAGATGGTACACATGAGGCGGAAGGGGAGAAGACTTTTCTGGTCAATGCCATTAATGAAACATTGAAAGCTGAATTCCGCTATAATCCCGATACCTTTATTTGGGGACAGGATGTGGCAAACAGGGAAAAAGGAGGCGTGTTTAATGTAACCAAAGGTATGCAGCAGGAATTCGGCGAAGCCCGTGTATTCAGTGCACCGATTGCGGAAGATTATATTGTAGGCACCGCCAATGGAATGAGTCGCTTTGATCCTAAAATTCATGTGGTGATTGAGGGAGCGGAGTTTGCCGATTATTTCTGGCCTGCCGTAGAACAATATGTGGAGTGTACACATGAGTACTGGCGTAGCAATGGGAAATTCGCTCCGAATATAACTCTGCGTCTGGCTTCCGGTGGCTATATCGGTGGAGGCTTGTATCATTCTCAAAACCTGGAGGGAGCTTTGACCACTTTACCGGGGGCACGTATTGTCTGCCCGTCTTTTGCGGATGATGCTGCCGGATTACTTCGTACCAGTATGCGATCCAAAGGCTTCACGCTGTTCCTCGAACCGAAAGCATTGTATAATTCGGTAGAAGCAGCGGCAGTAGTGCCGGAAGATTTTGAAGTACCTTTCGGAAAAGCACGTATTCGTCGTGAGGGATCAGATTTAAGCATTATTACCTATGGCAATACCACCCATTTCTGTCTGCACGCAGCAGAACGATTGGAAAAAGAAGGTGGCTGGAAAGTGGAAGTCATTGATATTCGCTCCTTGATTCCGTTGGATAAAGAGGCGATATTCGAATCGGTCAAGAAAACGAGCAAGGCATTGGTGGTTCATGAAGATAAAGTATTCTCCGGTTTTGGTGCGGAGCTTGCTGCTATGATTAGTGGAGAGATGTTCCGCTATCTCGATGGACCGGTGCAGCGTGTCGGTTCTACTTTTACTCCTGTCGGTTTTAATCCGATTTTGGAAAAGGAAATTCTGCCGGATGAGGCCAAGATATACGAGGCTGCCCGGAGATTATTGGAATATTAAATAGTGTGGATTATGAAAAAGATAGGTTTATTCTATGCTACCAAAGCCGAAAGAACGAGTTGGGTGGCAGAGAAAATACAGAAAGAATTCGATAAGGAAAAGATAGAGACAGTGCCTATTGAACAGGCTTGGCAAAATGACTTTGCTGCTTATGACTGCTTCATTGTGGGTGCTTCCACTTGGTTTGATGGAGAACTTCCTACTTATTGGGACGAACTGTTGCCGGAACTCCGGACAATGAAATTAAAAGGTAAGAAGGTTGCAATTTTCGGTTTGGGAGATCAGATACGTTATCCGGAGAATTTTGCAGATGGAATCGGTCTGTTGGCGGAGGTATTTGAAGAAGATGAGGCTACTTTAGTTGGTTTTACTTCTTCCGAAGGTTATACTTTCGAACGTTCCAAAGCTTTGCGTGGTGAGCAGTGGTGCGGTTTAGTTGTCGATTTGGATAATCAGTCCGAGCAGGCGGAAAAGAAAATAAAAGCATGGTGTCAACAGGTAAAGAAAGAGTTCGCATAACAACTTTGTTTCTCCTTATAAGATACCGTCACTATTTGTTCTACATCCATCAGGACTCTTATCCTTTATAAACAAACTTCACCTCTGCCCAGCGATTCTTCTCTTTATAATGAACGAAAGTCAATCCGTTCTTTTCCGCTTCTTCGCGGATGGCGGTAATATCGTCTACGTAAAATCCACTCATATAGAGTTCGGAATCCGTATGCATGCAGGCAACATATTGCTTCATATCATTCAGTAATATATTCCGGTTGATGTTGGCGATGATAACGTCGAAAGGTCCTTTTCCTGTAAGCGACGAGGCATCTCCTTGTGAAACGGCAATATCGTCTACGTGGTTCAATTCGATATTTTCGATGGAGTTTCGTACACACCATTCATCAATGTCGATGGCTGTACAGGGGCGTGCGCCCCGCATACGTGCGAGGATGGCAAGAATTGAAGTTCCGCAGCCCATATCGAGCAGAGATTTATCTTTCAATTCGCTGTCCAACAATTCTTCAATGATGAGGCTGGTAGTCTCGTGGTGTCCTGTTCCGAAGGCCATTTGAGGATTGATGACAATGTCATATTCCGCTTTGGGAACATCTTGGTGGAAAGTGCTGTGAATCACACATCGGTTTCCGATAATGATGGGTTGAAAGAAATTCTTTTCCCATTCTTCATTCCAGTCCTTATCTTCCGCTTCGGTGTATGTATAAGTAATATCCGTATCGGGTAGGGGGAACTCGGTGATGGCAATCTTGATGGCGTTTTCATCACAGATTGTCTGTTGGATATATGCGGTCAGTCCGCCTTCACACTCAACAAAACTTTCAAACCCGACTTCACCCAGTACGGCAGCTAGTACGTCAGTGACGATTTCTGTGCAAGGGTGGGTGCGGAATGTGAACTCAAAATACTTCATAGTTGTTTTTAATTCTGGTGAATAATGGACAAAGATAGTTAGAAATAGGGATTTCCCTATTATCCTTTGGGGAAAATCTCCCTCGGACGAAAAATCTCTTCCTTATCTTTGTAACATGAATAAGTTTAAGTAATTACATAAACCGAGATGATATGAAAAAGATTGTTTATTTCTTGCTATTTGCCTTGTGCCTCCCGATAGGCTTGATGGCACAAAGCGTTGATGACGACCTTTACTTCATTCCTTCAAAAGACAAACAGGAGAAGAAAGAAACTCCGGTTAAGAAGGAAACGAAGAAACAGGTGACCAACATCTATACTTCACCGGGTACTACAGTAGTGGTTCAGGACCGTAAGGGAAGAACACGGGATGTGGATGAATATAACCGCCGTTACGATGCACGTGAAAATGAATTCGTAATGGATAATGATACCTTATATATAAAAGAAAAATCTAATCCGGATTTGGACGGAGAATGGGTGACGGGCGAATTCAATGGTACGGAAGACGACTATGAATACGCTGAACGTATCATCCGTTTCCGCAATCCGCGTTTTGCTATCAGCATCAGCAGCCCGTTGTATTGGGATGTAGTTTACGGTCCGAATTCATGGGACTGGAACGTATATACCGACGGTATGTATGCTTATGCGTTCCCGACATTCAGTAATCCACTTTGGTGGGATTGGCGTTATGGCTCTTACGGCTGGGGATGGAACTATGGCTGGGGATGGAATCGTCCTTACTACGCTTGGGGATATTCTCCGGGTTATTGGGGCGGCTGGTATGGCGGCTACTGGGGTGGCTGGTATGGCGGCGGTTATTGGGGACATCACCACCACTGGCACGGTGGTCCTAGCTGGGGCTGGGGCGGAGGTGGAAGCGGTCATTGGACAGGTCCTACCTATACAAACCGTCGTTCTTCTGGACAAAGCAGTTACAGGAATCCTTCCACTGTTCGTCGTTATGGTTCGAGTGCCGTTCGTTCCAGCGGTTCTTCTGTTCGGGGAGGCTCTGCAGTTCGTTCAGAAGGTAGTTCTGTTCGTTCTTCTGGTTCTACTTATAGCAGGGGAACTACTTCCAGGCGTGTAGTGGGTACACGGACTTCAGGTGGACGCAGTGGCTCAAGTAGTCGTAGCAGTGCTACTTATTCTCGTCCAAGTAGTACTAGAAGTAGCGGAAGTTCTTCATCTTCCCGTTCGACTGGTTCTTCTGGTTATTCGCGTTCGTCCGGAACCACTACTAGGAGCAGTAGTGCAAGATCAACTTATAGTCGTGGTAGTTCAGAAGCACCGCGTAGTTATTCTCCAGCGAGTAATAGTAATACCCGTTCTTCTTCCTATGGTACTTCTCGTTCTTCTTCACGTAGTTATTCTCCAGCTTCGTCAGGTGGTAGTAGTTCTCGGGGCAGTTATTCGAGTGGTGGTTCTTCTAGGTCATCATCAGGTGGAGGCTCCTCTCGTAGTGGCAGTGCCAGAAGATAAGTATTAATTAAACGGTTTTACAAGAATGAAAAAGATAAGTGTTTTAATTGCTCTAGGGATGTTGATGATAGCGCCTTGGGGAATGGCACAAACGATATATGATGGTGCCAAATTAACAGGAAAAGATTTAAATGGAACTGCTCGATTTGTGGGTATGGGTGGAGCTATGGGAGCTCTTGGAGGAGACATATCTA
>OMGO01000924.1_pt1 | contig 10059 bp, 7 predicted proteins | sample 1645901 | NCBI WGS metagenome assembly OMGO01 (sample SAMN05578592, study PRJEB25193) | human gut metagenome | biome: Human Microbiome; feature: human-associated habitat; material: feces | host: Homo sapiens | place: USA:Birmingham
AGAGATCACTGAGATCGAATACCTGCCTTCCGAGTTGGTGCCCGACAATCCTTTACGTAAATTCAGTATTGTAGATGTCCGTTGCCGTGATATGCAGGGACGTCATTTTTTGGTTGAGATGCAGATGTTATGGTCTCCCGAGTTTCGCCAACGTGTACTTTTCAATGCATCCAAAGCTTATGTCCGCCAACTGGATACCGGAGAAGGCTATGGACTGTTGCAGCCGGTTTATTAGCTCAACCTGGTGAATGAAGTTTTTGAGCCTGAACTGCAAGGCTATTATCATCATTATGCCATGGTGCATGTAGAGCATACGGATCGTATTATTGAAGGCTTGCAATTAATCTTTGTCGAGCTGCCCAAATTCACGCCTCATACCTATGCCGAGAAACGTATGCATATCCTCTGGCTCCGTTTCCTGACGGAGATAAACGAGACGACCCGTACCATCCCTGAAGAGCTACTCGAAGCGCCGGAAATCAAAAAAGCCCTGACGGTTCTGGAAGAATCGGCTTTTACCGATGCGGAACTAGCCGGTTATGAACATTTCTGGGATGGCATCAGCGTAGAAAAAACCCTCTACAATAGCGCTATACGCAGAGGACTGGCTGAAGGCAAAGCCAAAGAACAACGTCTGATAGCAGCCAATTTTAAAAAACAGGGAATCGATATCGAAACGATTGCCCAATGTACCGGCCTGTCTGTTGAAGAAATCGACAAACTGTAGTTTATTCGTATGATGAACGTCGTTGGTAGGGGCGGTTCGCGAACCGCCCTTACGGTGTCGTTGTTTTCGAAACCATTCCACCATCCGTGTTCCATTTATTAAAAGCAATCAGGGACAGACTGTAACCGGTTTCTTTTGGGATAGAAATTGTTACGGTCTGCCCCTGGCAGAGGTGGAGCCAACAGGCCATGCGATCGTCGGGAGGTTATTCAATCTCCGGGCGGTCGCCGGGGTCGGGAGTAACGGGAGTGTCAGGAGAATCGGTGCCGCCCCATTCTTCCCAGAAGATATCGTTGGAGATGAGGGAACGGGTAGCTACCTTCCGGCCACTGGTACGAGTCGTTTCAGGGATAAACCGGACACGCGTGCCGATGATATGAGAGGCTTTTACCTTTTCCCGCGAATCGACACCCTGTTTGGTGGCAACGGCGGTTAAGTAAAAGGTGCCCAGCCCGTCCAGTTTGACGGTACGGCCCTGCGCCATGAAGTCGCCCAATACACCGCCGAGGCATTTCAGGACGGCGAAGGTGTCGGCTGGGCTGACGGTTGATATTTCGGCCAGCCGAGCCGACACCTGGTTGGTGTTGACGGGCTTGCCCACTGTAACGGACTTCGGATACCAAAGCCCGTTAATTTTCTGTTGAACTCTCTTAAAAAACGCCATAATTTATATTGTGTTTATATACGAATATTCCTTATAAAGAGGTTCCCTATTCAGTGACGGACCGAATGTGATTCAGTGACGGACCGAATAGGGTTCTGTGACGGATCGAATACAGTTCTGTGACGAACTGATTTCATTCAATCTTTATCATAAATAATATCAAGTGAATAAGCCCCGGTCGTCGGTGTCTCAATTTTGATAGTAACTTTTATATTACATTGTGTGTAATATTCGGTACGTTCCTCTCGTTTTGCTTGTCTGCTACCATCGTTTGTTTTCAATTCGATTCCCGTCATTCCAACATAAAAGTAATCATCTGAATTAGAAGGATTAACAAATTTATTGTTCATCTGAAACCAGCATCGGGTTCTAGAGTCTTTACTTCGTAATATAAACTCAAAAGAACAATTATTTGTTATTGGTTGTCCATTCAATACAGTCTTAGGTCCATCCATCCAATCGAGATCATTGTAGTCATCAATATCTATAGTAATATTTCTATCTGTATTATTAATAATTCTTACTTTGCAATCAGTCTTTGCATATTTATCCATTTCTTCCATAATCGTAATATTTAATTTATTATACATTTGTTTTATGAATCTCTTCTGCCAATAAACCTCCTTTCCGAAGCAGATTTTTTAATTAATATTCATCTTTCCTCCTTATTTGAAAAGAGGTTTAAGTTTATTTCATCATCCTTTCACCGTCATTCTGCCGACTACATTATGACGGAGGCATGGCTTCTATATCATTACTATACTGCTTCCATCCATTAGCATTCTTATAAGTGTCTACACATCCAGATGGTACTGTTATCTTGAAATCATCGGGCAGACCTTTGCCTAAAGCATAGCCGATATCTCCAAGATCCACAAACTCTGGAGGAGTTGTAGCCAGGCATCGCAATTCCCTCAACAAGGAGCAATTCGGAAAAATATTTGGCTGCATCTTCTTCACAGTACTGGGCAGTGTAATTTTTGTTATACTTTTACATCCCCAAAAAGCATTAGGGCCTATATTTACCAGTCCTTCCTCTATTGTTATAGTACTTAAACCAATGCAGTTTCTGAACGCACTCTCACCGATATTTTTTACTGATCCCGGAACATTAATACTCGTTAAAGAACTACATCCCAGGAAAGCGTAATTAAGTAAATCAGTGACTTGATCTCCTATCGTGATATCGGATAATGCAGAGCAATCCTGAAAGGCATTGGCACCGATCTTTTTCAACCCTTTCGGTAGCTTCACAGTCCTCAGAGACCCTTTTCCTTCGAACTGCATGTAGGGAATCTCCTCCAAGGTCGCATCTTCCAGATCAATCTCCTCTAGTGAATTTAACTCTTTGATTTTATCCATATGCTCCGATGTTAATGCTCCACTGACTTTCAGATTCTTCACATCGGGGTATTTTTTCAACATGGCTTCTAGGTTATCCGCATTGCAATAGAGATAATCGGAAGCTATCGTGCGGATGGGGAGGGCATTCATTCCACTGCCGTCAGAAACTAGAATAATTGTCTCCACAGGGCCTGCCCATTCCGGATGGCTACTACAGTCTGACTCTGATGGGGAAGTGATGTTGATGCGACTATTTGCTCTGTCCAAAGTAGCCGACCAGCCTGTAGGGGCAATCACAACAATGGTGGAACCGGATTTCAATCCGGAGTAGGTGAAGGTGGCTGTTTTACCGTATGCTATTGACCTCATATATTCATCTTCTACTATCTGATCGTCAGGATCTGTTATAACCAGAGACAGTGCAGCATTATAGCGTGGAACCTTTATATTTTCACTTCCCAGTTTAAATATGACATAGCCATTATTGGAATCATCTATTGAAATAGACGAGCCTGTTCCGGCGTTACCTTTATCGCCTTTATCACCTTTATCACCGGACACTTTATTCCATGTCTTTCCATTATCAACCGAGAGGTAGAAGGCGTCGTCCTGCCAGGTGCCGGCAACGGAATCGACTTTTAACTGACGGCCCGTTTTCAGTTGCGGTGTCGGAGCCGGAGTGCCGTTAGTGCCATTGGTGCCATTGGTTCCATTGGCTCCGTTGGCTCGAATAGGTGCACCGGAGGCATCGGTCATCAGGGAGCCATTCAGCGTCCAATACCAGTTACCGTCTTTTTCTTGTTTCAGGCTGATGAGCGGAGTGTCGCCTTTATCCCCTTTGTCGCCTTTCTGACCATTCAACAGGGTGATGGTTCCACTCTTTTTAAAAGTAATAGTATATCCCTTTTGGGTTTCGCCCTCCATAACGGGAACGACAGAAAGAATATAGTCGCTCTCATCGGTTATCGCCTTCAAAAGAGCGATTTCTTCACTGGCTTGTTTCTGCCATGTTTCTAAATTAATAAGGCGCTCTTCCTGGTTCTTGACGGCATCCCAAATGGCGTCATCATCATACTTGCAGCCGAACAGTGATAGAACTGCAATGGCAATCAGAAGTAGGTTCTTTGTTTTCATCTCTTGTACATTATTTAATTATGAATTTGTACAAATATCTGTTTTCCATCCGAACCATTATTCCCAAATTACAATTTGAGAACTCTTTTTTACCATGAAAAATAAGCAATTGATAGGAATACCTCTATCCGGAAGAATAATGATAAGAATACCTATGCCGGTTACCGGACGCAGTTTTTGCGGAAAAGTGCGGGGGAAAGGCCGGTTTCGGTTTTGAATAGACGGTAAAATGTTTGCTGGCTCCTGAAACCGGCAGAGAAAGCAATGTCGAGGATGGTCGCACGGTCGGCGGGATCGGATAGCCGTTCGATCACTTCACGCAGGCGGAAGTCGTTAATATACTGGTTGAAATTTTGGTTCTGGATAAGATTGATTACTTTCGAAAGGGTATTGCGGTGTACATCGAGCCGGGTTGCCATCGAGTCGAGCGTCAGGTCGGGATCGCGGTAAAGGTGTTCCTCTTCCAGTAAAACATGCACCCGGTGCATCAACAGACGGTCGTCGTCGACAACAGACAAGGGTAACTCCCCTTCCGTCTGCTTCCGGGCCCATTCGCGGCTACGCTCTACCAGGATACGGTAAGCGCTCCGTTTCTGCCGGTAGAACATCCATAATACAAGCAATCCGGCAGCAAGCAACACACAGCCGGCCGTAATCCATCCCAGCAACCGGCGCTGCACGGCGATCCGGTGGGCTGCCGTCTCCTCCTGCTGTGCCGCCACCTCCTGTTCCGCCCGGAGCAATACCTGTGCATTGAACCGTTCTTCCCGCCGGTGACGGACAACGGTTGCCGAATCGAGGTAAGCCTGAAACAACGGCATATTGCCCTTCTCCGCATAATATTTATACATCAACGGATACAACCGAAGATACACGGAATTGTCGGCTCCGGCCTTTCCTTTATGCAGGTAGACAAAGGCCGAGTCGATCATGGCTTTTACCTGCACCGGGTCTTTCTTTACCTGATACACTTCGCCCAGTCCGGTGAAGATCGTGGCGGCCAGGGTATGGTAACCCTCCTTGCAAGCAAAGTCGGCGGCATAGCGGTAATAATCGGCCGCGTTATCGTACGATCCTCTCAAATACAAGTTATACCCCAGTTCGACCAGGGCCAGATGATCATAATAGGGACGGAATTTGATCATATCGCGGCTGGTTATAATGGATCGGAAATAGTAATCGGACGAGTCGAGCTGCTGTTCTGTACGGAAGTAGTTGCCCAACTCCACACGGGCGCGGATATTGGAACGGTCGAAAAAGAAACGGGTCGTATCGACCAGCGCTTCACGAAGGTAAGAGAGCGCACGGGGATAATCACGGAAATCCATATAGGCCCGTCCCAAATGGAAAAACATTTCCCGCCGCTCGGTATATTGCCGGTCGGTCAGTTTATTGAGTTCCTCTACAACGCGGGGGGCGAAAGCAAAGGCATAGGCATAATGCCCGGTGCGATAGTTGGATATAAAATCGAAGTTCATCGCCCGTATTCGGGATACGGCATCGCCTTCTTTTCCGGCCCGCACGGCTACCTCCCTAACAATCCGGTTACAGACCTGCAAAAGGCTGTCTTCATAATAATCGAGTACCGAAACTTTCATCAGGTCTGCTTCATTAGCCAGCGCTTTGCTATTATAGCGGCGGGCGGCATCACGCATACGCTCCACTTCTTTTTCTGCTTCTTCCAGGCTCATATAGGAGACATAATCATGGTAATAATAGTATAATTCGTCCGGCAAAGCGGCATATCCTTCGGTGGCATACCTATAAAACAATGTATCGGCATTAAACAGGTATTTGCTCCGGTCTTCCTCGCTCTTTTCGCGAACCTGATACAGGTGGTGCATCGGGTTGTCGTACATATGCAACAACAATGTGTCGGGAACAGCGGCAAAAGCTGTAGCTCCGAATATGAAAAACAGAAGATAAAACAAGGTTCTTCGGGACATTGTCGTTTATATTAATAATAGTGTATATTTAACCGAGTTCTGAGAGAACTGTGGTGTTTATCCGGTAAAAATAGAAACAATTTGTTAATATCTTTACTTTATTAATCAAAAAGAACTTGTTTTTTAACGTTGTCTTGGTTTAAATGACCCTATAAAGTGTACCAAACTTCCTGATATCCCGGCAAAAAGAACCTGTTGTGACCAAGTTCTCTCAGGACTGTGTTATTCAAGCATTCTTCAAACATGCAGTAAGACACATGTTCTTTTAGTTATATCTATCGGTATATGAGAAATTACGGAGCAAAAACAACCGGGACAAACACCTTAGCCGTATCCACCTGCCAGTCCGGTCCTTTTTCAATCAGGCGGAGGGCTTCCTTATCGGCCGATTCGCACAGGCTTCGTTTAACTTTCAAATCGACAGGGCGTCCTTTTTCATTGATATGGAATTCAACAACGACTGTTCCGCTCACTCCTTTGCAAAGAGAATCCTGCGGATGGATAAGTTCCTTTTTCAGATATTCGCGATAAGCTTCTTCGCCGATTACCGGCTGAGGTATATGCCGGGGCATCGAACGGGCTAAGGCCGTAGCTGCTACAGGAGCTTCCTCTTCCGCAACTATATCGGCTACAGCGATATCTTCACAAGGTACGGAATAAACTGCTACCTGGGCTACAGAGGCTTCTGCAACAACAGGAGCCGGTGGCTGAGGGGTGCCTTCAGAGACCTTCGCTTTGGCCTCCCCTGCTCCCGAAGCGCTTTCATGTTCTTGCATAGAATCGGCTGCAATACCCGCCAACGGTGCTTGTCGCAACGGAGCCGCCTGTTCCTCCATAACAACCGCCAGCGGTGACTGTGCCGGCATACCTAATTGTCTGTTCAGCCAGAAATAACTACCGAAACCTAAACAAATCAACAGGCTGGCGGCAATACTCCATTTCGTTATGCTGTTGCGGTGCGAACGGGTACGGCGGGAAATACGGCGGCGCATCTCTTCAATACTTTCCACATGATTGCCCTCTACGGCTTGGTAACCGTCGAGCGCATCCGAAAGGAAAGGGTCTTTCATCGCTTCCTTTTCCAGGCGATGGGCTTCCTTGCCTTTTCGTGAACCTTGTATGTATTGCATCAGACTTTTCATTGCGCCATTCTCTTTTCTATGCAACTTTTCAGATTGCGTTTGCCATTCTGAATATAACTTTTTACACTCTTCAGCTGATATCCGGTCTGTTCCATGATATCAGCATACGACATTTCTTCCATAAAGAAAGAGAGAATACAACGTTGCTGCGGTTCGGGCAGTTTCTCCATGCAATGCTTGAGGGCTGCCGTACGGGCATCGTCGCTCGCCTCTTCCTTATCTAATAGATGCAAAATATCGTACGTTTCCACAAATTGTTGGTCAAAATCAGTTGCTATCTCCAGATTTTCTTTCCGAAGCAACAGGAAACAATGGTTCTTCGCGACACTGTAAATCCAGGTTCTGAATACCCGTATCTCGTAACGTGACAGTTTAGGCAACAAGTCTTCAAATAATTGCATCATAGCATCCTGTGCCTTGACCTCTTCCTGCAAATATTTCAGACACAAACCGTAAATCAACGGGATATAACGGTTATACAATTCACCGAAATAATCACTTTCCCCAGTTTCCTTATATAATCGTACCAACTCACTGTCGGAATAACTCGATATGTTACGTCTGAAAAATAGCAATTTGTCCCTGTTTTTTCTACAAATATAAACTTTAAATCTAAATGATTACAATAAAAGCAAAAATCCCGATTATCTACACCCGACTTAATTATTACGACGATATTCAGTCGGTGTCATCCCGTAACTCTGTTTAAAAGCCGTACTAAAATAACGAGCGCTGGAAAAACCGGCACGATCTGCAACCTCCTGAATACTCATTTCTTTATGAGAGGAAAGCAGCCGGGTTGCCTCGACCATCCGGAACCTGATCACATAATCGCCAATTGAAATATCCGACAAATGGCAAAACTTGCTGTAAAGCGTCGTACGGCTCATAGCCATCCCTGAAGCAATAAAAGCTACATTCAAATCCGGATTAGTCAGATTCTCACGAATCAACGTATTCAATTTTTGCATAAACTGTTCATCCGCATTACTTACAGCATCCTCTTTAGGAGAGAACAGACAACCGGATTCCCGATAACGTGCACGAAGCTGATCGCGTTGTTTCAATATATTCTGCAAAATTACTAACAAAGAATCTACATCAAACGGCTTTGCCAGGTATATATCCGCACCAGACTTATACCCTTCGAGCGAACTCGCCTGATCTGCTCGGGCGGTAAGTAAAACGACAGGTATATGACTAACTGTCACATCGTTTTTGATCCGGCGACACAGTTCATAGCCATCTGTCCGAGGCATCATCACATCACTTACTATAATATCCGGCTGATATTGCCCCAAAAGTTCCCATGCTTCTTCTCCGTCTGCTGCCACATAAACTTCTTTAAACTCAGCCTGCAAAACACCGGACAGATAGTTGCGTAAATCTGTTTCATCTTCGGCCACTAGTAAGGTGTATTTCGCAAGCGATATATCGGCTTGCCCTACCCCAGCATTCTCTTCCGCCACACCGGCATTCTCCATACCAAAACCGACTACCTCATTCGACTCTACCGAGACAGAGGCCTGTTCCAGCGGCAGATCGAAATAGAAAGTCGCACCACCGTCTTCATTACTATAAGCTCCAATATTACCTCCATGCAACTCCACTAATTTACGAGCATAAGCCAATCCGATTCCACTACCTTTACGATCATGGTCACCTTGATAAAAACGGGAAAAAAGACGATCCATATCTACATGTTCCAATCCAATACCTTGGTCAGCAAGAGAAATACGCACATTTGTTCCTATGCGTTCTGTACAAATACCTAATAGAGTATTCGGTTCGCTGAACTTCATCGCGTTTATCAATAAGTTAGATAAAACGACACGACATTTAGAAGCATCGAAGGGGACTTTCTCCACTGAAGTATCCAACTTGAATTCCAAGCTAATTCCACGAGCTTCAAATTCCGGAATGAAATCATCCGTTACCGACCGTATCCAATCATTGAGATTGTAAAAACAGATATCCATGACATCACCGTTCGTGTCCGATTTTTGGGCATCGAGCACCATATCTACTATTTCCCGCATCCGGCTGGTCTGTAACAACATACCGTTCAATTGGAGGGATACATCTTCATCCGTCACTTTTCCGGATTTCAACAAACGTTTAAGTGGGGCATAAATCAAGGTCAGTGGCGTACGCAGTTCATGACTGATATTAACCATAAAGCGAACTTTCTCCTCATAGAACTTACGCTCATGCTCTTTCATCGCCCAAGCAAGTTCGCGCTCCTTCTTCTCCATTATCAAACGGATACCCCATCCGGTTATTATCAGAACTACGACAATCATTAATGCTATAAACCATACCCGCTGCCACAAAGGAGGAACCACATGAACGGTTAATAATTTCAATGGTACACTCCAATCTCCGTTCCTCTTCCCATACGAAACCCATAATTCATAATTACCAGGAGTAAGAGCCGGAAACGAAAATGCATGACTGGAAGTCTCCAATAGTTCCTCACGATCCCCCTTAATGGCAAAACGGAACAATTTTTTCCGCATCAAATCCTTCTCTTTTACGATGACACTCAGTCCCAGGGAAGCATAATCCCATGGGACGGAAATGACTTGTTCTCCAAATATGCCGTCCGGATGAATTGGCGAACCATCCAAAGCCAGATTGATCAAACTGACGGAAAAATCTTCTTCCTTTTGGAATTCCTGATCAGGTCGTATTCTTACAACTCCATCCACACCTGCAATATAAATATCTCCGGAAGAGGTTTTTAAAGCCGGCTGCGGTAAAAACTCACGTGTAAAAACACCATCGGATTCTCCGAAAACGATCACACGTTCCTCCTGAGAAACATACGCATATAACCCATCATGAGTACTCACCCAAAGACGATCATGAGTATCGAAAGCTAAAGACGTAATCCCGATAAAACGCTTCGTATCAACAGTATCTATCTTTTGTGTAGTGCGGTCATATACATATAATCCGGAAGAAGTCCCCAACCAGAAACGTTTATTTTTATCTTGTTTTACCGAAATAATTGTTCCGAATTCTTCCTTTGTCACGAATAGCGGACGTAACTGTTTATGCGGAAAGTCCAATACATATATAGCCTTAGAAGAACTTATG
>OMGO01000939.1_pt1 | contig 9924 bp, 9 predicted proteins | sample 1645901 | NCBI WGS metagenome assembly OMGO01 (sample SAMN05578592, study PRJEB25193) | human gut metagenome | biome: Human Microbiome; feature: human-associated habitat; material: feces | host: Homo sapiens | place: USA:Birmingham
CCTTCGGTGACAGCTCCCCCAAAGGGGGAGCCTTTCGCATCCCGTAAGGCAGCAAAAAAGCACCCACCCTCCCGTTTCACGGGAAAGGGTGGGTGCTTCTGTTTTATCCAGTCCTTAAGCCTTACGCATCCTGCAGCTCCCCACGGCTTGCGGCCTTGAGGTAAGCGAAGATGAAGCCGTCGAGGTCGCCGTCCATGACAGCGTCCACGTTGCCGGTCTCGTAGTTGGTGCGGTGGTCCTTGACCATCGTGTAGGGCATAAAGACGTAGGAGCGGATCTGGTGGCCCCATGCGATCTCGTTCTGGACGCCCTTGATGTCGTCGATCTTATCCATGTGCTGCTGCTTGGCGATCTGGTACAGCTTTGCCTTCAGCATCTCCATCGCGTAGTCGCGGTTCTGGAACTGGCTGCGCTGGGTCTGGCAGCTGACCACGATGCCGGTGGGCTTATGGATGAGTCGGACAGCGGAAGAAGTCTTGTTGATGTGCTGGCCGCCGGCACCGGAGGAGCGGTAGACCTGCATCTCGATGTCCTCGGGGCGGATGTCCACCTGGATGGTGTTGTCCAGCTCGGGCATGACTTCCAGAGAGGCAAAGCTGGTCTGACGGCGGGCGTTGGCGTCAAAGGGAGAGACGCGCACCAGACGGTGGACGCCGTTCTCACTCTTGAGCAGACCGTAGGCGTTGGCGCCCTTGACCATCATGGAAGCGCTCTTCATGCCGGCCTCGTCGCCGTCCTGATAGTCCAGGACCTCGACGGTCATGCCGTGAGCCTGCGCCCACTTGTTGTACATCCGGTAGAGCATCTCGGCCCAGTCCTGTGCCTCGGTGCCGCCGGTGCCTGCGTGGAAGGTCAGGATGGCGTTGCTGTGGTCGTACTCACCGTTCAGCATGGTCATCAGCTGCAGCTCGTCCACAGCCTTGCCCACGGCGTTGACGGCCTCTTCGGCCTCCGGCACCATCTCGGGGTCGTACTCCTCGTCCAGCATGACCAGCATGGTCTCTGCGTCATCGTACAGGCCCTGCAGCTTCTCGAAGCGGTTCAGCTTGCCCTTCAGGTCGCCCACCTCGTCGAAGACCTTCTTGCTCAGCTCAGCGTCGTCGTAGAAGCCGGGGCGGGACATGGTGTGCTCCAGCTCCTGCACGCGCTTGCGGGAAGCGTCGATGGCCAGCGCCTCCTCCAAGTCCTTTACAGCGGTGTGGTATTCAGCCAGCTGTACTTTCAGTTCATCAGTGGTGATCATCGTTTTATTCCTCTCGTCTCAAAGAACAGGAGCAGCCTCTTCATCATCAGCCACGCACACGGGCAGGCCCGTCTTCGTACAACCTCTCAGTCTCGCTGGCGCTCGACAGCTCCCCTAGTAGGGGAGCCTCTGGCGAAACCGTTCACTTTGCGGGGACTGCCAAAGCCTCCCCTACCAGGGGAGGTGGCACGCCGTAGGCGTGACGGAGAGGTTGTACGAAGGAAAGCCTGCCCGAGGACTCGGCCAATGACGGAGAGATTTACTCCTAAAAGATACAGTTTATACACAGATACTTCATTAGTATACCCAGAATCCATGATAAAGTAAAGAGGAAAAAATACCATTGTGCTGGAAATTTGAAGATTTCCGCCTTTTCTTTTCCGCATTTTAAGTGTATAATACTGATAAACCACCCTATTCATTGGAGGATGTTATGCCAAAATACTATGGCTGTCCGTGTGAGGGCTGCGGCAAGCCCCTCACACTTCAGGATGACATCGTGGTCTGCCCCGACTGCGGCGCGCCTTATCACCGCGTCTGCTACGAGAAGCTGGGCCAGTGCATCCACCGCCCCGCCCACGCCGCCGGCTGCGAGTGGAAGTTCCCCTACGAGGAGAGCCAGCTCCGCACCTGTCCGTCCTGCGGCGAGCGCACCCTGCGGGATGAGGAAACCTGCCGCTGCTGCGGTGCTGTGCTTCCCCCCGAGGGGCAGGAGCCTCCTTCTTCCCGCGGCAGCGGCGAAGAGACTTTCGACTACTCCCAGATGTACCGTCAGTTCGGCACTTCCGCCGACCCGGAGAAGGCGTTTTTTGAGGACGCCTTCGGCAAGGAGGCCAAGATGGACGGCATCGCCCGTCAGGACTGGCTGGACTATATCGGCCCCGCCGCCCCCGCTTACCTCGCCGCTTACAGCCGGATGCAGCTCCAGAAGAGCAAGGTATCCATGAGCTTTTCGGCTCTGCTCTTCGGCCCCTTCTACTTCTTCTACCGCAAGGCGTGGAAGCCGGCCTTCGGCTTTCTGGCCGCTGAGCTTCTGCTGGCAGCGCCCACCTTTATCGAGCTGCTGCAGCTCTCCGGCAGCGCCCTCGCCCCCGCCATGAGCACTTCGGCTCTGACGGTATTTGCCCGGGTCTGCTCTGTCCTCAGCTTCGTGCTGATGCTGGTGCGCGGTATGTACGGCAAGTGGCTCTACCGCAAAAGCGCCGCCGACCACATCCGCCGCATCCAGTCCGAGTTCCCCGACGCCCGGCAGCGTCAGGCCGTGCTCCGCGCCCAGGGAGGCGTCAGCTTCGGCGCGGTCTTCCTCTGCGGCCTGCTCCTGAGTGTCTGCGGCAGTGCGTTCACCCTGCTGCTCGGCCCGGATCTGCAGGCCATCCTCAACGCTTTCTATGGCTGATGCACCCAGCCGTAAATCTGAACGTGAAGGAGTTTGAACCATGAAAAAAATCACCAAGGCAGTCATCCCCGCCGCTGGTCTTGGCACCCGCGTGCTGCCCGCCACCAAGGCGATGCCCAAAGGAATGCTCCCCCTCGTGGACAAACCCGCCATCCAGTATCTGGTGGAGGAGGCTGTCCGCTCCGGCATCACCGACATCCTTATCATCGTGAGCCGCAATCAGGACATCATCCAGGACCACTTTGACCGCAGCCCTGAGCTGGAAGCAAAGCTTGCCGCTCCCGGCAAGGAGAAGATGCTGGAAGAGTGCCTCGGCATCTCTGATCTGGCCAACATCTTCTTCGTCCGCCAGCAGCAGACCCTCGGCCTCGGCCACGCTGTCAGCATGGCCAAGCCCTTCACCGGCGACGACCCCTTCGTGGTCATCTACGGTGACGACGTCATCTGGGGCGAGGACCCGGTCTGCGCTCAGCTCATCCGTGCCTACGAGGAGTTCGGCCGTCCGGCTGCCGGCGTGTCCGCCGTGCCTTGGGCCGACGTGAGCCGTTATTGCAGCCTCAAGACCACCCCCATCCACGACAATTACTTCTTTGTGGACGATATGATCGAGAAGCCCAAGAAGGGTCAGGAGTTCAGCAACTACTCCATTCTGGGCCGTGTGCTGCTGACTCCGGAGATCTACGACATCCTCGCCGGGACCAAGCCCGGTGCCGGCGGCGAGATCCAGCTGACCGACGCCATGGCCGAGTATGCCCGCAGCTACGGCGGCATGACGGCTGTGGAGTTCACCGGCAAGCACTACGACATGGGCAACAAGCTCAAGGTCGCTGAGGCACAGGTGGAGCTGGCCCTGCAGCACCCCGAGATCGGCGAGGCGTTCCGCGCCTACCTGAAAGAGTTCTGCAAGACGCTGTAACCCTCTCAGTCACCTTCGGTGCCACTGCCCGGGTTGCGGCTCCCAGCGTCTGCTTCGCTGCCGCTCGCATCCTGCTGGCCGCGGCCCCAACAGCTCCTCCCTGTTTCCGCCACTGGCGGCGGTCGTCGCCGTTGCTCCCAAAGGGGGAGCCTCTGGCGTGTCGGTCAGGTTTTGTCTGGACGCACAAAGTCCAATTTATCAGAAACACTAGTGCCCCGCTACAGAGGGCAGCAGCTGCGGAACATGCGTTTCCGGTCAAGCTGCTGTTACTCTTGGTAGCAGGGCACTATATTTTATGCCATATTGAGCTTCCATCGTCCAGCGAAAAGTGGCCCGATATGCCAATGGCTCCCCCTTTGGGGGAGCTGGCGAGCGGAGCGAGACTGAGAGGGCAAGCCCGTCTCCCGAGAGCCGCCGCACAGCGATAAGCAGGTTCTTTGTCAGAGCCAAGATCTGTCCGAACTTCTCCATTCACGCAGGAAACAGGGCGATTCGCGCAGGTTTTGTTGATTTTTTTCCGCAGATCCGGTATATTTAAAGTAACCTGATATTCTACGGTCTCACCATTTCTTTTCACCGTTCAAAGGAGGTTTTTGTATGCTGTCTTATCGTAAGCTTGCGATGTGTGTTCTGGGTCGCCCCCTACATACAGGGGGGGGGGGGATTGATTCACCCCGTCCGGCCTCTCAGCGGGCAGCGGCGTTTATCCTGACCGCCGCAATGCTCATCACCCTTGCCGCCCCGGCTTTTGCCGAGACATGGTACATCGAGAATGGTGACATCACCGTGAAAGCAGGCGAGACCGGCAACGACGTCACCCAGAACAATGTGACCACCAAAAATGACACCGACACCATCATCACAAATCAGAAAACGGACACCGCTTCTTCCAACACCGTGACCATCGACGCCGGGAGCGATAAGGTCGAGGTCACACTCAAGGATGTGAACATCGACACCAGCAGCCGGAACAAAGCCGCCGTAAGCGTGACCGGCGAGGGCGACACCAATATCAAGCTGAATGGCGACAACGCGCTGAAGAGCGACACCTACCGCAGCGGCATCTACGGCAGCGGCAGCCTCACCATCTCCGGCGGCGAAAATGACAGCCTGACGGCCCAAGGCGGCAGCGGCGCAGACGGCATCTACAGCAGCGGCAGCCTCACCATCTCCGGCGGTACGGTCACTGCCAACGGCGACGACGGCGGCCGCGGTATCTACAGCAGCGGCAGCGTCACCATCTCCGGCGGTAGTACGGTCACTGCCAACGGCGAAAGCGGCACCATCTCCGGCGGCGACGGCATCTGCAGCAGCGGTGGCGTCACCATCTCCGGCGGTAGTACGGTCACTGCCAATGGCGGTAACGGCGGCAGCCTCGTCGGCGGCGACGGCATCCGCAGCGGCGGCGGCCTCACCGTCTCCGACGGTACGGTCACCGCCAAGGGCGGTAACGGCGACAGCAAAGACGGCTACGGCGGCGACGGCATCCGCAGCGGCGGCGTCGTCACCATCTCCGGCAATACGGTCAACGCCGCTGGCGGCTACGGCGGCAAAGTCGGCGGCTACGGCATCTGCAGCTTCGACCGTGTCGCCATCTCCGGCGGTACGGTCGAAGCCGCTGGCGGTAACGGCAGCACCGGCGGCGGCAGCGGCATCTACAGCAGCGTCATCGATCTGTCGGGCAGCCTTGAGCTGACCGCCAAGGCCGGCAGTCCCAACGGCAAGGCCCTCTCGCAGCGCGGCAATGAGCTTGACCTCAACACCATCAAGGACAAGCTGGGTCCGGGCGCAAAAGTCACCACCACCGATGCCGACGGCAAGGTCATCGCTCAGGTCCCCATCCCCCGCCCTGTGGAGCCGGAAGAGTCTTCTTCCTCTTCTGACGGCGGCTCTGCCACCCCGTCCGCACCCGCCTTTTCCCTCCCCGGCCTGACTGTCACCGACAAGGACGGCCAGCGCATCTCCTACACGAGCACCCAGAGCGGCAATACCCTTACCGTCTGCGTCGGACGGCTCACAGCCTCCTTCCGCATCTCGCTGGCTACCCTGCGTCAGCTGCGGGCTGAGGGCATCGAGACCATCACCTTCCAGACCATCCTCTGCTCCACCACCCTCTCGGTGGACGAGCTTCTGGCCATGGGCGGCGAGGACGCCGAAGTCGTTCTCACCCACCACATCCGTTCTTCCACGCTCACGGTGGGCGGCAAGGCCGTGTAAGGCTCCCTTGTTCCCCGATGATTTTTGTGGTACACTAATCGCAGAAATCTATAAAAATCGAGGGAAAGTAACTTATGGCTGGCGACCTTCATACTCATTCCACCTGTTCTGACGGCTCTGTTCCCATCCACCGCCTGCCCCTGATGGCAGCGCGGCTGGGGCTGAGCGCTCTGGCCCTTTCTGACCACGATACCACACTCAGCGCCCAGTACGCCTACGACCACCCGGTGCAGGACGGCGTGCGGCTCATCCCCACCGCCGAGCTCACCGGCTACGACTTCGAGCGCAGCCACCGCGTCCACCTGCTGACCTTCTGGCCCGACCTCGACTGCCCTGCCCTGCGCCGGCACTGCGACATCATGCGCCAGCGCCGCAACGAGTGCGCTCTGCAGAGCTGCCGGGAGATCGAGGCGCTGTACCCCCAGTTCCGCACCGAGCAGGCGCTGGAATATGCGCAGGACAGCGGCGTCCTCTTCAAGAGCGGCATCATGCAGGCGCTGCAGCAGCTGGGCCTGTGCGACGGCATCTACACCGGGCTTTATCACGAGTTGTTCGGCTGGGAGCCGCGGGGCAAGTGCCTCCACTCCCCCGCTTACCCTCCGGTACGGGAGGTGCTGGCCACGGCAAAGGCCGCCGGGGCCGTGGTGGTGTTCGCCCACCCGACGGTGTACAAGAGCATGCCCCTGCTGCGGGAGCTGGTGGCCGAAGGGGCCATCGACGGCATCGAGGTGCATCACCCCCGCAACAGCCCCGAGGATATGGCCGAGTGTGCTGAGCTCTGCAAGAAGCATGACCTCATCGTCACCGGCGGCAGCGACTTCCACGGCGCGAACCACGGCAAGCCCCACCCGGTGGGTGCCTGCGTCACCGGGGACGACCAGATCGCGCGCATCGAGGCACTGGCCCGCAAGCGCCGGGGCGGTGCTCTATGACCGGGCCAGATTGACTTCCCCACCTGACAGGGATATAATAAAGATACTGCGCGAGTCCACTCGCCTGTCAGTCGGATATAAAGAGAGGAAGTTTGAATATGAGCAAGTCTTTCAGCTACCCCAACAAGGGTACCTGCTCCAAGGAGACCCACATCGTGCTGAACGATGACCACACCATCGAGTCCATCGAGGTCATCGGCGGCTGCAACGGCAACCTGAAGGGCATCAGCCGCCTGCTCAAGGGCATGAAGGCTGAGGACGCCATCGCCCGCATGGAAGGCACCACCTGCGGCCCCCGCCCCACCAGCTGCCCTGACCAGATCGCCCAGAACCTCAAGCGCGCTCTGGCTGAGCTGTAAGTCACAGTCCGTTCAAAAGACCACCCTCCTGCCCTTATTTCCTGCGGGCAGAACGGTGGTCTTTTTTGTTTATCGCAATTTTCAAAAATAGTGCCTGTCGAAACGGCACCCTTGCGATAGGCACTTCAACGCTGTTGCATTAAAAAGTTGAATTGCTATAAAGTAAAATTTGATTTTCTACGCTGCCGACAGAGGAGTTTCTGGTTCCGACCAAAATCGAGCCAAAAAGCGGTTGACAAAACCCGCGTCCTTTGCTACAATAAATGAGTAAACGCAGGGTTAGCTCATCCGGTAGAGCGACTGCTTCCCAAGCAGTAGGCGGCGGGTTCGAGTCCCGTATCCTGCTCCACAAAAAGAGCGCTGATTCGTCAAGAATTGGCGCTTTTATCATTTCAGCAAGTCTAAAACTGAGAGGGACGCCATGATTTTTGTACCCCTTCTGCACTATTTCAAGTGCAAGAATCAATACAGCGGCAGCGAAGACGGGATGCGCTATCTGCTCTCGCCCGGCAAGCGCAGCGTACCTGACCCGGACGGCGGCGAGGGCGCACAGAAGGAGGAAGCCATCCTCACGGTGGACATCTGGCCCGACCCCTGGGCGCTGGACCGCACAGACCCCGCCCTGCGCCGGCAGATGGTCTTTCCGCTGACGGACGAGGGCCGGGCCGCAGCGGCGGAGTATCTGTCCTCTGCCTACAGCGCCGACCTGGCGCTCTGGAAGCAGCGGCCCTCCATCCTGGACTGTGAGCCCTGGTCACCGCCGCCGAAGGACAAGGACGCAGAAAGCGGGGAAAGCAAATGATATACCGTCTCAAAGAGCTCAAGGGCGACACCATCCCGGTGCCGCAGCTCATCTTTTCCAAGCTGGGCATCGCCGAGGAATACAACGTCCGGGTAGCGCTGTATGTGCTGGCCACCGGCGTCACCGACCCCGAAAAAATTTGTGCCGACCTCAAACTGCGCAGCCGCATCTCTGCTGAAAGCGCCCTCTCCTTCTGGGCCGGTGCGGGGCTTCTCGAGCGCTACGACGAGAACGCCGCGCCGGGAGCAGAGCCCTCTGCCCCTGCCCCCATGACCTGGGCGGAGATCGCCGCCGCAAGCCGCACCGACCCCATGATCTCGAGCCTCATCGACTGCGCTCAGACCGGCTTTGCCCGCCCGCTGACCCACAGCGAGATGGAAAAGCTGGTCAACCTCTACGTACAGGAGGGCTTTGCCCCCGAGACCGTCATGCTCTGCGTGGCCTATGTGGCCAGCCGGGGCAAGCGGACGATGGCCGCCGTCCTCCACGAGCTGAAGGTCTGGCGGGCCGAGGGCGTGGAGACCGGCGAACAGGCCGACGCCCACCTCAAGCTGCTGGCCCTCCGCCAGACCCGGGAGCAGTATGCTGCCTCCCTGCTGGGCATCCCGGACAGCGAGCTTACCCTCGGCGGGCGGAAAGCCATCGCCCGGTGGTATGAGGTCTACGGCTACGACGATGCCATGGTGCAGGAGGCCGCTGTGCAGGCCGGGCCGAAGCGCGACCTGTGGTACTGGAACAGCATCCTCAAGACCTGGAACGCCAAGGGGCTGCGCAATATCCACGATGTGCGCACTCCGGTGGCCGCTGCCGGAGCCAGCCGGAACATCCGGGTGGACCGCGAGACCCCCAGCGGCAACGACTTCCTCAAGAACGCTGCCCGCCGCCGCACCCTCAAGAAAAAGTCCGAGTGACCCCCGGCATAAGGAGACACTATGCGTACCAAAAACGAACTGTATCAGGAAGCCCTGCGCACCGTCGCCCGCCGTCGTCAGACCGCACGGGCCAAGGCGGAGGACGCCCGCGCTGAGGCCGAGGCCGCTGTCCCCGGGCTGCGCCACGCCGAAGAAGAGGTGCGGGTGCGGGGCATCCGCTGCGCACTGGCCGGTGCGGCGGGCAGGGACCGCACCGATGCCGCTGCGGCCCTCACCGATGCCCGCAAAAAGCTGGCCGACCTGCTGGCCTCCAGCGGCCGTCCCGCCGACGCACTGGAGCCGCACTTCACCTGCAGGCTCTGCGAAGACACCGGCATTGTGGACGGACGCACCTGCAGCTGCGTCCACAAGGTGATGCAGCAGCTCCGCCGGTCGGAGATCGAGGCTCTGTCCAGCCTCTCCATTTCCAGCTTCGATACCATGGAGCTGCGCTACTACCCCGCCCGGATGGACGCCTCCCTCGGCGAGCCGGTGCGGAGTTATATGTCCACCCTTCTGGACGACCTGCGCGGCTACGCCGACGAATTTGATACCACCAGCGAGAGCCTGATGCTCCTCGGCAACGCCGGTCTGGGCAAGACCCATGCCGCTCTGGCCATTGCCGGAGAGGTGCTTGAAAAAGGCTTCGACGTCATCTATGTGTCCAGCCCCGACTTCTTCTCGAAGCTCGAGGCCCTGCACTTCGGCTCCGACCCCGCCGGGGAGGAAGAGATGCTCCTGCGCACCGCCGCCGGGGCCGACCTGCTCATCCTCGACGACCTGGGTTCCGAGTTCAACTCCAGCTTCCTCATCAGCACCCTTTACAGCCTGCTGAACAACCGTCTGGGCGCGAAGCTGCCCACCATCGTCACCACCAACATCACCGACGGCGCTCTGCTGGAAAAGCTCTACACCGAAAAAATCTCCAGCCGCCTCTCCTCTTTTGTCCCCTTCCTCTTTATGGGCGACGATATTCGGGCGCAAAAGGCAGAAGAAGCGTAAATAGGACAGAAGTCAACGAGAGTTCTTATTCAGGAAAGGAATTTCAAATATGGGAATCGTAGTCATCGGCGCAGTTTTCGTGGACATCAAGGGCTATCCCCTCTCCACCTACATCACCTACGGACAGAACGCCGGCCGCATTGCAA
>OMGO01000945.1_pt1 | contig 9833 bp, 6 predicted proteins | sample 1645901 | NCBI WGS metagenome assembly OMGO01 (sample SAMN05578592, study PRJEB25193) | human gut metagenome | biome: Human Microbiome; feature: human-associated habitat; material: feces | host: Homo sapiens | place: USA:Birmingham
AACGCCAGCGCATCGCCATCGCCCGGGCCATGCTCAAAGACGCGCCCATTGTGGTGCTGGACGAGGCGACCGCCTACATAGACCCCGAGAACGAAGCTGTTGTTCAGCAGGCCGTGGGTAAGCTGGTGGCGGGAAAGACCGTTCTGGTCATCGCCCACCGCCTCAGCACCATCACGGGAGCGGATCAGATCGTGGTAGTCAATGGCGGCCGCATCCAAGATGCGGGCACCCACGAAGAACTTTTGAAAAACTGCCCGCTGTATCAAGAGATGTGGCGGGCTCACATGGGCGCAAAGGAGGGAGAGCAGGCATGATCGGCGTTCTGAAAAAAATCTGGCACTTTGCCGGCGAGGAACAGGGCAATATCCGAAAGTCCATGATTTTAGGCTTCTTTTACGCGGTGTTCCACATGTTCCAGATCGCGGCCATCTATGTGGTGGTGCTGGCCCTGGTGGGCGGCTCCACAGACCCCGCCCCGGCATGGCAGGCGCTGGGGCTTCTGCTGGCCAGCATTCTGGGCCGGGCGGTCCTCAACCGCTTCAGCCAGCTCCAACAGACCCACGCCGGCTACTTCATGGTGGCGAATAAGCGTATCTCCATCGGCGACAAACTCAAGCGGGTCCCCATGGGCTATTTCAACGACCAGAGTTTGGGAGAGCTCACCGGCATCACCACCACCGTTCTGGACGAGGTGGAGAGCACCGGCCCTATGGTACTGGTTGGTATCCTGGGCGGCCTGATCAATTCTGCCGTCATGCTGCTGTGCATCCTGTTCTGGGACTGGCGGATCGGTCTGCTGGCCCTGGCGGGAATGCTGGTGTATCTGGCCCTCCTCTCCGGGATGGAGAAGCAGTCCGCCAAGATCGCCCCCAAGCGTCAGCGGGACGAGGCCCGGCTGGTGGAGGCGGTGCTGGAACAGCTCCAGGGCATGAGCGTCATCAAGTCCTTTAACCTGACCGGAAAGGGTGACAAGCGGGTGCGGCAGGCTCTGGAGGACAGCCGGGCGAACAATCTGGCGGTAGAGAAGCTGTTCACTCCCTATATCTGGGGCCAGGAGATGGTTCTCCACCTGTTCAGCGTTCTGATCCTGGCCGCGTCGGTGGGGCTGTGCCTGACAGGAGCCATGTCCCTCGCCAATGCGCTGATGGCGGTCATCGTCTCCTTCCTGATTTTCTCCCAGATCCAGTCCGCGGGCAGCGGCGTGTCCGCCCTGCGTCTGGTGGGCAGCTCCATCGACCATGCAAACCAGGTGGACGACATCCCGGAGATGGATCAGCGCGGCACGGTAATCCGTCCAGAGGACCACGAGATTGTATTCGACCATGTGAACTTCTCCTATGGAAGCCGCCCCATCCTCAAGGATGTGTCTCTGACCATCCCAGATCGAACGACCACCGCCATTGTAGGACCCTCCGGCTCGGGCAAGACCACTCTCTGCAACCTGATCGCCCGGTTTTGGGATGTGGACGGCGGCCGTGTGACCATCGGCGGCCGGGATGTGCGGGAGTACACGCTGGAGTCCCTGATGGAACAGGTGAGCATGGTGTTCCAGCGGGTGTACCTTTTTGCCGACACGGTGGAGAACAACATCAAGTTCGGCTGCCCGGACGCCACCCATGAGCAGGTGGTGGAGGCTGCAAAAAAGGCGTGCTGCCACGACTTTATCTCCGCCCTGCCGGATGGATATAATACGGTAATTGGCGAGGGAGGAGCCACGCTCTCTGGCGGAGAGAAGCAGCGCATCTCCATCGCCCGGTGTCTCTTGAAGGACGCGCCCATCGTCATCTTCGACGAGGCCACGGCCAATGTGGACCCCGAGAATGAGGATCAGCTCCAAAGGGCTATGGAAGCCCTGACGAGGGAGAAGACCGTGCTGATGATCGCCCACCGGCTCAAGACCGTGCGGGGTGCGGATCAGATTCTGGTGCTGGACCAGGGCAGCGTCGTCCAAAAGGGTACCCACGACGAACTGATCCAGCAGGCGGGCATCTACCGGGATTTCGTGTCCGAGCGCACGGAGTCCAGCCGATGGACACTTTGATTGATCGAAAAAGACAAAACTGCAGTACAGATATTTGCACTGTGATTTTTGGGTGGCTATGGCATTTGCAGCAAAAAAATCGCCATGCGCAGATATGGGGAACGCTATAAAGAAAGCGTGCAGTTCCAAAACTAAAGTGGAGCTGCACGCTTTCTATTCTACTTCTTTCCTACCTTCCTAAACTCTCCCGGTAACAGTCCAGTGCTCTTTCGGAACAGCTCCGCAAAGCGGCTGGAGGTAGAATAGCCCACAGTCTGCGCAATCTGTCCAATGGACAAATCAGTATTGGTGAGAAGGTACTCCGCTTGGCTCATGCGGCGCTGCTGGATGTACTCGGTGATGGTGCAGTCATAGACTTTTTTGAAACTGCTCTTGAGTTTTGTTGTCCCCATGCAGGCAATCTGGGTCAGACGCTCCATGGGAACTTCCGCGGCGTAATGGTCGCTCAGGTAGGTAGCGACTGTCTGAATATTCTCAATATCCTGGGTTGCCAGCCGCCCAGTGGCCGCCGGACGCTTTTTCTGATACTCCACCACCAGCGACAACGCTTCGGCTACCTTGCCCTCATAAAACAGTTTGGCGGCGATCCCATCTCCGCGGTAATTTTGAAGCTCTGTAAGGAGCCTGGACATTTCCGGGAAGTCTGTTGTCTGGTCGATCTTTCGGAATGCCTCCACCGGGTTGTGGTATTCGTCCGGATACTGCTTTTTGAGATAATCCTCATAGTAGGCGGGCATGATCTCAACGCCGATGGAGCGAATGGGAATATTTTTGTGGATCAGCACCCGGTAGGGCGAATAGCCGCCGATATAGGTTTTGATACACCCGGCGGACAGCCGGCGGTACGGAGCCAATTCATCGCCGGAGATGGAATCATAGCGGGTGATGCTCAAACACTCTGGCAGGGAGAATTCCAGCAGAGAGTCCTCGTGAAAGGAAAAGTTATGGATCTTGATGTCGTACAGATCCTTTTGCCCGTAGGTCCAGTAGGACCCCTCTCCGATTTCGGGCGATAACTTCCACGAGATGCCTAAAGAACCATACTGCTGATTATCCGGGTCGGGGATAAAACCGTGCCCTTTCAACAGCGGCGCATAGTATTGCTCAATGATTTCGGGCATGACAAAAGACTCGCCTCCTCTTTACAACGATTGGACGAACTTTTGAAACGAAAAGACGAACCTCGTTTCAAATCATTGAAAGCCGCCCCAATCGAGTGTATGTTATAAATGATGGTTAGCGAATTCTAACCAAAGAGTAGCATATCACAAAGAAAAAGTCAACATGACGCAAAAACAGGAGGAGCAAAATGAGCAATCAAGTCAATTCACTGAAGAAGGGCCTTACGGTCAAGGACCTTGTGACAACGGGTATTTTCAGTGCCATCTTTTTTGTGTTTACCCTGGTCGGCGGACTTCCGTTCGCCCCGAATCCAGTCCTGACCTTCTATATGCCGATGGGGGCGGCGCTGCTGTGCGGCCCTATTTATCTGCTGATGGTGGCTAAAGTGCAGAAGCGGTGGAGCGTCACAATTCTCGGCATCATCATGGGGATCATCTGGTTTGCCACCGGAATGCACTGGGCATTTTCCCTGGGCTATATCGGGATGGGACTCATTGCGGACTTGGTAGCCGGCGCCGGTCACTACCGCAACAAGGCCATCAATCTGCTGTCCTATATGCTGATTTCCCTGGGAGGCATCTATACTTATGTGGTGTTCTTTCTTGACCCGGACGGCTGGGCCAGCACCATGCTGAAAAATGGCACGGAACAGTCCTACATCGACACCATGAACGCCTCCGCCCCCTCCTGGCTCCTCGTGGTCATCATCGCCGGCACATTGGCGGTGGCGGCTTTCAGCGGCTGGGTCGGCGGCAAGATGCTGAAAAAGCAGTTTGAAAAGGCTGGGATCACCGCATGATGGGCGGAGCGTCATCCCGACGCGGGCTGTGGCTGGACCCCAGGACGAAGATATTGCTGCTGTTGTTCTGCATCCTTTCCGCTATGATGGCCCCATCCCTTTTCTATGAACTGGGCCTTGTGGTGCTGATCGGGCTGCTCGGCGTCTGCTTCGGGAAGTGGAAATATGCCTGGAAGGGTGTACTGTTCTATGCGCTGATTGTTCTGCTCACCCTCTGGATTATGGACACCATGACGGGCACCTGGCGCACCATGTTTATCGCCTTTTTGGGGCTGTTCCATAAGGTCTATCCCTGTGGGATGCTGTCCGGCATTGTCCTCTCTACCACGAAGGTCAGCGAATTCTTATCCGCCATGAACCGCATCCACGCACCGAAAAAGCTGGTGATCCCGCTGGCCGTCATGCTCCGCTATGTCCCCACCATCCAGGAGGACTGGCGGTTTATCAAGGACGCCATGCGGATGCGGGATGTGTCGCCGTCTCCCAAGGGACTGCTGACGCACCCGGCCATGACGGTGGAGTGCATTTATGTCCCGCTGATGATGGCGGCATCCAAGGCGGCGGATGAACTGTCCATTGCCTCCATTACCCGCGGGATCGAAAACCCGAAGCCCCGGACCTGTCTGGTGCAGATTCACATAGGACCCGCGGATCTTCTGGCGGGCGTCTGCTTCGCGGCGTACCTCGCTGTGGGGCTGTACTGGAAGGGGGTGTTCGGATGATTGAACTGAAGCATGTGTCGTTTGCCTACCAGGGGCAGGAGCATGACGGCCTGCACGACATCAATCTGACGATTGCGGACGGAGAGTGCGTCCTGTTCTGCGGCCGGAGCGGATGCGGCAAGACCACCATCACAAGGCTGGTCAACGGCCTGATCCCACAATTCTATGCGGGAGAATTGACGGGCAGCGTACTGGTGGATGGACAGGAGATCAGCAAGCTGCCCATGTACCAGATCGCTGCTAAAGTCGGCTCTGTGTTCCAAAACCCCAGGACGCAGTTTTTCAATGTGGACACGGACAGCGAAATCGCCTTTGGGATTGAAAACGAGACCCGGCCGCCCGTGGAGCTGGCGGAACGGGTGGAGCAGGCCACCGACGACCTGCATATCCGCCCGCTCCGAAACCGCAATATCTTTGAATTGTCCGGGGGCGAAAAGCAGAAGATCGCCTTCGCCTCGGTCTATGCCATGAATCCGGAGATTTACCTGCTGGATGAGCCGTCCTCCAATCTGGATATGACATCTATCCAGGAGTTAAAAGGCCATTTGCGGCTGCTTCAAAAGCAGGGCAAGACCATTCTGATCGCGGAGCACCGGCTCTATTATCTGATGGGTCTGGCGGACCGGATCGTGTACTTGGAGCAGGGCCGGATTGAGAAGATTTTTACGCCGGAAGAGTTCCGCGGATTACCAAGGGAGACCCGGGAACGCATGGGATTGCGGGCGGCGGATTTAGCGGAGGTGCGGCCTCCGCAAGTCCACCCGCCGGTATCTTCCCCTGTCCTGGAACTTCGGGATGTCACACTCCGGTATAAAAAGCGGACGGTCCTGCACCGCATCAGCCTTGCCGCCGCAAAGGGTGAGGTAATCGGCGTGGTGGGCCACAACGGGGCCGGGAAAACGACCTTTTCCCGCGCCCTGTGCGGGCTCCACAAGGACTGCGAGGGGCAGTTTCTGTGGGATGGACAGGCGATGGAGCGGAAGAACAGGCTGAAACGCTCCTACATGGTGATGCAGGATGTGAACTACGAATTATTTGCCGAGAGCGTGGAGGCGGAGTGCTCTTTCGGCATCCGCAATCCGGACTTGACCCTGGCCGCCTCAACTCTGGAGGAATTGGGGCTGGCTCCCTATCGGGAGCGCCACCCCAACACGCTGTCCGGTGGGCAGAAGCAGCGGGTGGCCGTAGCGGTCAGCATGATCTGCGGAAAAGACCTGCTGGTGTTTGACGAGCCTACCAGCGGTCTGGACTTTGACAGCATGACCCAGGTGGCGGGGCTGATCCGGCGGCTGTCTGAGCTGGGAAAGGTCATTTTCATTGTCACCCATGATTTTGAATTTGTCTGCCGTACCTGCTCCCGTGTCCTGCATTTTGACGAGGGCGAGATGCCCGGTGATATACCCGTTGTGATGGACGCCCTCCCGAAACTGAGAGAGCTGTTCTCTGTCAAGGTGAATGGCTCCGAAGGAGACAGAGAAGGTGGCCTGGGCCATTCAGATGGAAAGGAGAGGTAGTCTATGAAACAGAAAAAAACCAATCGTGTGGCCTTGCTGCTCCACTGGGCCGGAGAGCAAAAGGTATGGCTGTTCCTGGCCGTGCTTCTGGCGATGGCCGGGGGCCTGTGCATTGTAGTTCCCTATATTGAAATTTACCGGCTGATGGACGCCGCCTTTGGCGGGACCTGTACCGAAGAACTGGTGGTGCGGGTCGTGGCTGCTGTGGCCGCGGCGGTGGTGCTCCGCTTTGTGCTGTTCGGGGCGTCTGGAGTGGTATCCCACAAGGGAGCCTACGGCGCGCTGTTCAAGGTCCGCTGCATGGTAGCGGAACACATGGCTAAGGTGCCGCTGGGGGCGCTGAACGAGCGGCGGACCGGAGACATCAAAACCGTACTGAATGAGGACATCGAGAAGCTGGAACTGTTTCTGGCCCACAACCTGCCGGATCTGGTGTGCTATCTGGTGGGGCCGGTGGTGGTTTTTGCCTACCTGATGACCGTCAATATCCCGCTGGCTCTGATTTCCTTGGTGCCGCTGGTGCTTGCGGTTGTGGTGATGGCGGTCATGTTCCGCAACACGGACGACCTGATGGACCGGGCCAACCGTTCCATCACCGCACTGAACTCGGTCATGATCGAGTATATCAGCGGCATGAAACTCATCAAGGCATATAACATGGGGAGCAAATCCTTCCAGAAATTTTCTTCCTCCATCCATGAGGAAAACGCCATGTGGAACGAGACCTCCCGCCGCATGGGACCACCCTACGCGGCCTTCGTGGTCATCATTGAGTGCGGAATGCTGCTCATGGTGCCGCTGGGCGGGATGTTTTTCCTGAAAGGCTCCCTGACGGCCAGCGCGTTCCTGCTGTTCATCTATGTGGGGTCCATGTACCTGACGGAGATCCGTCCGCTGCAGGAGCTGGGGACCAATTTCGCCAATGTGCTGAACGCGGTCACCAAAGCGAAGGAGATCCTGGATGTCCCCATCTATGAGGGCGGCACGGATTTCCCCCAATGCCATGATATTGAATTGCGGAATGTACGGTTTTCCTACGATGGCAAAACCGATGTGCTGCAAGGCGTCAATCTCAAGATCAGGGACGGAGAGAGGCTGGCCCTGGTGGGGCAGTCCGGCGCCGGCAAGAGCACCATAATCGAACTGATCTCCCGCTTCTATGATGTGCAGGAGGGCGAGGTGCTGATCGGCGGAAAAAATGTCAAGGAGTTGGACTACGACACCATCTTGAGCAATGTGGCTATCGTATTTCAAAAGACCTTCCTCACCCGTGACAGTGTACTGGAGAACATCCGCATGGGGAGCAGCGCCAGTCTGGAACAAGTGAGGGTCGCCGCAAAGGAAGCCCAGATCGACGACTTCATCATGTCTCTGCCGGATGGCTACGATACCAAGGTAGGGAGCTTCGGCTCCCGGTTTTCAGGCGGAGAGAAGCAGCGGATCGCCATTGCCCGCGCCATTTTGAAAAATGCCCCGATCCTGATTTTAGATGAGGCCACCAGCGCCTCCGACCCGGAAAACCAGATGGAGATTGACAGGGCCATCCAAAATCTTTGTAAAGGCAAGACCGTCATTGTGGTTGCCCACCGCCTGAGCGCCCTGAAGATGTGTGAGCGGGTCGCAGTGGTGGAGGACCACACCATCACCTGTGTCGGCACCCATGAGGAAGTCCGCAGGGATAACGCTTACTACCGGAAAGCCTGGGAGGACTACGAAAAGGCCCGGAACATCACCTATCAGTTGGAAGGGGGGCGAGTAGAATGAGAGAACACGATGTCTTGAAAAAGAACAAAAATTTTTACATTGGCGTTGGGGGAACTGTTTTGGAGGGCCTGCTCTCCGGCAGCCTGTTCCTGTTGCTTTACTCGGTCATGCAGTTTTTGTGGGCGGGGCAGTTTGACCTGAACCGGGTGCTGATGCTGACCGGGGCGATTGCCGGCATCTTCCTGCTCCGTATCCTGATTTACAGCTATGGCTACACCAAAGCCCAGATCGGCGGCGCGGAAGTCAGCCAAAATATCCGGCTGTTTATGGGTGATCATCTCAAGCGTATCCCCCTATCCCGGTTTACCCAGGGGCAGACCGGCGACTACATCAACACCATCACCAGCGATGTCAATAACTATGAAAAGATCCTGACCCACAAAATCGGGGACCTGGCGAAAAACTTTGCCTTGTCCATCATGCTGATTGTGTTTGTCATGACGATCTATGTCCCCGCCGGGCTGATTCTGCTGGCGGCGGATCTGCTGCTGATTCCCGGTTTGTGGCTTTCTTTCCGTATGGTGAAGAAGTACGGCAAAGAAAAGAATGACATCTGTGCGGAGAATGTCAGCAGCATCGTGGAGTATGTATCCGGCATCCAGACCTTCCGGGCTTATGGCGTGGGCGGCTTGAAAAACAAGACGGTCATCAGCGCCATGCGGGACTTCTGCCGCATCAGCTTTGTATATGAGGCCAAGGTGCTCCCTGTGGGAGCCGGGCTGGGTATCCTGATCTGGCTGTCCTGCCCGCTGGTCATCTTAATCGCCTACGCACCGTGGGCAGCCGGGGCCATCGACACGGTTTCCTATCTGTTGGTCTGCATGTTGCCGCTGTTCTGTTCCAAACTTGCCAACGCCATTTTTGTGGACCTCACCAGTTACAAAAACCTGATGATCTCCAAAGGGAAGATCTTGGGCGTGATGGATGAGCCGGAGGAAAGCGGCAGTATGGAGGCGCTGCGGCCCGCTACCCATGAGATCATCTTTGACCATGTGGACTTTGCCTATGTTCCCGGAGAGCCGGTGCTGAAGCAGGCGTCCTTTACGGTGCCGGATCAGAAGCTGACCGCCATTGTGGGCGATTCCGGCTCCGGAAAATCCACCATCCTGAATTTGATTGCAAAATATTATGAGCCAGCCAGTGGCGTCATCTCCATCGGAGGGAAGCCCATCAATCATGTGGCGGCGGAGCGCGTGCTGGAGCAGGTTTCCATGGTAGATCAGGATGTGTTCCTCTTTGACGACACCATCCGGGACAACATCCGCCACGCCCGCCCCGGCGCATCAGACGCGGAGATTGAGGCAGCCTGCCGGGAGGCCAACTGTGACGGATTTATCCGCAGGATGGAAAAGGGCTACGATACACCTACCGGCGAGAACGGTAATCTGCTCTCCGGCGGAGAGCGGCAGCGGCTTTCTATCGCTCGGGCCATTCTGAAAAACAGTCCCATCCTATTGCTGGACGAGGCTACCGCATCCCTGGACATTGAGAACGAGCTGGCGGTCAAGCAGGCCATCGCCAATCTGCTCAAGGAGAAAAAGACCGTGGTGATGATCGCCCATACCCTTTCCATCGTCAAGAATGCGGATCAGATCCTGGTAGTGGCGGACGGAACAATCAAGGAGTCCGGCACCCACGAGGAACTGCTGGCCGAGAACGGCAAATATGCGGCCATGTGGAACGCAGAACAAAAAATCACTGTATAAATGAGAGGTTGCGTCGATGAAAAAACTCCATGCGTCGGGCGAGGATTATCTGGAGGCCGTGCTGGTGCTCCAAAAGGAAAAGGGCATGGTACGCTCCGTGGATGTGTCCAGGCACCTTGATGTATCGAAACCCAGCGTGTGTCATGCGGTAGCTACCTTGAAAGA
>OMGO01000953.1_pt1 | contig 9782 bp, 8 predicted proteins | sample 1645901 | NCBI WGS metagenome assembly OMGO01 (sample SAMN05578592, study PRJEB25193) | human gut metagenome | biome: Human Microbiome; feature: human-associated habitat; material: feces | host: Homo sapiens | place: USA:Birmingham
AATATATTCAATATCCTTGATTTCAAAATCTTCTTTAGCAACCTTATCAAAAGGGATAACGTTCTTTTCTTTTTGTGTACTATCTTGTTGATTACATGATAGTAATAATATACTAAAGAATAAACCTATTAGAGGTAAATTTATCATACTCAATCAAATTTGTTCGTTTAGACAAATATATTGAAGTTCCTGGTCAAAAGCAAATGAATGAACCAATCTATGTATGATTTGATAGGTAAGGTGTGGAAAAAAGTATCCTTACAAATTTTCGTTTGGCAATTATTGAATGAAAGAAACTCAATTGTCAAACGAAAAGAACATATATGTGTTTTATTCGTTTGATATATATCAAACGCAAATTTGAATGGGAACTTTTTTAGAAAAGAATCCTGAGTGAATAGTTTTTATAACCCGCTTTTCCATAATTATGCACTGTATAGTGCAAATATTGCTAAAGTTTGCTTCGTATACAAAGCAAACTAGTTATTTTTTGTTAGATTTTATTCTACTTTTATTAACTCTATCTTCTGAAAACAAAGGGTATTATCATCATAATCAGGATTTTTGAAATGACTGCAACTTATGTATAATCCATCTTCTCTAATAAAATATATAGTATATCATCATACAGAAAAGAATAGATAAAACTTTTTCCATATAAGATATTTTGTACAGCTCTATGCCTCAGATTTCCATTTTTAGAAAATCGCGTACATGTAACTGTTTGATACCTTTGTCGTTTGTACCGGCATTGAATTCATCCATGCTGATAACATATTTAGGGTAATGGTCTGGAATATTCATTAAATTACCGAATTCTCTTTCCCTCGTTTTTTCGTCAAGAATTAGATAAGCAACTTGTATGTATATGCGGCTTCCGTTTTTTATTCCAACAAAATCAATTTCATAATTGCCTTGCTGACCTACTTTTACGTCATAACCGGAGCATAGTAGATGTAAATACACTGCATTTTCCAATAGTTTCTGAATGTCTTTATTCAAATCGCAACCTCTGATTACATTCCGCAGTCCTAAGTCTTCAAAATAATATTTGTCTCCGATCTCAAAAATTTTTAGTCCATTGATATCCAGCCGGGATACTTTGTGTATAAAAAAAGCGTTGAGTAATGGATTCAGATAGTTCAGAACCGTTTGGGTTGACACGGTCGTTCGTTGGGATTTGAGGTATTTGGATATATTGGAAGCTGAAAATAGATTCCCTATATTATCGGCCAAGTATTCAACGAGGTCGTTCAAAAATGAAACGTTCCGAATGTTTTCACGGGCGACGACATCTTTCAGCAAGATGGTCGAATATACATTCCGTAAATATTCAAAAGCGTATGCTTCCTCTGTTCCTATTACTCTCAGATAGGGCATACCTCCGATTGTCAGGTATTTATAAAGACTTTGATTGTTGTCATCCAAATTGAAAAAACGAAGAAATTCTTCGTATCCGAGGCTGTGGATAGGGAATTCAATGTATCTTCCGGCTAAATGTGTAGCTAGTTCTCCGGACAACATGGAGGCATTGCTTCCCGTACAGGTGATATCGCAAACACCTTCTGCCAGAAGACTTCTTAAAGCATATTCAAAGCGTTGTATTTCCTGTACTTCATCAATAAATAGAAAATTTTTTTTACCTTCCTGCAAGTTTGAATGTGCGTACTGGTATAAGTCATCATCTGTTTGAATGAACTCATGAGGCTTCAGTTCCCGATTTATATAAATGATATGCGAATCCGGAAGAGTATTTTCTATATAATCCATTAGCTGATACATAATATAGCTTTTCCCTACCCGGCGTTGTCCTACCAGGATTTTTATAATATCTTTCCCTAAAAAGGGCTTTATACGTTCTGTATAAACAGGGCGTTTTATATATTCCCGTTTGAAGTGAGTTTTATCAATCATAATGGATGCTTTTTGCAAATATACCAATTTTGTCAATTATAATTGATAAAATGGCTTTGAATTTGTGTTTTGTCAATTATAATTGATGAATTTGCTGGGGCAGGTAACTGGTATAGGGATTTTGATTATTCAATAATCCCATCCAGTTCCAGGCTGGCAAATTGTATCTCATCATCCATGCACAGAATGATCCGGTTATTTTCCCGGTCATAGCAGAAACTGGATATTTTATATTCAGTTTCCAGTGTTTGGATATAGTTGCCGTTGAAGTCGAAGACGAGTAGCTTGGTTGGGTAATAGGCATCCGTACGGTGGTCTCCTCCCGAATAACCTGTGATGATTTTGTTCCTACAGAAGACGGGTTGGCTGTAATGTGCTGTTTGCGTTGTTTCTTTTTCCCATTTAGGGCCGTATATATTGTATTTTAAATTTCCGTTCAAGTCACAAATAGTCATTAGGTCGTAACGGGAATAACATTCGACATATAATCCATATTCAGGGGAGACATCTGCTGTGATACGCTTCTTTTTTATATCAGGGTGTTCGTATTTCATTGGCTGGATTTCTCCTGTCTGCATGTTCCATTTGGCAACGAGCGATTTAAAATCATTAGCGCCTATAGGCTCTATGATACGTCCGATACATAATGTGTCGTTTATATATCGGTACGTATCAGGAAATACCCCGATTTTTATATCGGCTTTTATATTCGGGATATAGAATGGATTTGCCAGAACGCTGTCCAGGTTATAACTGAATATCTTTTGTTTGCCATGATCCGAGACAAAAAATGTACGCTGGGCTTCGTCGATACCTACATGTCCCGGCATGGTAATTTCACTAGGACCTTGTCCTTTATAAGCTGTGCTGGTGATATAATGGAAGTCATTCTTGTCAAATAGATGAATAAAGCGGTCGTATGAATTGTGATCGACTATAATTAGATATTTGTCAATAAGATAAGGTCGGGTAACCCGTCCAATCAGTACATCTTCGATCATTATCTCTTTTACCTTATCTTTTACGGAGATTACATTATCCCGTCTATTCTGGTATATTTCCGTATCTGTGTTTGAGGTGCAGCTCAAGCATAGTACGATCAATAATAAGAGGGGGACCTTATAGGGAGAATTAAATAAACAAGCAGCTGTGTTCATGACTATTCTATTGGATATTAATTGTTTTGAAACTCTATTAAATCGATTCTTTTAGTTTATAGAGAACTAAAATAGGATTATTGAATTCGTCCATACTTTTGTAATGTCCTATGTTCAATTTGTTTATATATTCAGGAGAGATTCGGGCGAGTTCGATTTGTAGCCAACTTGCTTCGATAGGCATGATGAGTTGTTCACCCCAGGAGGCATAGGCTCCCCAAAAACGTAATTCATCCGTTTTTAAATGTGGGTTTGCGGCACTTAATAAATAACATTTTTGTGTGCCTTTGTTGAAAAGTGCGCTATATGCTTTATTTTCATGGGCGAAAGAAATATGTAACCATTTTTCTGTTTCCTGAAAGTCTTCGCAACTGATTACGTATTTACTAAAATCTTCATACGTTTCATGTTTGCCTTTATTTCTTCCCACGGGGAGTTTTTGGGTATATGCATTTTTGCCAAAATTGAAAAAGTAGCGGGAGGAAAGCGTCCCTTTGTCATCTATTTGGTAAATATTGTATTCTTTTAAATAGGGGTCAATGATGATGGTGTCTTTATAACTTTTGAATCGAGTATGCGCTGTCCCTGTACCGTGTTCGATAGGGAAATAACCTTTGGTGATATTGATGTTATTATCAACATGATACATCATATATCTTATCTGTTCAGAGTTATAATTTTTTATACCGGATGTTCCTCCCCAGAAATAATACCCTCCTAACGGGGAGTGGCAAAAACCTTCTGCATTACAATAGACTGTGTCATTCAGTAGGTCAAAATTTTTTGTTTCTAAATATTCACCGGTAAGAGAGTAGGTCAATATTTTTTTGAAATCCAGCAGTTCTATGTTATCTTTATTTATTATATAATCGTTTATTTCGAGGTATTCTCCGGGACCTTCTCCCTGATTTCCAATTTGGTATTTGAATTTACCGTTTTTTTCAAAGACTAATAACTGTTTTCTGTTATTGTTGATATAAATGAGCGAGTCTGCTATCTTAATAGTAGAAATATAGGATATCAAACATTCTTCCCTGGTTTCCAGAGGGATAAATGTTATGTCGGAAAAAACAGAATCAAGATGAGAAATATTGCTTAAATCCTCCGGAATGTTAATGATATGCGTTTTATCGGACAGTCCATCTGCCTGCCTAGCATTTTCTCCACAAGATAGGACAGTGCATAGGATTCCTAACAGAAAAATACTTTTGAGATATTGCTTTTTCATATAAGTCCCGATTTAGAATGTTTGATGTCGTAAATATAGAGATAATTACGAATAATTCGTAGCCGTGACCGTGGATTTCTGCTTTTTTAATATAAAGATAGATTAATTGCTGTTAGAAATGAATCTACTATAACTCTGTCAGATATGCAAAATATTTGTAGACCAGGTCATTAATGGTTATTTCATTTTGCTTGAACCGTATCAGATCTAATGAGGTTATTTTTTCTTCCAGATATTTATGTCCTTTATATAAGGTCGTGATATAATCTTCTCCATTATGTTGAACAATTGCCGGATTGATAAAATCGCGTGTCCGAATGTCGGTGGCTATGTAATTTAATGTATATGAGATGTCTCTGACGCGTCCTTGTACCGGAGATATGATACCTTTTGTAACCAGGTCTTTTATATCCCGGCTTGCTGTATCTAATGATATCAGTGCAAGTTTGCTCCAGTTCTTGGCAGTGAGCTTTCCTTCGTATCCATCTAAAAAGATATTGAGAATTGTTTGTTGTCTTTCAGATATAGCTATGCCTGCATGTGTTTTCCAGAATGTTGCTTTGTTCAGAATGTTGCTCAACATTGTATTGGAAGCTATTACTGCTTTATCAAGGCAACGAAGGTACCATTCCAGCCATTCTGTAATATCTCCGCTTCCGCGTTGCGTACGTTCTAATATTTGGTAGTATTCTTTTTTTCCGGCTGATTTGCAAGGACATACTGAAAAAACGGAATTTGCTTTGATCGGTTTGCGATAATACCATATCTGAGATTGCTCTTCCTATGCGCCCGTTGCCATCATCGAATGGATGGATGCATACGAACCATAAATGGGCTATTGCTGACTTTATCAATGATGGAGCGCTATTTTGGTCATTAAACCAGGTCAGAAATTTTTCCATTTCCGGAAAGACCCGTTCCGGTTCCGGAGCACGATAATGTATTCTTTCCCGCCCGAATGTCCCGGAGATAACCTCCATGCCTTCTGTTCGGTAATTTCCTACAATAATATCAGAAAAACCGCTTTTACCCATAGGGAAAAGAGCTGCATGCCATCCGAATAACCTGTCATGTGTCAAAGGCTTTTCATAATTCATGACGGCATCAAGCATCATTTCGACAATCCCGTCAATATAGTGTGTAGGCTCTTTTTTTACAAAAATACAAATAAGCCGCAAATTATGCGGCTTATTTTGAAATATTATCCGCATAAACAAATAAGATCGGTTTGCCAGCGAATAATATTAATGGATTTGGGTGGTGAATAGCACTAGTTGGAAAGATTCAAACTCCTGGTCTTCATTCAGTAAATTGTCTTTAGTGATAAATAAACCGTTCTCTATCACTCCCCAACTGTTATAATGGGTGTATATGTTATTTTCCAATTTGGTTTCGGAAGTGATGCGGAAGTTTTTATCGAAGCTGGTTAGGTATAATTCCTTGCTGTCACATAAGGTTCTAAAAGGAGTGGTAGAGACGTTCTCTGTTTTGTCGAGATGCAGTCGGTAATAGATGTTTTTATAAGGATCATACTGGATTTCAAAGAAATGAATATTTTCTATGTGATGCTTACTGGCATCTTTCATATCGTAAGGCATGGTTAACTCAGACGCCAGGTTGGGTGTGTATCGGCTCTTTCCTCCAAAAGCTGTTTCTTTGCCGGTCTCGATGTCGATCCGGTATATATTCGAACTGATAGGGAAATTATATAAGATATCCTGATCGGTATAAGTGACATTCGGGAATTGTTTGAATCCGAATCTTTTTCCGGCGAATTTTTCTGTTTCAGATCCTTTTAGTTCAAAGGTTTTGAATGTGCCTGAATTGAGGGAATACTCATAAACGATATAGGTGGCGCTCTCTTCTGTGGGGGTAACGGTCAGATAGAAAACTGAGTTTCTTTGCGGGTGGTAGAATAATTTGATTGTCGCCATAGAGAAATTAGTCTCGACCATGATGAATCCCCCTTCCGGAAACGGGAGTTCATATTTCCCTTTCACTTCTCCTTTGTTGTTAACCAGATACAGGAATCCCTGGCTGTAAAGCCATAAGCTGTCTTCTTGATGAACATATAGTCCGGATACATTTTTTAGAACTCCGTTTTCTCCTTCCTTATTCAATGGGAGATGCGATATGCTTTGGTCGTTGAGATTGAAAATATCCAGCGAGTGCATGGGACTGTTGTAAGCATAAACTAAATTGTTTTCATTTTCCTGAAAGCACGAAATGACTTGATATGAAGTCAAGGTCTTATCATCTATCGGTATATTAATCTCTTCTTTTTCAAAAGAAATCGCTTTACCATATTGTGATTCGATTAATCTGTCTTGTGATTTTGCACAAGACAAAAACAGGCATATAAGGAGGAAACTTGTTAGTATTTCTTTCATGTTTGTTTTTGTGGTAAATATAATTCTTTTCTGATTATAAATTCTTGTAAATTATCTATTAGTCAGCCTGATTGTTGTCGGTAAATCGGTTCAGCAGTTGGTGCTTCGCCGGGTCTTTCACCGTTATTGAACGATATTTCCTTCCATGAAAACATTTTCGCAATCCTGTGTCTTTATCAGATTCGATATTTCGGCAGGAGTTGGCGACAGGAACAGGTTGTCCGTGATTTTTAATCCGTCGACTGATTTGGCGAAGATAGCGTTTGTGCCTGTCAATTGGAAACGGTTGTTCGTTATGGCGATGTTGCGGTGAACATAGCCTTCGTTGCGGTCATTTTCCGGAGAAATGAGGATGACCGGTCCGCCGCATTCCATGAAATTGTTGTTGCGGATAGTTACATCGCGTACCATACCTGATTCGAACCAACTGCGGGCATCGTCGGCTATCAGGATACCACTCATTTGCATACGGAAGAAGGTGTTGTTCTCTATCAATACCTTGCGGCGGGTGGAAACAAGAATTCCGCGTGTCGGTATGCGGGCAAAATAGTTATTGCGAATGAGGACTTCCGGTGTATAGGTTACGTTTTCAACGACCAGTTCTTTTTTATCCCGGATCGCTTGAGGGATATTCCTGTCGAGGGTTATGAGTATTTCCCGTTCGTTTTTCATTTCCGCCTTTTTTACCTTTGCCGGTGCAAGGCTCATCAGCGAATGGGCATCGATAAATTCGATCTGGTTGCCGGGAAGGAACGATTGGAAGCCATATGTCTGCGGGTGCATGTATTTTACTGATACCTGGTTGGGGGCCGGGTAGCCGGTGACAGCCAGGTGGGTTCCGTGTATATTGATTGGATCGTCGTGCGCTCCGAGGAAACGGGAGTTTTCGATCGTGATCTTACCTTTGCAGCCTGACATCTGTACGAAATCGGCAAAACCGGCACAGGTACGTCCGCTTCCGGCCTCCGGTTCGAATGTCAGATTCCGGTAAGTGATATTTTCTGTCATTTGCCCGACAATTCCGAAGTTACCCAGGAATGCCAGATGTACTCCTTCCAGTGTGACGTTTTTACTGTATTGGATAAGTCCGCAAGCCTGGTCACGGATACCGTCACGCATCTGGAATACCGTACCTTGTTTGGCCTGTGGCGGGGTGTCATATACGAAACGGAGTAGGTTGGTGTCCAGCTCTATTGCCTTGCGAAGGCCGGAAAGCGGCGACCAGCTACGCCAGGTTATATCTTTTTCTTTGTCATAGCTTTGGGCGATACCTCCGGATAGTTCCCAGTTGTCACCGACAAAAGCAAAATGCCCGTCTTTAACAGTGTAGCGTGATTGCGGGTGGATGCGTACGGTCATAAAGTTTTCGCCTACTTCCGTAACGGTCAGTTCCGGGACGGTGGGGTCGGAAGCTGTAACGGTAAAGTCCCGTAGAGTGATATTTTCGCACTGGTCGATTACGAAGCTGGTCATTTCGCCATGGGTGACGAAGCGGGCTCCCTGACCGTCTATTGTCACGTTTTTCAGGTCTTTCAACCACAAACCGATATGTTTTGTCTGATCGGGGTTTTCTTTTTCGGAGGCTGTATTGGAGATATGGTAAAGGATCTGTGACGAACTTTCGCGATGGAGGTTATAATCTGCATTTTGCAGTTTGATGACAACCGCTTTCCCGTTATAACTCCGGGCCTGTTCGATTGCAGCCTGGATTTTCTTTGTCATATCTCCGTTTTCCGGGGCAATCCGGATTACATGTTGTGCGTTTGCTATGAATCCCGAAAAGAGACATAGTGCAATAAGGATCGTTTTTTTCATGGTGTAATTAAGAATTTAGAATAATAAATTGACGCAAAAGTAAGAAATAATGCGTCAATATTGTCGGATTACTGCTGGTTTTACGAATAGAACATTATTTGAAATAGTATTTTACCAGACAGAGATTATCGTCTTCCTGTAAATTTTTTACTTTACTGAACTCTTCCGGCGGAAGAATATTATGCAATGTCCCGATCTCCTCCGGTGATACGATGCAGATCATATATTCATCGGTGAAAAGACTTGTTTTCTTGACCTTTGCGCCTCCTTCCAGCGTGTCGAAAACAAAGGATTTTCTATCTTTTTTACGGTAGAAAACATTGCGCCATTTATCTATGTTCCAGGTGTTCAGGACTGTGTAATAATAGTCTTTGTTTTGAAACTGTCGGAAGAAAAAGTAGGGAACTTCGTGTGAATCTACCAGTTGAGGAAATACATTGGGATCTTCTTTTATTCTTTCCTTAAAGGGGTCAAGGTTGATATTGCCGGAACCGAAGTCCCATTTATATGCTAATTCTACGGCCTCTTTCGTGAACCGGTATACCTCATTGGAATATTGAGTGGAAAAGTAATTTTCATTGTTATATTTGTAAAAAACATCGATGCACATGTTGGTCATAAAATTGTCATCTGTCGTTTTCCAGAAACCGCCGGCTATTTCCTCTGTGTTTGTATCATAGAATGTGATTAAGTTTTCTGTCGGATCGCCCGCTGTTGTCAGAGTCCAGTAAGCAATCAGCCCTTTGTCGATTTCTATCATATCCGTTTGCCCTCCGCCTCCTGGCAGCAGGTGCCTTTTTATGAATTGTCCGTCTGTTGTATAAGTATATATAGCTCCCATCGGACTTAACATATGAATAAGGTTCTCTTCCGGATTGACAATGACTTCATAGATCATATTATATTCACCCGGACCGTTACCGGTCTTATCTATTTTAGATAGAAATTTGCCTTGTTTATCAAAACAGAAAAGTATCCCCATCTCCCTGTCATCATCGAGAATATAATATTTGTTATCAGCTTCGATAACTCGTCCGATCGTTTTGAGCAGGCATTGTTCGTTTGTTTCCAAAGGGATCACTTCTATCTTTTTGAACAGGGTGGAGGCTGCCAGGTCTTTGGGAGAGAGTTCTACCTGCAAAATTTTTTGTTCCGTTTTGCTGTTTTGTTTGTTACAAGAGAGTAGTAACATACAGAGAAGTGATATGAAAAAGTATTTATTCATGGCAGTACTTGATTTTATTCATTGGGCTAATGTAAGTAATATTTTTTATTTTT
>OMGO01000960.1_pt1 | contig 9723 bp, 4 predicted proteins | sample 1645901 | NCBI WGS metagenome assembly OMGO01 (sample SAMN05578592, study PRJEB25193) | human gut metagenome | biome: Human Microbiome; feature: human-associated habitat; material: feces | host: Homo sapiens | place: USA:Birmingham
TAGTGCAGGATGTCTTTTTGGTACTTTGGGAGAAAAAAGATGAACTTGAATTGTCCTGTACACTTACTACCTATTTGTTTACCCTGGTTAAAAACAGATGCCTGAATTTCCTGAGACATAAACTTATAGAAGAGGAATATAATGCTCAGATGAAAGAAGAATTGGGTTTCAAACTATATGCTTTGGAATCGATGGAGTATTCATATCATTCGGAAAAGGAATTGCAGGAGATCATTCAGCGGGCTTTGGATACATTGCCGGAACGTTGCCGGGAGGTGTTTATAAAAAGCCGTATCGAGGGATTAAAGTATAAAGAAATATCAGAAGAGTTAGGAATATCTGTAAATACAGTTGAAAACCATATTGTTACAGCATTGAAAAAGCTACGTGTAGAACTGAAAGATTACTTGCCCTTGCTTTTGTTCTTGGTTAATTAATGTTTATTTTGAACTGCTTTATAGTGGTCTGTCTCCCGGTAAGGGTTTAACTTTATAAATGGAAGAAAATATGCATGATCTGTTATCTAAATATTTGACAGGAGATATTTCATCAGAAGAAAAGCAAACTCTTTTTCTGTTATTAAAAGAAAATACAGAACTAAAGAAAGAAGCAGCCGATATACAAAATCTGTCGGCACTTGTTTCTATGGTCCGGGAGGAGCATCCTGCTTCTGATATGCAATACCGGTCGTTTGTTCATTTGAGGAAAAAACGCACATTCTTATTTAATATGCGGAAAATAGCCGGTTATGCGGCTATCATGGTGTTCTCTGTTTTGTCAACTTATTTATTAATGACAAATATGGGAGGAAGAGGCGAAGAACTTGCCCGTTACCAGGAGTTTTCAACCCCGCCCGGTCAGCGTGCCAGGGTATTGCTGGCCGACGGTACGGAAGTTTGGTTGAATGCCAATTCAACATTGCGCTATCCGGAACGTTTTGATTTGAAGCAACGGGAGGTTGAACTGCAAGGAGAGGCTTTTTTCGAGGTAGAAAAGAATAAGGAGAAACCTTTTGTTGTCAAGACAAGCAAAATGGATATACAGGTAACCGGAACAAAATTCAATGTGAGCGCTTATGAGGCGGAAAAGTATTTTGTTACCTCTTTGGTTGAGGGAGCGGTTTCCATTTCTTGTGCAAACGACCGGAATCGTACTTTTTCACTACGTCCGCAACAGCAAATTATAGTGTCGGATTCTTCATCGGAAGTTGCCTTATTTGAGAATACCGATTTTCTGTCGTGGAGAGAGGGCGTATTTGTTTTTGATGATATGTCGTTAACAGATATTATTAAGAAACTGGAGTTGTTTTATGATGTGTCGATTGTTGTGAAAAACACGAAACTGGGTAACTACCGTTATACCGGAAAATTCAGACAAAGGGATGGAGTGGAAAGCGTTTTGCGGAAATTACAGATAGTATATCCGTTCACTTATACGAAGGATGATGAACGTAATCTGATTGTTTTACAGTAAATAAACCCTGATTCAAAGAATGATTACAGAGTCGTAGCATTGTCTATGACAGCCACTCGTACGGCCTTTATGACAGGAAAATACTTGTTAAATATATTTAATTTATGATTGAGTGTAGTGGTATTTTGGGGTTGGTGGGTTTAACTTAATGGAAACGGAAAATATGTGTAACCTTAAAATAAGATGCCTATGATTTGAAAGAAAGAAGATGCCTTTTTATATAAAAAGCAGACAGGTGTTCCAGCACCTGTCTGCTATACATCTAACACTCTTAGTCGAAAAAAGTATTAAACATTTAATTTTACAAAGGTATGGAAAAATATGCTTTGTCAATCTTTTTGTATCAAAGAAAACATTTAAAGAAGTTTTTTAATATTATGAGAATTTCTATCTTATTCCTGCTGGTCAGCGTTTTCGTATCCTATGCCTCGAATGTGAGTTCGCAGACAGCTAAAGTAAATATAACGAATGCCCGTATGACGATTGGCGCCTTTATCAATCAAGTAGAAAAGGAAACCGGCTACATGTTCGTTTATAATAAAGGAGAAATTGACGCAAATAAAACAGTCTCTTTAAAAAAGGGGAAGAACTCTGTGGCCGACTGCTTGAATAGAATCTTTGAAGGCTCCGGTGTATCGTATGTCTTTGATGACGGTTATGTTGTTCTGACAAAACATGTACAAGCAACGGGAGTAACTATTGCACAGCAATCGGGTAAAGTGCTGAAAGGCGTGGTTACTGACGAAACAGGTGCGTCAGTGATTGGTGCCAATATTTTTATTAAAGGCTCTACTACGGGTACGATCACTGATATGGAAGGAAACTTTTCACTGGAAGTTCCTTCAGATAATGCTGTTTTGGTTATTTCTTATATAGGTTATATGGAACAGCAACTACCGGTAAAAAATAGAAAAAACTGGTCGATCGTATTGAAAGAGGATGCACAGAACCTGGATGAAATTGTGGTTGTAGGGTATGGTACGCAACGTAAAGGTAATATCGCAACCTCCGTATCAACGGTCAAAGCAGAAGTATTGCAGAATCGTCCGGTTCAGACGGTCGGTGAGGCATTGCAAGGACAGGTTCCGGGATTGAGCGTGACTTCTAAAGCTGCTCCGGGAGAGTCTCCCACACTTCAATTGCGTGGTTCTTCTGTTTTGAAAGCAGATAACTCTTCTGCTCCTCTCGTGTTGGTGGATGGCGTTCCTGCCGACTTTAACTTCTTGAATCCGGAAGATATTGAAAGTATTAACGTGCTGAAAGATGCTGCTTCTTCGGCCATTTATGGTTCACGTGCAGCTAATGGTGTACTATTGATCACAACAAAGCGTGGAAAAATGGGTAAACCAGCTTTCCGGTACAATGGATCTGTCGGGGTTAACACACCAATGTATATGCCGCAATCAATCAGTTCTGTCGAATATGCAAGAATAAAGAATGAAGCAGAAAAGAATATGGGACGTGCTCCTATTTATTCGGATGAAGATATTACTATGTTTGCCAATGGAACTGACCCGAACCGTTATCCGAATACGGATTGGCTGGGTTTGGCAATACAAAACAGTGTAACAACACGTCATGGCCTTGAGGCTTCCGGTGGTACGGATAAAGTAAAATATCTGGTAAGTGCAGGGGTCGATCATCAAACGGGAGTCTTTCCGCAAACATCGCAAAATGTTTTTAACGTACGTTCCAGTACGGATATTTCCATTACTAAAAAGTTTGGTGTCTCTTTTGATTTACGCTATCAATTGAGAGATATGGAAACGTTGAATGCTCAGGAGGATACTTATAAGCAAATTCTGGCTTCAGACCCAACAATGGTTGCTTATTATACGGATGGAACTTACGGTGATAATGCCGGATTCTTTAGAAATCCGCTGGTTCCTCTTTATGAAGGTGGACAAAAGTATACAAACAGACATGAAGTTTCCGGAATTTTCAAACTTGATTATGAAATCATAGAAGGACTGAAGTTTTCCGGTATCGCCAATGTGAAGTATGTATTTAAAAACGAGGAGTCTAGAAGCCGTAAGATGTTTTATAAGAACTTCTTTACACAAGAAGTATTCGAAAGTGGACAAAATACCTTCACAGACCGTCGTGATTATAATGCCTATTATAATTTGCAGGCATTGCTGAATTATAAGAAAAGCTTCGGTGTTCATAACCTGGATATTCTGGCTGGCTATCAACAGGAAAGTGAAAATTCGGACTGGTTGAAAGGTGCCCGCTCCGGTTATCCTACAGATATTATCTGGGAGTTAAATCCGGGACCAAAAGATAACTGGAGTAATGACGGTAATGGCGAACATTGGGCGTTGGCTTCTTTCATTGGCCGTATTAATTATGACTATGACAATAAATATATTCTGTCATTAAGTATGCGTTCGGATGCTTCTTCCCGCTTTGCTAAAGGAAACCGTTGGTCTACCTTTCCCTCAGTGGCAGCTGCATGGAGGATTTCTCAGGAAGCCTTTATGGATGGAACGAAAAATTGGTTAGATGACCTGAAGATCAGGGCGTCTTGGGGACAAACCGGTAGTGCGACAGGATTGGGGCTTTACCCGAGTTATACATTGATCTCTACAGGTGGCTTGATACTGAATAATACTTATCAACAGATCGCTACCCTGAAAACAATTGGAAATCAGGATTTAACCTGGGAACATACGGATATGCTGAATTTTGGGCTGGATGTGAAACTGTTGAATAGCCGGTTAAATTTCACTGGCGAATACTATGTAAAGAATACGAAGGATATATTATTGGAAATGCCTGTTCCTTTGGAATATGGTTTTGGTAAACCGAATATGAATATTGGCCAGGTACGCAATAAAGGATGGGAGTTGTCTGTAAGTTGGAACGACCGGATCAATGATTTTGGTTACAGTATTTCCGGTAATTTGTCGGATAACAGGAATGAAGTAATCGACTTGGGAGGTACGGGGCCGTGGAAAGGTTCCAACACCTATACGGACGTAGGATTACCGTTCAACTCTATTTATGGATATGAATCTATGGGTTTGTTCCAGTCTGACGAAGAAGTTGCCAATGCTCCTTTTCAAAACTCAAATACAGGAGCGGGAGATGTGCGTTATAAAAATCAGAACGGAGATGATAAGATCGATGCCAACGACCGCGTTGTGTTAGGAGACCCTAATCCGCACTTCCTGTATGGCTTGAATTTAGGCTTAGACTACAAGAATTTTGATTTGAATATGTTCTTTCAGGGGATTGGTCAGAAAGATCGCGTTATTTTAGACCAGTTTGTGAGACCATTCTTTGATTCTACTATTTTTGAGCATCAATTAGACTATTGGAGTCCGGAAAATACAAATGCTAAATATCCGCGCATATTGAATAAAGATGATGGAACGCACAATTATCAGCAATCGGATTACTGGATGATCAATGCGGGATATTTGCGAATGAAGAATTTGCAGATTGGATATACTATTCCGCGGGAACTATTGAGAAGTGCCGGTTTTGACAGAATACGCCTCTACTTCTCTGCAAACAATTTGTTTACTATATCAGATTTTGTTCCGGGTATGGATCCGGAGTCTGCCAGTGCCGGTGCTTATCCGTTTGCCCGGACCTATTCATTTGGTTTAAATGTTCAATTTTAAAAAGCAGAAACAATGAAATCAATAAAAATATATATATGCGCAGCCATAATGGCGCTCGGTTTTTCTTCGTGCGACAGTTTTTTGACAACTCCTCCTTTGGATCAGATTTCCGAAGACCAATGGTGGAGTGATAAGAGTCAGACGGAAATGATGGTAAAAGGGGCTTACCAGTATTTGTATGGTGTGAATGAAGTGGTGCTTCGTGACTGTATCAGTGACAATGCAACACACCGTGAAGCTAAATATAAAGAGGTAGGAAACGGAACTTATACAACTCAGAGTGGTGCCGTTAAAGATGAATGGAAGTATGCTTCCATTGCCAAATTGAATTATATATTGGAAGGTTTAGAGAAAGCAAGAGATCAGATTTCGGAAGATGAATTCCAGCGTTTTAATGCAGAAGTTCGTTTTATCCGTGCTTTTATTTATTATGATATGGTTTTCTTTTTCGGAGATGTTCCTTTGATTACTAAAACGCTGAGCGTTTCCGAAGCTCGTGAAACATCACGTCAACCTCGTCAGGAAGTGCTGGATTTCATATTGAAAGAATTAGAAGAGGGGGTGTTGCCGAATATCGATAAGGGAGCCATAACAGAAAGTGGGCGCGTTAACAAGCAGACGGTAAATGCTTTCCTGTCGCGTATTTATTTGCATGAAAAGAATTACGGAAAAGTGCTCCAATATACGGATGCGGTTATTAAATCCGGTACATATGCACTTCATCCTGATTATGAGGAACTGTTTCGTCCGCAAGCTGATGCAAGCAATAAGGAAGTGATTTTTGAGCGTCAATACAGTTCTCCTCTATATGTACATGAGCTGAACCGTAACCTGTCTTCGGCATCTTCCATTTATTCGGGCTGGAGTCATGTGTTGGGTTTGCAGGAACTGGTAGACGATTACGAATGTGTGAACGGACATCCTGTTTCTGAATGTGAATCTTTGGGTTGCGAATATTTCCGGCAAAGAAAAGAGGCAGAGACAGAAACGCATCGTGGAGAATATGATTTCCGTGATCCTCGCCTGGCTGCTACGATCATGTGGCCGTATTGGGAATGGAAAGTGGATGGGAATGTTCTTTCCCGTTATGGCGTAGATGATCCGAATAGTGCCGATTATGTAAAGAAAGAAACACATATGACCGGCTTTTTGATCACAAAGTGGGTGGATTTGCAGGGTGAATATGCTGACCGCACGCGTGCAGAAAAGAATTTGACTATTCTGCGTTATGGCGACGTCCTTTTGATGCGTGCAGAGGCGTTGATCGAATCAGGCCAGGATTTGGGTGAGGCTGTCACTTTGATTAATCAGATCCGTGAAAGAGCGGGGATGCCTGATATTGTAATTGCTTCCCAATCTGTACTGCGTGAAAAGTTACGCCATGAAAGACGGATAGAAACGGCCTTTGAAGGTTTGCGTTATTATGATATTATTCGTTGGCGTATTGCAGATAAGGTGAAATCCGGCAAAGTATACGGTGCACGTTTGAAAGCGATAAGTGAAGCTATGGATAATAAGTTTGTGGAAGAACGTTTCTGGAATGATAAGATGTATTTGTTCCCGGTTCCTCAGGAAGCCATAGATAATAATTCAAATCTGGTGCAGAATAAAGATTGGTAATACTGATTACTAATTAGGTTGGAGAACCCCGGATCTTAATTTGCGGATGAAGATGCGGGGTTTCCTTTTGAAAGTAAAAGTGATTGATTCTAATAACAGACTATTTTATGAAAAAGAATATTTTAGCGTTACTCTTTCTCTTATTGACATTCAATCTGTCAGCCTCAAACTTGCCGGAGTTCTCGACTGCCGGTTTTTATGAGTTGCCTAATACCGGACGTGAGGTTTATTCCATGAATCTGGCATGGAGATTTATTAAAGGTGACGTGCCGGGGATGCCCTATACTGTGAATTTTGATGACTCCGGTTGGGAGGTGGTCTCTGTTCCGCATGGATTGGAGTATCTGCCGGAGGAAGCCAGTGGTTGTGCTAATTATCAGGGCATTGCCTGGTATCGTAAACATTTTACTCCGGATGAACGGTTGAAAGGAAAACAAATGTTTATACATTTTGAAGCGATAATGGGGAAAAGTGAAGTCTATGTGAATGGGCAATTATTGAAAAAGCATTATGGTGGATATTTACCTGTTATTTTAGATGTAACTAATCTCCTGAAGTGGGGAGAAGAAAATGTAATAGCAGTAAAGGCTGATAATAGTGATGACCCTTCTTATCCGGTCGGTAAACCGCAAAATATGCTGGACTTTACTTATTTCGGAGGCATTTACCGTGATTGCTGGCTGATTGCACATAATGATGTGTTTATAACCAATGCAAATTATGAAAATGAAGTTGCGGGGGGCGGCCTGTTTGTTTCTTATGCGGATGTGTCTGAAAAAAGTGCCCTTGTCAATCTAAAAGCCCATATCCGGAATAGTTCGGTAAGCGATAAGAATGTTACGGTTACTTTTGAGTTGAAAAGGAAATCGGGAGAATTTGTCAAGCGCGTTTCAAAGAAGTTGACTGTACAGAAAGGGGATGCTTCCTACGCTGTCGCTGATATGAAAGTCGCTGCTCCTTTATTATGGAGCCCTGACCATCCCTATTTATATGATCTTGAAGTGAAGGTAAAGGAGAGCAACGGCCGGATTGTGGATGGCTATCGTCAGAGAATCGGTATCAGAAGTATCGAATTTAAACAAACGGAAGGTTTATGGATAAACGGAAAACCTTACGAAGGAAAGATAATGGGAACAAACCGGCACCAAGATTTTGCTGTTTTGGGTAACGCTTTGCCGAATTCGATGCAATGGCGGGATGCCAAAAAACTGCGTGATGCGGGGTTGAAGGTTATTCGTACCCATTATGTGATAGACCCGGCTTTTATGGATGCTTGTGATGAATTAGGTTTGTTTGCACTGGTAGAAGTTCCGGGTTGGCAGTTCTGGAATAAAGAACCGGTTTTTGGAGAGCGTGTTTATTCGGATATACGGAATATGATCCGTATACATCGTAATCATGCCTCTTTGTTCTTCTGGGAACCAATCCTGAATGAGACGCATTATCCGGAGGACTTTGCCAAAAAGGCATTGGATATTTGCCGGGAAGAATACCCGTATCCCTATAGTATTGCGGCCTGTGACGACGGGGCGGAAGGTGATCATTACTACTCCTTGTTACTGCGTCCGATCGAATCGAATTTACGGACAGATAAAACCTATTTCATTCGTGAATGGGGAGATAATGTCGACGATTGGAACGCCCAGAACTCGGATAGCCGTGTGGCACGGGGATGGGGAGAAGTACCGATGCTGCTTCAGGCGGAGCATTATGCGAATCCGTCTTATGTAAAGGATTATCCGGTTTTATGTTATGAAACGATCTGCAATAAGCCCGGTCAGATAGTCGGTGCCTGTTTCTGGCATTCGTTCGATCATCAGCGCGGTTATCATGCCGATCCTTTTTATGGCGGAATTATGGATGCTTTTCGCCAGCCGAAAGCGTCTTATTATATGTTTATGTCGCAGCGTTCTCCGGAAAAAAGCGATTTGATTGCGGATAATGGACCAATGATCTATATAGCACATGAACTTACACCTTTTTCACCGAAAGATGTGACTGTGTATTCCAATTGTGATGAAGTACGTTTAACAGTCTTCAAGAATGGGAAAGAGTATATTTATAAGAAAGACCCTGATCATAAAGGTATGCCTTCTCCTATAATAACTTTTGCGGATGCATTTCATTTTATGGAATGGAAAGCAATGGCCCGCTCAGGAAGGCAGGATGATGCGTATCTGCTGGCCGAGGGATTGATAGACGGGAAAGTCGTAGTGAGCGATAAATGCTATCCGTCCGGTCAGGCAGACCATATTTCTCTTCGTCTGGACAATGAGCAGGTTCCTTTGAAAGCGGATGGCTCCGATGTGGTAACTATCATTGCCGAAATCGTAGATAAGCGTGGAACGGTGAAACGTTTGAATAATTCAGTTGTCCGGTTTGAGATAGAAGGTGAGGGACGTTTGCTGGGAGAGGCTTCCGTGGGTACGAATCCGTGTCTGGTCGTTTGGGGGACTGCTCCGGTCCTGGTACAATCGACAACAAAGTCGGGTAAAATCAAAATCAGTGCTTCCATGCAAAATCCGGGCCAGTCACGTCCGTTGGAGGGGATACTGGAGTTTGAAAGTGTAGCAAATGATCAAAAAGAAGTTTTCTCACAGAAAGAGTTATCCTTATCCGGACAATCCCGCTCTGTAGTTAATCTTTCCACTAACAAAAGTGATCTGGAAAGGGAGAACGAACGTTTACGTAAAGAATTAAATCAATTGAAAGTGAAAGATGTTGAAAGGCAACAGACGCAGTTCGGTGTAGGGATCAATGACTGATGTATCCTGATTTTATAGGCGGAACATGCTATATGATAATATTTTTTGTACCTTTGCAACTCAAAAATAACAGGCTGACTGGCCTGTGTTTAATAAGGATATAATTAGAACAAAACAATATGGAAATTGCAAGTAAGTACAACCCCGCCGAAGTAGAGGGAAAGTGGTATCAGTATTGGTTGGATAACGGCTTCTTCAAGTCGAAACCAGACGGCCGTGAGCCGTACACAATC
>OMGO01000973.1_pt1 | contig 9626 bp, 7 predicted proteins | sample 1645901 | NCBI WGS metagenome assembly OMGO01 (sample SAMN05578592, study PRJEB25193) | human gut metagenome | biome: Human Microbiome; feature: human-associated habitat; material: feces | host: Homo sapiens | place: USA:Birmingham
GAGATTGGTGTTCCCGAATTTCTAAAAAAGAGCAAAGCCTCTCCCTTTGGGAGAGGTGGCATCGCTTGCGATGACGGAGAGGGCAAGCCAGGAGCGAAAGTGCCGCTATGCAGCGATAGGTAGAAGCCTTTGGCAGAGCAATGTTATCGCAGGGCTTATGTATCTTTGTCAGCATCCTTGCCCTCTCAGGCGCTTCGCGCCAGCTCTCCCAAAGGGAGAGCCTTTATGAGGAGAGCCAGAATGAATTATCTCTTAAAACTATCCTACGACGGCACGAACTACTGCGGGTTTCAGGTGCAGCCCAACGGGCGGAGCGTAGCTGCTGCGTTTCAGGACGCCCTGGAGGCGGTGCTGGGCTGTCGGCCCGACATCAAGGGCTGCAGCCGCACCGACGCCGGCGTCCACGCGCTGGGCTTCATGCTCAACTTCCACGCCGACACCCGCATCCCGGCGGCAAAGCTGCCGCTGGCGCTGAACCAGCATCTGCCCCCGGACATCCGGGCGCTGGAAGCGCGGGTGGTGCCGGACGATTTCCACGCCCGCTATGCGGCCCACACCAAGACCTATCTCTACCGCATCCACAACAGCCCGATCGACTCGCCCTTTGCCGCGCGGTATTACACCAAAGTGCCGGGGCGGCTGGACGCGGACAGGATGCAGCAGGCGGCGCAGTATTTTGTGGGAAAGCACGATTTCCTCGCCCTCTGCGCCTCGGGCAGCTCGGCCGCGGCTCACGGCGACACCGTGCGCACCATCACGGCCTGTGACGTTCAGCGCCGGGGCGACGACATCGACATCACGGTGACGGCGGACGGCTACCTCTACAACATGGTGCGCATCCTTGCAGGCACCCTCTGTGAGGCCGGCGCAGGGCGTCTTGCGCCTGAGGCCGTGCCGGGCATCCTCGCCAGCCGCGACCGCAAAAACGCCGGGCCGACGCTGGCGGCGAAAGGGCTTTTCCTCAAGAGCGTGGACTACGACACGCCCATAGAATAACGCAAACACGACCGATGCTCCCGGAGGGAAAACGCCCCTTTGGGAGCACTGTCATTGCACGAAGGGACAGGAGAGTATGAGAAAAAGACAGCGCGGCCCCCGGCCTGTGTCGGACGAGCCGCTTTCGGCGGGACGGGTCGAATACCTCGAGCAGGCCCGCGAGCGGGTGCGGAACCGGCGCATCCGCCGCACGGCACTCATCGTCGTGGCGCTGACGCTGGTGGTGCTGTTCACCACCGGCATCGTGGGCAGCTCTGTGGCCATGGCCAAGGACTGGGCCGATACCGCCCGCATCCTGCTCTTCCCCGGCACGGGCTGGCCCCAGCAGACCGGCGTCATGGAGGTGAAACAGCTTGCCGCCATGAACAGCAGCTTTGTGGAGCTGGGCGAGGAAGGGTGCGTGGTCTGGTCCCGCACCGGCACCCGGCTCAACTCCATCCAGAGCGGCTACGCCCGCCCGGCGCTGGCTGTGGGCAAGAACCGCTTTGTGCTCTACAACCGCTCGGGCAATGAGCTGCGGGTGGAGAGCCGGACCCAGAATCTCTACACCAAGACCATGGAGAACAGCATCACCCTCTGTGCCATGGCCGACAACGGCACCCTGGCCGTCGTCACAGAGGACCCCGGCAGCGCGGCCCGGCTTCGGGTCTACTCGTCCTCAATGGAGCAGCTGCTGAGCTGGAGCCTCACCATTACCGACGGCACCCCGCTGCGGCTGGCCTTTTCGCCGGATGGGCGGCGGCTGGCAGTGGCGGCGGTGACGGTGAACGGCGGCCGGATGGTCACGAATTTCTATGTCGTCACCCTGGCGCAGGGCGACCCCCTGCTGGTGGGCAGCGGCAGCGGCGCGGCCCAGTGGCTGAGCTGGACCGGCTCCCAGAGCATCCTGGCCGTCTGCGACAGCCGCGCTGTCCTCTACAACGCATCGGGCGGCGAGCGGGCAGCCTATGACTTTACCGGGCAGACCCTCCGCGACATCTCGGTGGACGCTTCGGGCAATACTGCCCTTCTGCTGGCTTCCGGCCAGCTCTGTCAGGCCGTGATGCTGGGCCGTGACCTCGGCGTCGAGAACACCACGCAGGTGCAGGCGTCCAACCGCATCGTCCGGGCAGGAGACACCTTTTATCTGCTCACCGATACAGGGGTGGAGTGCCTTTCCACCGACGGCACCTCCCAGTGGACCCAGAGCCTTTCGGCCCGCCCGCAGGGTCTGCTGGCCGACCGCAGGCAGCTGCTGGTCTTCTGCGGCAATACGGTGCAGGGATTGACCCCGCCTGCGGCGGAAAACAACGCTCAAAGCAATACATAATAAGGAAAACAAGATATGTTCAAGAATCCGTCATTTCTTTTTGATATAGTATGTACCGTGGTCTGGCTGCTTCTGGCTGTGCGCTATGCCCGCAAGGGCTTTCTCGCATCCAGTGTCCAGCTGGGCGGGAATGTCTTCAGCCTCGTGGGCGCCCGGGTCTTTTCGGGCTGGGCGGCTGCCGAGGTGTTCCAGCGCTTTCTGGCCGGGAGCTTCCGTACCCAGATCGCCGAGAGCATCTCGGCCGGAGGGGTCGTGGACCTGACCGGCATCGCGGACAAGTACGCGGGCTTTCTGCCCGAGAGCTTCCGCGCCTCCATCGTGGAGACCTGCGAGCGCTCCATCTCGGCTGTGCTCAGCGACAACGCCGTGGTGCTGGCGGACGCCATCGTCCAGAAGGTGCTGGCTCCGCTGCTTACGCCGGTCATCTCGGTCGTGCTCTTTTTCGTGGTCTTTGCCCTGCTGCGGATGCTGGTGAGTATGCTGGTCACCGTGCTGGGCCTCGTCAACCGGCTGCCGGTCATCGGCACCGTCAACCGCTGGCTGGGCTGGGTCGCCGGCTGTGTCGCCAGCACCATGGACATCTATCTGATGCTCTGTGTGGTGTGGGCCGTCATCGTCATCACCGGCGGCAATCTGACCGTCCTGAACGATACGGTCATGAGCAGCAGCCTTTACTATAAAGCATTCAATCTGTTCAACCCCTTCCTGTAAAGGGGAGCTTTAGGAGGAACCTATATGGTCTGCAATCGCTGTCAGAAACGTCCGGCCATCATCTTCGTCCAGCGGATGGAGAACGGCCAGATGAAAAATGAGGGCTTTTGCCTGCACTGTGCGCGGGAGCTGCACATCAAGCCGGTGGAAGACCTGATGAAGCAGTTCGGTATGTCCGACGAGGACATGGATAACATGGAAAACCGGATGGAGAGCATGATGGATGAGATGGGGGACGCGAACCCCCTCTCCCTCATGATGAATATGGGCCAGCCCATGGGCGGCGAGGAGAACGAAGGGGACGACGACCTTGTCCCCGGCTCCAGTGCTACCTTCCCGCTGGGCGTCAAGGCGGAGGGCGACGCCGGAAACAGCAAAAAGGCCCAGAAGAACGGCAAGAAGCCGCCCCGCCGCAAATTCCTCGACACCTACTGCGAGAACCTGACCTGCAAAGCCCGGGAGGGCAAGCTCGACGACATCGTGGGCCGCGACCGCGAGATCTACCGCACCATCCAGATTTTGAGCCGCCGCCAGAAGAACAACCCCTGCCTCATCGGTGAGGCGGGCGTCGGCAAGACGGCCATCGCCGAGGGCATCGCGGAGCGCATCGCCAAGGGCAATGTCCCTGTGGGCCTGAAGGATAAGGAGATCTTCCTGCTGGATCTGACCAGCCTCGTGGCCGGCACCCAGTTCCGCGGCCAGTTCGAGCAGCGGGTCAAGGGCCTGCTGAGCGAGGTCAAGGCCGCTGGCAACATCATCCTGTTCATTGACGAGATCCACACCATCACCTCCGCCGGTGAGAGCGAGGGTGCCATGAACGCGGGCAATATCCTCAAGCCTGCCCTCTCCCGCGGTGAGATACAGGTCATCGGCGCCACCACCTTCAACGAGTACCGCAAGTATATCGAGAAGGACCAGGCCCTTGAGCGCCGCTTCCAGCCCATCCGCGTGGAAGAGCCCAGCGTGGCCGATACGCTGGCCGTCATGAACGGCATCAAGAAGTATTACGAGGAGCACCACCATGTGCAGGTGGATGCCGATGTGCTGAGCGCCATCGTCACCCTCAGTGAGCGGTATATCACGGACCGCTACCTGCCCGATAAGGCCATCGACCTGCTGGACGAAGCCTGCGCCTGCTGCAATCTCGCCCACCCGGTCATCTCGGAGTATCTCGAGATGCAGAAGGAGCTGGACGGCCTCAGGCAGGAAGAGGCGGACATGGAGTCCTCCGACGTCAATGAGGCCATCGACTATGAGCAGGTGGCCGAGCGGAAGACCCGCATCGCCAAGCTCGAGGCCGAGCTGCCCGCAAAGCAGGCTGCTGCCAGCGAGATAAAAGTGACCATGGACGATGTGGCCAAGGTCATTGAACTGTGGACGGGCATCCCGGCGGTGAAGATCCAGGAGACGGAGTTCGTCAAGCTGGCCGGGCTGGAAGCCGAGCTGAAAAAGAAGATCATCGGTCAGGACGAGGCCGTCCATCTGGTGGCACAGGCCGTCAAGCGGAGCCGCGCCGACCTGTCGGGCCGCCGCCGTCCCGCAAGCTTCATCTTCGTCGGCCCCACCGGCGTCGGCAAGACCGAGCTGGTCAAGCAGCTGGCAAACCAGCTCTTCGACGGCCCCGACCCGCTCATCCGTCTCGACATGAGCGAGTATATGGAGAAATATGCGGTGTCCCGCATGATCGGTTCGCCTCCGGGCTATGTGGGCTACGAGGAGGCCGGCCAGCTCACCGAAAAGGTGCGCCGCCGCCCCTACAGCGTGGTGCTGTTCGATGAGATCGAAAAGGCCCACCCCGACGTCATGAACATCCTGCTCCAGATCCTCGACGAGGGCAAGATCAACGATGCACAGGGCCGGACGGTGGACTTCTCCAATACGGTCATCTGCATGACCTCCAACGCCGGCAGCAGCGACAAGACGACCTCCGGCCTCGGCTTCAACAAGAGCGAGGAGCAGCTGAGTGAGGAAAAGACCCGCAAGGCTCTGAGCCAGTTCCTGCGGCCTGAGTTCCTTGGCCGTGTGGATGAGGTCATCGCCTTCAAGCCGCTGAGCCAGCAGACGCTGGAGGGCATCGCGGCTCTCATGCTGGATGAGTACAAGCCCAGCATGGAAGCCAAGGGCATCGCCTACAGCTGCACCCCGGCGGCTCTCTCTGCCCTCGTGGCCAAGAGCCAGGGCGGCAAATTCGGCGCCCGCGACCTGCGCCGCGTCATCCGCAAGGCCGTGGAGGACCCCGCCGCCGAGCGCATCATCGACGGCACCCTGAAAGCGGGCGGCAGCCTGACGGTGGATGCCGAAAATGGTGAAGTTATCTTGAAGTGAATGCTTGACTTTTCTGTACGATCGCATATAATAAAGACAGAAAGACAATGAATTCGTGCATAGAATTCACACCAAAAGAAGAAAACCCCTTCCTGGAGTTGCCGCTCCAAAGAAGGGGTCTTCTTTTTAGTGCTTACAGTCCTTGTTCAGCATTCTGTCAAGCCACTTGCTGATGAGATTCGAAGTCACACCAGCTGCGACAGATACCATGAAAGACAACATCTCGTGCATAGGACACACCTCCCTTCCCAATGAAATTGGGTCGGTAAGGACCGTGAGACAATTATAACATATAATTCGACCAAAAGATACAGTAAACGGCACTCCGAAGCAGTTCGGAGTGCCGTTTGTCATAGGCAGACTTAGTCGAGGGAGACCGGGAACTCGGGCTTGTTGGCCATACGGGCATTGGTGCGGCCCTCGGGGATGATCTCGCCGGCGGCGGTCAGCGCCAGCTTGGTGAGGGTGGGGCCTGCCAGCTCATACACCAGCACCGAGAAGAGCACGACGTTGCGCACCATATGGCCGTCGGAAAGCTCAGCAGCCTCGGCTGCCATGCCCAGCGCCACGCCAGCCTGCGGCAGCAGGGTGATGCCGAGGTACTTCTGGATGTTGCGGCTGCAGCGGGTGGCCCGGCCGCTGACGAAGGCACCGGAAATTTTGCCCAGAGAGCGGAAGGCGATGTACACCACGCCGGTGAGGAGCACCAGCGGGTCGGAGAGGATGTTCAGATCCAGCTCCGCACCGCTGAGCACGAAGAAGAGGATGCTCACCGGCGACACCCAGCGGTCGAGGCGGTCCATCAGCTCATCGGAAGTGGGGCAGATGTTGCAGAACACCGTACCGGTCATCATGCAGACCAGCAGCAGCGAGAAGCCGCAGTGTATCGGCCCGATGTCGAAGGTGACCATGGACAGGCCCACCGTCAGCAGCACGAAGGCCACGGAAAGGCTCATGCGCTTGGAACGGGAGTGAAAATAAATTTCCAGCTGGTTGAGCACGAAGCCCGCCACAGCGCCCAGACCCAGCGAGAAGACGATCTCCACCACCGGCTCCACCAGAATACTGATGGCGTCGATGCGGCCCTGCTCGAGGGCGTTGGCAATGCCGAAGGAGGCGGAGAAGAGCACGAGGCCCACGGCGTCGTCGAGGGCGACCACCATCAGCAGCAGGCGGGTGAGGGGGCCGTCGGCCTTGTACTGCTTGACGACCATCAGGGTGGCGGCAGGGGCCGTCGCTGCTGCGATAGCACCCAGCGTGATGGCCGAGGCCATGGAGATGATGCCGGGCCGGATGAAGTGCAGGACGACCAGCGCCGCATCCACGAGGGCGGTGGTCATGACAGCCTGTAAAATGCCGACTGTGATGGCCTGTCTGCCCATGCTCTCAAGAGTCGAGAGACGGAACTCGTTGCCGATGACGAAGGCGATGAAGCCCAGCGCCACCTGGGTGATGATGGACAGGCTGTCCACCTGCTCGAGGGTGCCGAAGCCGATGCCAAAATGACTCAGGCTCAGACGCCCCAGAAAGAAAGGCCCCAGCAGCAGGCCCGCCAGCAGATACGATGTGACCGCCGGCAAATGGATCGCCTTTGCGAGGCGCGACATCAAAAGACCTGCGATGAGCGCCGCGGAAAGGCAGATGAGAAGCTGTTCCATGCGATATTGCGGGCAGCAGCACGATACCGACGCGCAGCCGCCCTTTCCTCCTTTTTCTCAGTCAGGCGCGTTTCCTTGCCGCTTGCCAAAAGCCAAAAAACACAGCACTGTAATAAATTATACTATTCCGCTTTCTAAAAAGCAACATCCTTTCAGGCGGAAAAAGTGAAGATTTCTTAATAAATGGCCGAAAAAAGGCAAAAAAACAGGGCCGCTGCGCAGGCAGCGGTCCTGTTGTATGCAACAATCGTGAATTTAGTTGAACTTGAAGATCTTCCGTGCGATGCGGTAGCCGCCCACCACGATGGCGTCGCCCTTGGGGAAGGGCAGGTTGGTCACGCCGCCGAAGCCGAAGCGGATGGAGCGGTAGACTGCGGCGCTGGTGTGCTCGCGCAGATACTGCCACAGGCCCTTCTGCTTTTCTTTCGCCTCGGCGCTGCCGTCCAGCAGCAGGAAGATATCGCTGACGGCCATCATCATGGAGAGGTAGTGGAGCATATAGGCCCGCAGCTTCTTCTCGCCCTTGAGGGCATCGAGGTCCTGACAGTCGATCATATGCCTGGTGACCCGGAGCTGCTGGTCCACGCGCTTGACCATGACGCTCTCGTTGACGCTCTGGTCGGCGCGGCCGATGAAGTAGCGGTAGAGGTCGAGGTTCATATAATACATGGTCTTGACGAAGGGCAGAGGCTGGTAGACGAAGATGTTGTCCACGTAGAAGGTATGCTTGGGCAGCACCATGCCGCACTTGCGCAGCACCTCCGTGCGGTACATGACTGAGTGCATCAGCAGGTTCTGGTCGGGGCGGAAGTGGCCGACGTGCATCCAGGTGAACAGACGCTCCTGCGGGAAGATGTTGGTGTACCGCACAGTGTGGCTGGTGCCGTCCTCGGTGTGCTCGTAGACATAGTTGCAGATCATGAGGTCGGGGGCGGTGCCGCGGGTCACGAGGGTGTGCAGGCGGGCCAGCACCTTCTGGAGGGCGTCGGTGTCCAGCCAGTCGTCGCTGTCCACGACCTTGTAGTAGAGGCCGGTGGCGTTGCGGATGCCCTGGTTGACGCCCTCGCCGTGGCCGCCGTTCTCCTGATGGATGGCCTTGACGATGGTGGGGTACTTGGCGGCGTACTCGTCGCAGATGGCCGGGGTCTCGTCCTTCACGGAACCGTCGTCCACGAGGATGATCTCGGCCTGCTCCCCGGCGGAGAGCAGCGTTTCGATGCAGTGGCGCATATATGCCGCCGAGTTGTAGCACGGGACGGCAAAGGTGATGAGTTTCTGTTGCATAAAAATAAGCTCCTTATCGTGCTTGCCCGGCCATGTTCAGAACAAAACGGGCCGGAGATGGAGATATGTGTTCTTATTATAGCATTTTCGCGCACAAAAAGCTAGGAACACCAGCAAATACCTGCCAAAAAACGACGACAGAAGAGCGATCTGATACCATTTCGGGCCGGGCTGTGCTATAATAATACGGATACAGATTTGAAAAACGCAGGAGGCACCCATGTCAGACCCGCATTCTATCTTGAAAAAAGTTTTTGGCTACGACAGTTTCCGCCCGGGGCAGGAGGACATCGTCCGGCGGCTGCTGGACGGGCAGGATGTGCTGGCGGTGATGCCCACCGGCGCGGGCAAATCCATCTGCTATCAGGTGCCGGCCCTGCTTCTGCCGGGCATCACCATCGTGGTGTCGCCGCTGGTCAGCCTGATGAAGGACCAGGTGGGGGCGCTGGTGCAGGCGGGGGTGGCGGCGGCCTTCCTCAACAACAGCCTCACCGACAACCAGAAGGCCCTCATGCTCCGCCGCGCCCGGGAGGGCTGGTATAAGATCATCTATGTGGCCCCGGAGCGGCTGGAAATGCCGGGCTTCCAGCGCTTCGCGCAGGAAAAGCTCATCAGCATGGTGACGGTGGACGAGGCCCACTGCATCAGCCAGTGGGGGCAGGACTTCCGCCCCAGCTATCTGCGTATCAAGGCGTTCGTGGACAGCCTGCCGAATCGCCCGGTGGTGGGCGCGTTCACGGCCACGGCGACGGCCCGTGTGCGGGACGACATCCGCAGCCACCTCGAGCTCCGTCAGCCCTATGAGGTGACGACCGGCTTCGACCGGCCCAACCTCTACTTCGAGACGCGCCGCGCCCTGCCCAGCCAGAAGCCGAAGGAGCTGCTGGACCTTGTGCTCCGGGAGGGCGACAACGCGGGCATCGTCTATTGCAGCACCACGAAGCAGGTGGACGAGACGGCCCGCCTGCTCCAGAGCCGGGGCATCCGGGCGGCGGCCTACCACGCCAAGCTGGACGCCGAGGTGCGCCGGAAGAATCAGGACGACTTCCTCTATGACCGCGTTCAGATCATGGTGGCGACCAACGCCTTCGGCATGGGCATCGACAAGCCCAACGTCCGGTTCGTCATCCATTACAATATGCCCAAGGATCTGGAGAGCTACTATCAGGAGGCGGGCCGCGCGGGCCGCGACGGTCTGCCGTCCCGCTGCATCCTGCTCTATTCCGGTACGGATGTGCGAACCATCCGCTTCTTCATCGACAAGGAGACGGAGGCGGACAACGGCCTGCCCGCCGACGTCAAGGCTGAGGCCGCCCGCAAGGCGGAAGAGCGGCTCAAGTATA
>OMGO01000982.1_pt1 | contig 9519 bp, 6 predicted proteins | sample 1645901 | NCBI WGS metagenome assembly OMGO01 (sample SAMN05578592, study PRJEB25193) | human gut metagenome | biome: Human Microbiome; feature: human-associated habitat; material: feces | host: Homo sapiens | place: USA:Birmingham
AAGGTTAACAAAGTTGGTTAGGGCTTGTCGTGAGACAGGCTTTAATTGTTTATAGACCTTTCCTTCTCTTTGCCACTCTCCCTGTTTACTTCTCTCCTGACCTGTATGGGATTACTCTATAAGGAATTTGATGTATCATATATTATGATATTATAATCGCATATATTATGAGAATGTTGTATCATAATATATGATACTATGAAGAATAAGGTAGTTTTCTCTTCGGGGGACTATCGGATAATGAAAAAGCCCTTTCCGGATAAACGGAAAGAGCTTTTACTTGGTAACCATAAAAGTTTATGGTTATATTTTCTTTTCGATAACGGCCTGTACTACATTTAATACATAGTCGCCCAGTTTTTCGGATTCACCGACAAGGTCCATATAATAAACACCGTCCTGATATTGGTATTTCTTATTGTTGACATCTTCCATATTGTGTATCTTCAACTGGTTGCGATAATTGTTGATCTCGTTTTCAATGTTGTAAGACTGGTTGATATCGTCGTGAACGACTTCCTGCATGTGGAGGATTTCATTCATCCGGGTCAGGGCCTTTTCAAGCAGAGCGAACATCTGGTCGATGTTGTGGTTCTGCTCGTCGGTAAACTCGGATTTGCCTTCGTTGCGGCGTCTGATACCACGTGCCAGGTTGTTGCACGAGTCGGCGATACTTTCTATTTCCGTCACGGTACGCAACATGATACGGATCTCTTCCTTACCTTCAGAACTCAGGCGTCCTTCAGCAACGAATGTCAGATAGTTGGCAATCTCGATTTCCATACGGTCACTGATATTCTCGTACTTTTCGATGCGGCTGTATATCTTCAGGAAGTTGTCTTCGTTCTTCTCATAGAACAGGTCTTTAACCATGCCGAACATACGTTGTGTACGTTCTCCGAATACGGCAATCTCTTTCTTCGCCTGCATCAATGATAACTCGGAAGTGGAGAGCATACCGGAAGGAATATATTTCAACTGGAACTCTTCTTCGTCGCTTACGTTCTTCGGTTTGATCAGGGCTGAACAAACATATACGTAGAACTTCACGAACCAGATCATGATACAAACGTTTGTTATATTAAATACGGTATGGAACAGGGAAAGGCCGTAGGAAACGGATACCTGTAATGTGAGTAATTGCTTTTGCAAAGCGAGCAGGTGCGGGTCTGTGATCTGCGCGCTGGAAGTGATCAGGGAGATCGTCTTCGGATCGAGTGTGCTCAGGAACTGCGTCATCTCGTTCGGGTCGCCCGGGCCATAGTTTGTAACGATCCAGGTGATCATGCTGGTGAACGGATAGAACAGCGCCATCACCCAACATACCCCGAATACGTTAAACATCAGGTGGGCGATTGCAGCACGCCGGGCCGAAACGTTCGCCGAAATAGCCGCAATATTCGCTGTAATGGTTGTTCCGATATTTTCTCCCAGTACCATGGCTGCCGCCATCTCGAAAGGAATCCATCCCTGCGTACACATAATCAATGTGATGGCAACGGTAGCACTGGATGATTGAACGATAACTGTAAGAATGGTTCCTAAAAGGAGAAATATAAGGAGGGAAGGATATCCCAAAGAGGTATAATCTTGTAAGAAAGAAAGGATTTGAGGATTGCTTTGCAAGTCGGGTACTGAAGATTTCAGATAGGATAGCCCCATGAAGAGGAAAGCAAAACCCATTAAAAATTCACCCCATGATTTTCGTCTGCTCTTGCCGGAGAATATCAGCGGAATACATAATCCGATGAGTGGCAGGGAGAAGACACTGATGTCGACTTTAAATCCGAAGAGGGAGATGATCCATGCCGTAACCGTCGTACCGACGTTGGCTCCCATGATGACACTGATTGATTGGGTTAGCGTCAGAAGTCCCGCATTAACGAAACTGACAACCATCACGGTAGTGGCACTTGATGACTGAATGAGTGCTGTGATCAGAATCCCGGTCAGAACACCTGTAAATCGGTTAGTCGTCATTACCGAGAGAATGCTGCGTAACTTGTCTCCTGCGACTTTTTGCAGACCTTCACTCATTACTTTCATTCCGTATAGGAACATACCTAATGCTCCTACAAGCGTAAGAAAATCAAAAAAAGAATAGTCCATTTATATAAATTTAAGTGGATAAATATCCGATTAAAATGAATGTATGCATACTTATATTTTCTTCTCTATAACAGCCTGTACAACATTCAGGACATAATCTCCCAGCTTTTCAGCTTCGCTGACGATATCCATATAATATACCCCGTCCTGATACTGGTATTCCTTATTATTGATATCTTCTACATTATGTTGTTTCAACAGGTTGCGATAATTGTTTATTTCGTTTTCGATATTGTAAGACGGGTTGATGTCGTCGTGCGTCAACTCCGGCTTTTTCAGTATCGAGTTCATCTGATACAACGATTTCGTCACCAGTTCGAAAATCTTGTCTATGTTGTGGTTCTGTTTGTCGGTAAAGACAGACTTCCCTTCATTCCTGTGTTTGATGGTACGAGCCAGATTGTTACAGGAGTCGGCAATACTTTCTATTTCCGATACGGCACGTAGCATGATACGGATTTCTTCTTTACTTTCCGAACTCAGCCGGCCTTCTGCAACGAGGGTAAGATAGTTGGCTATCTCTATCTCCATATGGTCGCTGATGTTCTCGTATTTTTCAATCCGGTTATACGTTTTCATGAAGGTGTCCTCGTCCTTCTCGTAAAACACATCTTTTACCATGCCGAACATGCGTGTTGTCCGTTCGGCAAAAAGGGATATCTCCTTATTCGCTTGCAGAATAGACAATTCGCCTGTCGAAAGCAAACCTCCTGTGATGTAACGCAGGCGGTACTCTTCGTCTTCCGGCTTTGATTTGATCACTAAACAAACCAATCGTTCAATCGGTTTAATGAACCATATTAATATCAATACGTTACAAATGTTAAATGCGGTATGGAACGCCGATAACATATAGGTGATAGCAATGTCTTTGGGCGTATTGGGAGCAAGGTAGTCAACGATACTCCTTACAGTGTCGATGAACGGGTGGAAGATGCAGAGCACCCAGATAATCCCGAAAAAGTTGAATATGAAATGGGCAAATGCCGCCCTTCGTGCTTGTGCATTACCGGTGAGAGCCGCGATATTGGAGGTTACCGTCGTTCCGATGTTCTCTCCCATCACCAGCGCAATACCCAGATACAGGTCTAATACGCCGCTTGAACATAATATTAATGTAATAGCCATAACGGCCGCCGATGACTGTACCGCCATTGTTATAATGCCTCCGATCAGCAGGAACAACAGTACGGAAAACATTCCCCATTCCTTGCAGGATGCGATAAAAGACAGGAGTACCTGGTTGTGTTCCAGGTCCATATGCATCGCATTCTCCCGCAAAGTCGTTAGTCCTAAAAACATAAAAGCGAACCCGAAAACGAATTCACCGAATGACTTGCGTCCGCTTTTTTTAGAGAATATTAAGGGGAGGGATAATGCAAACAGGGGATAAATGACATTGGACATATTAAACTGGAAACCGAAGACAGACATAATCCACGCAGTGACTGTCGTCCCTATGTTGGCTCCCATAATAACGGATATAGCTTGTGTCAAGGTAAGAAGACCGGCGTTTACGAAACTAACGGTCATAACGGTGGTAGCGGTGGATGACTGGACAGCGGCTGTAACGAATGCTCCCGTGAGCAATCCGGTAAACCGGTTTGTAGTCATGGCGCCCAGGATATTACGTAGACGGTCTCCTGTTAACTTCTGGAGACCTTCACTCATAACTTTCATTCCATACATCAAAAGAGCCAGCGAACCGAGCAGTTTAAGTACGGTAAAAATTGTATTATCCATCAAAAAATAGTTATACCTGGAAGTATATCCGATTAATATTCCTAACTTTAGGCAGCAAAACTACAAATAATAACTGATATAATATGTCTGAAACAATCACAATTTATTGCAAAAATAACAATACTTATAAAGAGGTACCAATCGGCTCCTCTTTATTGGATATTTATACGATGATGGGGGCGCCTCTGCGTTACCGCCCGATGAATGCAAAAGTGAATAACAAGGTGGAAGGCCTGAATTTCCATTGCTGGCATCCGAAAGATGTTGAGTTTGTGGATTATACTCAGCTTTCCGGGTTGCGTACGTATGTCCGTTCCCTTTGTCATATTTTCTCAAAGGCGGTCAATGATGTGTTGCCTTCCGCAACATTAAATCTGGAACATCCGATATCGAAAGGTTACTACTGTGTAATCCATAATGGCAAAAAGATCGATCTTGAAACAATCGACAAGATCAAGAAGCGTATGCGTGAAATTATCGATGCCGATATGCCTTTCCTGCATAAAACAGTCCGGACGGTGGATGCGGCTGTCCTTTTCCGTGAACGGGGAATGAATGACAAGGCGCGTCTGATCGAGACTGCCGGGATGCCTTACACTTCGTATTATGAACTGGATGGCTATATCAATTTCTTTTATGGCTGTCTGACGCCTTCCACCGGTTATATCCAGTTGTTCGATATCGTTCCGTATTTCGACGGGGTGTTGCTTCAGATACCGAAGAGAAGTAATCCGCTGGAACTGGAGCCGGCTATCACGCAGGATAAGATGTTCGAGGCTTATAAAGAGCATCTGACTTTGCAGCGCACATTGGATTTGAATAATGTGGGCGACCTGAACCGGGCTATCGAGAAGGGGCATACTTCCGAAATTATAATGGTTTCGGAAGCAATGCAGGAAAAACAGGTTGCTAAGATTGCGGAAGAGATTGCGAAGAGATATGAAGAAGGTGTCCGTATTGTTCTGATCTCGGGACCTTCGTCTTCCGGAAAGACAACTTTCTGCAAGCGTTTGGAAGTCCAGTTGATAACGAATCTGATCCATCCTGTGGCTATTTCGCTCGATGATTATTTCCTCAACCGGGAAGATACGCCGAAAGACGAGACGGGTGATTATGATTTCGAGTCGCTTTATGCTCTCGATCTGCCTTATTTTAACAGCGAGATGAAGGATTTGTTGGCGGGGAAAGAAATAGAAGTGCCTACTTTTGATTTCGGTTCGGGTAAACGTATCTATAAAGGTAAGAAACTGAAGATGCGTGAAAATTCGGTCCTGGTGATTGAAGGTATCCATGCGTTGAATCCGGAACTGACATCCATGATCGAGGATAAATATAAATACCGGGTGTATGTTTCCGTTCTGACATCCATCTCTTTGGATAACCATAACTGGATACCGACTACCGATAACCGTCTGTTGCGTCGTATCATCCGTGATTACCGTTTCCGCGGTTATTCGGCCAAAGATACGATTGCCCGCTGGCCGAGTGTGCGGCGGGGAGAGGATAAATGGATTTTCCCTTACCAGGAAAATGCGGACGCCATGTTCAACAGTGCCATGCTGTATGAGTTGGCGGCTTTACGCAAATTTGCCGAACCGATCCTGGCCGAAGTACGTGAGAGTGATGAAGAAAACGCAGAAGCCTACCGCCTGTTGCGTTTCCTCCGTTACTTTAATTATATTCCGGACGTCGGCCTGCCCGGCACTTCGCTTTTACGCGAGTTCCTGGGGGGAGGAAGTTTCCGGTATTGATAAATCCGGAGCTTTTTATTCGGTGGTGTTTTCCGGATAAAGTGACAGATAGTATAGTGCTTTCATACACATACTGTTAGGTTTTATCGTCCGGAGGTAAGGCTGCTTCTGTAGATTTTTCTCTTTCATTAGAAGTTCGCCGACAACATCCAGCGCATTTATATCTTTAGGGAAAGAAAATAGGTGTGTTCGGCTTAAAAGCTGTTTGATATAATAACGCTTTTCATTGGAAATCATATTACGAATGAATTGAATAAAAGGGGAAGGGAGGTTACTCTCTTCCTCTTTATGTATATCCACTTTATAAGGGATGAAGTAGGTATCAAAAAGAAACTTATTGTAAAGTCCAGAGCTTGCGCGTTGTTTGTATGGAATAGCATCCCACACTTGTTCGAAAGCGTCGTCCCATAAGGGAACTCTCCAATCTAATCCTTGAAATTCATACAAACGTACTGAGTTGATAATAAAATTTGTTTGTCTGCTCTGTATGCCCCAAAGGTGAAATGCCTGATAGTATTCCTTTTCGTTACCTAGCGGATATGTATTTTCTATATACTGTTCCAGACTGCCGACAAGAAAGCGTTTTTCTTTAGGTTTCAGGATGTTGAGTGTGAAATGTTTGTTGTATAAATAGGGTACGATTGCCTTTCTGTTTATATGTAGGGGTAAATGACTTCCTCCCAGTAGATCGCCGGAATGTCCGGGAACAACCACGGCGTTTTCCGGAATAATTTGTTTTTCTTTAAGTTCGTGGATAGCAAGAAAATCCTGTAAATGTGGGATTGCATTCAGATTTCCTGCATAACGTATATATTTTTCGAAGGCTGGGGATTTTAATATTCGTTCCCATTTCTCTTCCGTATATTCTACATAAAACCAGGGATATCCCAGTTGCTTGGCAACCTTTCTGGAAACATTGATTTCAGGACTTTCTGCGATTCCATATGTATAGCAAATTACATTGGATACATTGAACTGCTTACACAAGCAAACAAGCAACCGGGAATCATAGCCTCCGCTGAGAGGGAGGAGGATTGTCTTGTCTCCGGTACTTTTGAGCATCCGGCCGAACGCGGCTTCTAATGCTTGTTTGCTTTTCCGGAATATGATATCGGGTTGTGTTAGCGGTTGTAGTGATATAGGAGTATAGTAGCGCTGCACGGATATTTTTTTGTCGATGATGGCATAGGAGGAAGCCGGTACAATCTTGCAGTTGGTGAAGAGAGTACTCTCTTCATTCATGTATCCTGCTGAAAGATAACTTAAGACGGCTGTCTTGTCCCATTTTCGCTCTGGTAACTTCTGATAAGCTGTGTCTCCCGTATCGGTTACGATATACTCATTTCCGATAGTCAGATAAAATAAGGGGAAGCTGCGTATTTTGTCTGTGATGAGAATAGTCTGTTCCTCTTGCCGGAGAATGATAGAGAATTGTCCGTTCAAATTTAATAGTAACTGTTCGAGGTCTTTTTCCAGCCAAGCTTTCTGTACTGTCTGAAACAATGCTTCTTCCTGCAATAATTCTTCCCGGTAGAAGGCATATCCTTTTACATATCCTTTTGTTTTTTCCTGAGAATACGTGGTCCAGGGATGGATTCGGTTATTTTCTGTTAGAATGTGTACCATATTTTTATACTCCAACTCAATAAAACGATACTAATAAACAACAAAGCCAGTTTCTTTTCCTGGGAAGTTAGCCGAATACCGATTAACCGGTAAATAATATATCCTTCCAGGCTCCATAAAACGGTCCCTGCGACGCCATATAAAAGAATAGTTTGATGCGCAGCCAACAGGCTCCCACCTGCAACAATTACCAGAATTCTGGAAATAAATAAGCAGATGTTTAGCATCATTTCTGTCTTTTGCTTATCTATTGCATCGAAAATCATTCCTAACGGAGAAAAACAAAGAATCAACCAGATCCAGGGAGACAGGTAAGCTGCATATAAACCTGTGGTACTCCATTGGCTGCCTAAAAGGAAGCCCAGTAGATGTTCTCCTCCCCAGATAAGGAACAGCGACATTATTAGCCCGATGGGAAATGTCAGTTTCAGAAACTTATAAGCTAGTTTTGCGGTATCTTCCGCAGGCCAGATAACCGCTTTCTTATAAAATATTTGTCCCAGGGAATTGCTAATCAGGCTGACCGGCAGATATAACAGGGTGATAGCCATGGAGAAACATCCTATTTGTTCCTTGTTGAAATAAAAAGCCATAAGAATCAACGGCAGATTTGTTGATAATGCATTCAACAGGGCACTAGGCATTTGAAAAAAGGGAAAATACCGGTATATATGAGCTAACTGGCACATATATCGAAAAGAGAAACTCCGTCGGATATCCCGGATAAGATGTATTTTCCGGATTAACGACCCTATGCCGGCTATACTTCCCAGCAATGCTCCAACGATCAGTCCGCTTTCAAAACGAAATCCTCCCAGAATAATCCGGCTTCCTGCTTGGGTAAGGCTGCGTGAAATGGACGACCGGGCAATAGCATCGTATTGCTCGGTCCTGTTGGCATATCCGTTATAGATTTGAATAAGACTGGTCAGAAATACATAGAAAGGCAAGTAGCTTAGTTCGGGTATGCTGACAGAAGGTACCAGAGAACAGAGCAAATGCAGAAGAAGGAAAAAACAAAGACTTCCGGCAAAAGCCAAAGAGATAGATAAGGCAACCAGATTTAATGCTCCGACTTTCTTTGCGGGACGAAGGATGGCCAACTCATATCTTCCTGATACCAAAACGGCTAATATACCTGTATAGCTGACAAATATCCCCCAATCTCCGTATGCCTTAGGAGAATATAAGCGGGATAATACCAGGGAGGCTGCTATTGGGATTGCCTGTGACACGAATGAGCCTAAGCCAAGGGTTACAACATGTCTGGTGATGCTTGACTGTTGTAACCTTTCCAAAGTTATCCGTATCTTGTTTCTCATTATTCGTTATGTGATGATTAATCTATCCAGTAAACGGACATACGTATCGATCGCCTCCCTGATCTCCATCAGGCCGATATACTCGTCTGCCGCATGCGAACGGGCGGAGTTTCCCGGGCCTATCTTGACGGAAGGGAACGGCATGAGTGCCTGGTCGCTGAGCGTAGGCGAACCGAACGGTTCTTTTCCCATCATGATGGCTCTTTGTACAAATGGGTGATCCAGTTCCGTACGGGTTGAGTTCAAACGGAAACTGCGTGCTTTTACCTCACATTTCACTTGCTCTTTGATCAGCTCGAACAGTTTTTCATTGGGGTAAAATTCATTTGTACGTATATCGACCGTGAATTCGCAGCGGTCGGGAACAACGTTATGTTGTGTGCCGGCATGGATAATTGTAACGCTCATTTTTACCGGTCCCAGGAAGTCGCTCTTTTCAGGGAACTGGTAGGTGTTGAACCATTCAATATCTTTTATTGCCAATGTGATAGCATTGATTCCTTCATTACGGGCAGCATGACCGGCTTTTCCCGTTGCTACGCAATCAAGTACCATCAATCCTTTTTCGGCAACGGCTGGCTGCATGCCGGTCGGTTCGCCGACGATGGCAAAAGCGATCGGCGGCAGGTCTGCCAGTGCACTTTCCAATCCGTTCTTGCCCGATACTTCCTCCTCGCAGGATGCCAGGAAAATCAGATTATAAGCCTGTTCTTTTCCGGTCAGTAGTGTGAAAGCTGAATACAGGGAAACAACGCTTGCTCCGGCGTCATTGCTGCCCAGGCCGTATAACTTCTCCTCTTCGCTCTCTTCGGGATTGAAAGGGTCTTTCGTCCAGCCGGAGGCCGGTTTTACGGTGTCGATATGTGAGTTCAGCAACAGCGTCGGTTTATTCAGGTCGAAACCGGGAGAAACAATCCATAGATTATTCCCTTTACGGTGTACCGTATGTCCCGCAGCCTGCCATGTCC